>Ga0131853_10014599_pt1 | contig 14398 bp, 14 predicted proteins | sample TergutLab28metaG_FD_92764 | JGI IMG/M metagenome (GOLD analysis project Ga0131853, IMG submission 92764) | Labiotermes labralis P1 segment gut microbial communities from Petit-Saut dam, French Guiana - Lab288 P1 (version 2) (version 2) | ecosystem: Host-associated > Arthropoda: Insects >... | reverse complement strand
GTAAGTCTCTGTTTCTGCCATAGAGGGAGGTTCTCTGGCCTCTGTAATCTTCATGCCCAAGTTTCTGTAAAATTTTTTAGTGTCTTCTTTAAACATCTTATTCTGACTATACTGGGTTTCCCTTTTTTCATACCTTCTGATTCCTTGGACTTTTGCTTGCACTTTCTGCTTCAATGTTTCTGTCAACTGTGCATCTTCCCTAGCATTTGTCACCCTATATTTTTGAAAAATCTTCCTCTTTTTCCTATTAAGCTTTACATTATCAGAGCCTGTTCCAGTTTCAACTATTATTGATTACTCTTTTCTCCAGCTGCTTATCTGTTTCTGTATTCTTATTTTCCAAAACTTAACACCTCTTCTATTTTTGCTTCTTTTATTAGGCTCAATCAATTTTTGTGTCATAATTGTGGCTGCAGCATATATCAGGTTCTTTATATCTGTTATATTCAATTCATCCTCTTCTAAAAGTTCTTCAATTACTCCATTTATTTCGTCTTGAACTTATTATTATTATTATTACTATTATTATTATTATACGATATGTATGTCTCCTGTCACATGCCTTTCCTTACTGTTACTTGTCTTGAACGAGCGGTGATCCCCACCTCTCAGGCTTCAAGCTTCACAATGCAGTACTTTCAGTAGTATGTGTGATGTTCCAAGTATAGCTGTCTTTTGTAGTGAATCTATTGAAATTCTTCCTGTTAGAGCTTCCGTAATTTTCTTTAAGCTTCTCATTACTATTCCAGTGGCTCCAATTATGAGTGGTATAATCGTACATTTCAGGTTCCACATTCATCATATCTCTATACGTAAACTCTTGTATTTCAACTTCTTTTCCGCTTCCTTTTCACAACCTTTCTGTCTGCGGCTATTGCCAACTATCAGTTTGCATGTTTTCTCTTTTTTGTTTTTAAATATTATATCTGGCCTATTTGCTGTGACTTCTCTCTCTGTGTGTACTGCTTGATTCAAGAACACTGTGACATCTCCCTCTTCATACACTGGCCTGGGCATGTGTGTTTACCATTTGTCTGTAGTTTCAGTGCCTAAGGCTTTGCATATTGAGTACCACAAATGTGTACAAAATTTATTGTGTCTTATTAAATATTCGTTCTTCGCCAAAATGGGGCAACCCAAGGTTAAGTGGTCAATAGTTTCTTCATGTTGCCTGAATAACCTGCATTTCTTCTTTCAAAATTTTATTCTTAAAATAGTTTGTACTAATTGCTTGGTCTTGAGCTGCCACTATTGTATTTTCTGTTTCTCCCTTGATGTTGCCAGATTTTAGCCAGCGATTTGACTCTTGTTGTTTTTGTTGTTGTTATTGTTGTCCTTAATATTATTACTATAATCGTTACAGCTGTTATTATTATTATTATCATCATCATCATCATCTCCTTTATGCAGGGTATTTATACTTATATTCCTGAGACAAAATATGGCCCTAGGCAATACAGGTTTGCAGCTATTGTGTTGTTAACATTCATGGTGCTTATATCTTTAGTTTCAGTGTTGAACCTACATGCAATTTTCTTTGAACACTACCTCTTTTTGAACATATTCTTGCACATTTTTCTAAACCAAAATTCCTATTCATATCTTTATTAACTCTTTGCACAATTTTCATTTCGTTCTTCAAATCATTTTCATTTCTACCTAACAGTTTCAGGTCATCCATATACAATATGTGACTTATTTTCCTCTCAGTTCCATGTACGTGATACCCACAATCAGCTCTGTTCAACTCGTTTGTTAATGGAATAAGTGCAATGCAGAAGAGTAATGGCAAAAGAGAGTCCCCCTGGAATATTCCTCTTCATATCTGAATGGGTTGTGACTGCATTACTTCCTGTTTTGTTTTCAAAATAAGCCTTGTGTTCCATTTCTCCATAGACAGTTTACAAAATCTAACAGTTTTACTGTTCACTCCTACCAATTCTATTGACTTTTTCACCCAGCTATGTGGAACGTTATCAAATGCTCTCTGGTAATCAATCCTGGCTATACTTAAGTTCTTGTTTCTTCTCCTGCATTCCTCATATATTGTCTTTGATATCATTAACTGATCCTTGCAACCTTTACTTCCAGGGTGACATCCTTTATTATTATTATTATTATTATTATTATTATTATTATTATTATTATTATTATTATTAGTTCTCACAAATATGCATGGTATTGAGATATATACCTGGCCAAACATGTTTCTGGTGCATGCAATGTTGCATCTATACTGTAGTTACAATTTATGATACATCATCATCATCACGTGATGATGGAACCAGTGGGCATATGTTATCATCCTATGTCCTTAATTAATAACAGTTTCAATGTACTGATATGTATAAACAAGGTACTTTTCCCACAATTTATTATTCATAACTAATCTAAGCATTTGGAGGTAACATAGCTGAATATTTCTGTTCAGAGGTATATAATGTTGCAAAGAAAACATTTGGAAATTATTTGCACTTCACATTATAATACCTATTGCCATTCTTGTTTCAAATGGCATGGAGTTTGTGGTGGAAAGTTTAGTTTCTTACTGCACAGGGTACTGCAATGTGCATGCCTGTTAAAACAGCTGGAACTTAAGTTGATATGTATTTATTCCAGACTGTAAGGGGACGTCTTGATCTCATCAATGGTCTAAATAGAGAATGGGAGAGGATGCGAACTGGTGAACAGTATTTTATTCAGTACAGATTGGACTTCCCTGTGCAATCCCCCTTGCCTACAGTCAAGAGCATCACAGTGAACAATCAGCGGATTTGCCAAGGCAGTAAACCAAGTAAGTGCACTGATATTATTCATGTTTAGTCCCTACCAGTATGTTACTGACAAAAGCAGCAGCACAGCAATTTTTAAGGCTGTGTGTGAAATTAATTATTAAGTCCCATAGGGAAAAAATTACATATTTCTAAGTAAGTTCAATGTGTAAAATGTTCAAGATTTAAAATACTATATGTCAGCTACTGAATCACCTCCTTGATAGGGATGTAGCTAAAGGGCGGGGGGTGGATTTGAGTGGTAGTGTGCCTCACCCCCTCCCCCTCCAGTGGAATGAAGTCCAAGGTACTTAAAAATGGGCGCAAAACAAATATTTTAAGTGAAAATTTTTAATTTTCTTTGCTAGAGATTTTAAAAACTATTGTGGCCAACTGTGAGGAAATTCAAGTACAACATTTGTTAAAATTTATAATTTCTGTTATGGTTGGTCGTTGTTATCACTTGCTCCAAGTGCCAAAAAACATAGCTTCATCACTGCTGCTGCAGGCAAGTGTATGGCTGTTTATCTCTAAAGACTAATCCTACAAATTATGCATAGAAACAATAATACTTTCATAAAAAATAGTTGTTTTTAATTTTGTGGCTTATTGGTATTGGGCTGTGGCGTTGCATGAATGGTACCACCATGTAGATATCATTTAAGTTACAAAATATGTCTTACAATAAATTTTCTTCGTATGGACCTGACTAATCTAGTTTTATCTAGGGTCATGTTTCAGTAAATCACTCATTTTTGTCTGTATCTTGAAAATAATTACCATACCATGTCATTGCGTAGAACTTTTTCTGTCGTGTCCAAATTCATTACAGATTCTCCTCCAGTAACTACTGCTTCATTTCAACATAGTCTGTTCAATAAGGAGTGCACTTCAGCTAGTCTTGATTGCCCTGACAACACCATACAAACTGGGCAAACTATCAGACCACCACAACGACCACCACCACAACGACCACCACCGCAACGACCACCACCACAACGACCACCAACACAACGACCAACACAACCACCAGCACAATCACCTACTAAAGAACCATCAATACCAAAGCCGCAAACCCCTCCTCCAGCACGTCCAGAACCTCCAGAAGGTAAGCCATTGGTTTAAAAGAGACAGTTTTTTTCATTTTAACATATGTTGCAGTTAACAAGGGAAAGAAAAAAATTGGCATTATGAAAAATTTTACCTAATGGCTATCAGTCTGATTAAAACAATACAACTGATTTAGACTAGACATATAACACACATTGTAAAATAAGAAATTAAATTAAAACAAAAAGACTGGTTTTGACTACACATTCGTTATTTTAATTTTGACACCACATGTAGATTGAGTACATTGAAGACATGTATGCAAGTGACAGGTTAATACTCTACTACAGGATACTAAAGAAATTAACTGACTGGTCTTGTGATAGGGTTACAAAGGCAAGCATTCCATAATCGTTGTTCAGTTTCCCTGACAGCAGGGATTTTCTAGGTTTGAAGAGTACCTTTCAAGTATAAAAGGAACAATCTGCTATGAAACCAATCAGTTTTCTTTCAGTCACCTTGGACTATTATTTGTGTATATCTATACTCTCAGTTCAAGGGTGTTATACTCATGTAAGCATAAACCATATTTGCAATTCATGAGATAAAGTAATGACAGGTAGCTGCTCAAACTTTCATGAGAAGAAAATCTCCAAATCGCCCTTCAGGTGCGTGTGTGTGTGTGTGTGTGTGTGTGTGTGTGTGTGTGTGTGTGTGTGTGTGTGTAAAATTTGTAAGGAATACATAATTCCAATGTTACAATGACCATAAAGTATTGAATAAAAAATAAAGGTAAATATTTTTGTGGCAAATATCATGTATCTTATGAAGACATTTATTTATTTTCTGCTTTAATTTTTCTAACTTTACAATGGCACAAATAAATGTTATGTAGACAGTAGGTTCTTACACTTGCAAGTCCATATTTTGCTGTTTTCTTCTGATACAATAAGTGACATATGCTTACTGAATGTGACATACAGGCACGAAAACTGGCTGTGAGTTTCCGGTAAGACCAAATCCACTCATCTTGTTAGGACACAACACTACACCAGGCCAGTGGCCCTGGCATGTTGCCCTGTTTCACCACCAAGGTTATAATACTATCTACATGTGTGGTGGATCCTTCGTGGGTACCAAAACCATTATCACAGGTATGTTTATGTATTGGTTATGTAGTCCCAGTTTCTAAAAATTAAGAGTAGTTTAGAAATGGAGAAACTTTGCATAGAGAGTAGTGGTGTGTGTGTGTGTGTGTGTGTGTGTATGTGTGTGTGTGTGCGCGCGCGCGTGTGTGAGTGTGTGTGTGTGTATGTGTGTTTGTGTGTGTGTGAGGGTATTTTTGTTGCTGTGTTATGACACATGTAAGAGGGGAAAACTTGGCCTATGTCTGTCTGTCTGTCCAGCTATCTGTACATCCCACAGTGATACAACGTACATCAGTAAAACACTGAGTTAAATTTAAGGCATATAGAAAAATGTACTGAAATTGCGTACAATTTAAAGGTCTGCTGACAATGGCTGTTTGCAGCAAAAACATGTAACAGTCACAAAGAAAATAAAATATATTTTTATGTGAAATAGACAGTTACTTGTTATAGGTACATATATTATTACAACTACAGTTTGTACGTTCACATAACAAAATTTAAATAATAAATAAACCAATGAACCGAATCTGTTACCAGCATTTAAAAATTTTTTTTTAGCAAAAAAATTGAAACCAAAGATTCTATAGAACATAATGTATAACTTTCAATAAAAAGTGTCTTTTTAAATTAGGTTACTATATAAGTGTTTATTTAAAAATTATTATATTATTATTGTTATATTTTGTCAATTAAGGAGCGTGACCCATTATTTAAACTAAAAACAAAATTGTTTTCATTAAATTGTAACAATAAAGTTGTCACTGTGCACACCATGAAGGCATACAAAGGAGTGGAAATATAGTTTCACCCATCCTTAACCTTGGCAGTAAATGGAGGTGTATGATCAACTTTCATCTCTCACCAATTTGTCCACAGAGAAAGCACCCCCATTACCCGCTGAATAGGATGATTGGATAAGGCCCAGAGCCAGATGTAAGCTTTGGACAAGTGTAAAATCTCTTACCACTGCCAGGAATCAAACCACACTTCATTTTTTGTGCAGCCTGTAGCTCAGTCACTATAGTGAGTAAGCTGTGCTTGGCAAAAGTGCCACAAGTTGATTGCCACTACAGACATAAAGGTGGCCATGTCGAATATGTAACTTCAGGGGCCTGGATTTGTTTTCTGACTGGTCAAACAAATATGTGATTTTCTTTACAGCTGCACATTGTGTTACAACCAGGAATGGAGAAAGGATGCCTGCCAAAGATTTCAGTGTGCACCTGGGAAGATATGATCTAACAAATCACAGGGAACAAAATGCGCAGCAAATAGATGTATGTTGGTACTTACAGCTGCAAAGTTTACTGTCAATTAATTCCTAATTATTGTGTCACAAATAAATTTATTCCTCTAAATAACAGAATTTTATAGCAACTTTAAGAGGCGTGTGTAGTGGCATGTTCCAGTATTGTAATGCAATAAATGAAATGCTAATAAGATTCCCTTTCTTGACCACCAGCATTCCTACATAAACATACAGGTGTATGTAAAAATATACAAATAATTTATATCAATTATCACCAATATTATTCAATTTAACGTTACAAAAATTGATAGAAAGTATAAAAATGATTCTTGGTGCAATAAGAATGGTATAGAACTATTGAATATATTAGCATATGCAGATGACAATGTATTAATTGTAAAAAATGAAATACAAATAAGACAACTTTTTGTAGAGATAGAATACATTGCCAGAAAGTTAGGACTACACATAAGCGAAGGAAAAACAAAAGGCATGATGGTGGAAAGAAAATACAGCTAAGAACAAAATAAAACAGGACAATAACAATAAAAAATTATATATTTGATAGAGTTGGAATTTTTAAATATCTAGGTGTTATTCTGAATTACGATAACAATCACCAAATAGATTTACAATAAAATAAAAAAATGGTAAATAAACATACTTGATGTTACTAAATAAATTTAGAAATTAAAACACACCTAAAAACTAAAATTAATACTAACGACCACAATAATAGACATAACGTGATCCTATGCATCAGAAACCTGGGTACTAACAAAGAGAGTTAGAAAGCATATAACAATTTTTGAAAGGAAAGTGTACAGAAAAATTTTAGGAATAGTATATGGCAATAAAAAATAAATTGGAAAATACTAACCAATAAAGAAATTTACGCAGTTATTGAAAAACCCACTATAACAGACACAATAAGGTTAAATAGATTATGTTGGTTTGGGCATGTACAGAGAATGGAAGAAAATAGAATAATCAAGAAAGTATTATAAATGAATTTGGAAGCAACAAGGCTGACAGGTAGATCAAGAAATAGATGGAAAGATGAAGTGAGGGTTGATGGAACACTAGTTGGTGGAAAAGGGTGGCAGGAGCAGGTATATAACAGAGAGGAATGGAAGAAGCTGCTGAGAATGGCAGGGAATCGTCACATTCTGCTCATGTCAGTGGAATGAATGAATGAAATACAGACTGAAGTACAGAACTAAGAAAGTATCACATTCATCATCATTATGATAATTAAAAAATAAATATTTTTATCTTTATTTCAGGTACATAGTATATTTGTTCATGAAGAATACAATTCCAGCTTCCTTGAAAATGATGTAGCCATGCTTGTCCTAAATAGCAGTGTGCAAATCACTGCAGAAGTAAGACCTGTGTGTCTCTGGAATCCAGGTGATACAAGTCTCCGGAATATAAAAGGGAAGAATGGTGTGGTAAGATACAATTTCCAAATAAGATATATTATTTGAAATATAAAAATTTCAATGGCCTGATCCTGGATAGTATTGGTACTAATGATCTGATCCTGGATAGTACTAGTACTAATGACCTGATCCTGTATAGTATTGGTACTAATGACCTGATCATGGATAATATTGGTACTAATGTCCTGATTCTGGATAGTATTTGTACTAATGTCCTGATATTGGATAGTATGGGTTATAATGCCCTGATCCTGGATAGAATTTGTACCAATGCCCTGATCCTGGATAGTATTGGTACAAATGTTCTGATCCTGTATTTTATTGGTTCTAATGACTTGATCCTAGATAGTATTGATACTAATGTCCAGATCCTATATAGTATTGGTACGAATGTCCTGATCCTGGATATTATTGGTACTAATACCCTGATCCTGGATGGTATTGGTACTAGTGACCTTATCCTGGATAGAATTGGTGCTAATGCCCTGATCCTGGATAGTATTGGTACTAATTTCCTGATACTTGACAGTATTGGTACTAATTTCCTGATCTTGGATAGTAATTTTAATAATGTCTGATCCTGGATAGTATTGGCACTAATGCCCTGATCCTCTATAGGATTGGAACTAATGTCCTGATCCTAGATAGTACTGGTACTAATGACCTGATACTGGATAGTGTTGATACTAATGACCTGATCCTGGATAGTATTGGTAATAATGACCTGATCCTCAATATTATTTGTAGTAATGACCTGATGCTGGATAGTATTTGTACTAAAGATCTGATCCTGGATAGTATTTGGACTAATGATCTGATCCTGAATAATATTGGTCCTAATGACCTGATCCTGGAGAGTATTGGTACTAACAACCTGATCGTGGGTGGCTAAGAACCAGTAGTGTCTGGGAAGTTTTCGCCAGCCTTTACCATATATCTGGTGTTTCAAGATCATAGATGTATATTCCAAGTAGGGTTTTGCTATTCCATATTGTTATTCTTTTTTTCAGTGTTTGGATGTTTCATTTTGTTGTGGTAGAGGATCATGTTAGGTAAGATGTTAAGTAAGTTAACACATGTCCCATGTAATTTGATGTGTGGTAGGTATCTTATTGTGAAAGTTTGTTCTTAATCATTTAATTTGACTACTGTGGATGTCGTTCATCCCCATAATTCCTACACCAACTTTGTGCTTCAGTAGTAGAAACCTTTCAGAACTAGAATTTTAATGGAATGTGCGGGAATTGTTCACCATTTTGGTTTTTAAAATTCAACATAGAGTAGTCTCAAGGTCTGTCTGATATGATATAATACCACATGAATAGGTTAGTATTGGAATAATGTTGGCACTGATTACCATCCTATGCTTTATTCAATTTAGATGAGTTTTTAGAAGAGTTCCCTAAATTGCAAAAAGCAACTACAGCTTCACCATGTCCACCCACATGGAAAAATTCGGCTCCAGTTGGACAGATTTTAATGAAATTTGATATGTGAGCTTTTTTTATAAAAACCTGTAGAGAAAATACAAGATCCATTGAAGTCTGACCAGAATCACATCTACATTACATGGAGAACTATATACATTTATAACAATATCTTGCAGAACTGTCCTTCGAATCATAAATTTTGTAGACAAATTTGCAGAGCAACACATGCTCAGTAAATTTTTTGTGCCTTTATAAGACAATGTGATAAAATATGGTAGCGACAGACAGGCCACACATAACAATATACCATGAAGAATGTGCTTTGCATGCTGGATGACAAAGGCCATAGACACACGCTCAAAGTATGTAATATTTATTGCTTTCCAACTGCAACAATTGACAAGCACATATGCCTAAATATTAGGTTACAGATTCATGGCCTGTTTTATTAATATTTTAATGTTGCTGCTGCTAATGGCTGCCACTGCTGACAGCTGCTATTGTATCCTGGTGCTGGGTAATGTTCTTGCCTCCTTCTACTGACTGTTGTTACTAGCTGCTGGCTGCTGCTGCTGGATGTTGGTGGTTGCACCTAGAGGCTCCTCTTAATGGTTGCTGCTGCTTCTGTGCTGATGCTGCATCTGCTACTGCTGATGCTGCATCTGCTACTGCTGCTGCTGCTTCTGCTGCTGCTACATCTGCTACTGCTGCTGCTGCTGCTGCTGCTACTGCTGCTGTTGCTGTTTGCTGCTACAGGCTGCTGTTGATGGCTCCAGGCTGTTGCTGGCTTCTGGTTGCTTCTGGTTCCTGGTTGCTCTCTGCTTCTGCTTGCTGGTTGGTGGCTGCTGGATCCTGGCTGCTAGCTTCTGCTTGCTGCCAATGCTATAGGCTGCTGCCACTGCTCTTGCTACCTCTGTTGCCGCTGCTGCAACTGCTACTTCTTCTTCTGCTTCTTTTCTTTGTCTTCTTATTTTTCTTGCTTATTACATATTAATTTTTTTAAACTAGTATATAAGAATACGGGGTCATACATTTAAGATTTTTTCCAGTTGTGCAAATTAGTTGTTTTCATTTCCCTATACACAAGCATTACATTAATCTGCTGAAAAGGATGTAATGATACTCAGTAATAAACCATTTAGCAACTGTTTGTTTTCTGAACAACAGGTGGTTGGCTGGGGCCTGGATGAGTTTGGCATGACAGCAGATAAGCTGAAAGTGGTGATGATGCCAGTTGTATCCCAGGATATTTGTGTCAAAAGTGATATCAAATTCTTCTCAATATTCACTCATGAAACAACTTTCTGTGCAGGATTTAGAAATGGTATGTTTATGTTTAGGCAATAATCATTGTAATGGCTACATGATGTTTTCAGCTGTAATGTAGATCACAAAAATACTGGTCCAAATATAATTTGCATATATAGTCATCACTGGCCAAAGATTGCTTTATCAATCTTGGATTTCAAATAACCAGAGTTGTCTGTTTCTGTCCACCTTTTCTGTCTGCATTATTTGTTTCTGTATTTTTGGCCTGTTACGAGGTCCAAAAATACTCTCTCCTATCGTATTTCTGTGTAACCTGGGACAGTTGCTCATGGATAACAACAAGAAAGGAAAACAATCATTTTGGGAAAATTGAAACAAAATAGGCTATTTAAAATGTGAAAATGTCTTGAATGGTAATCCTAAAAATACTATATTTAATTTGGTATTGAAATTGACATTCCCTTTAGTGCAATATTATTGTGTAAAAATTGTGCATTACATGATTCAGTTTCATTATCACACCACATTCCAAGTTGTGCCTTCTTTAATAATTTTGACACATTCCTGAAAACAGGACAGAATTAGTCTTTACAAACAAAAGTGCAGGTTAAAGGCCAGTTTGTGCTAGAACTATTCCATAGTACTGATCATACCTTACAATATTCTGCTGCATTCACCTTTATTGCAGCTCAGCTGTTCATTTACAGACTGGGTAATAACTAAACTGCTTGAAGCAAATTCCTTCCTGAGAAACAAAATGGTCCTCAGCTACTCAAGTTGTACCCACATTTTATGGAAATCCAAGGTTCATTATCACTTTCACAACAGCCTGCCACCTGTCCCTATCCTGAGCCAGTGCAATCCAGTCCATGCCTCCCCATCTCACATACTGAAGATCCATTTTAATATTATCCTTCCATCTATACCTAGATATCCCAAGTGGTCTCCTTCCCTCAGATCTCCCAGCCAAAACCCTGTATGCATCTCTTGTTGCCGCCATACATACCACATGACCAGCCCATCTCATTCTTCTTTATTTGATCACCCCAATTGTTTTTGGTCAGAAGTACAGATCATAAAGTTCCTTGTTACATAGACAGATGGACAGACTAATGGACCGTGCATTTTAAGTTGACACAGAAATGGATAGCTCTACAGCATTTTCTTGTGTGAGTCAAATATTAGTTGCATCCATCCTGTTCGTAGCATCCATCTTTGCTAATCATGTCTTCAGTAATTAAATTTTCAGTTTCAATCTCATTGCACCATACTGGCTTTTAATTCTTCACATGCTGATTTTCAAGAATGTATTCAACACAGTTGGTGATGAACTTCTTTATGTTTCACACAGATGTGGTTAAGAGCTCATTAATGCAGAGTCAAGAATACTCCAACACGAAATTGAAATTATTTACATGACAGGCCAGTGTTCAGTGAAATTTGACTAGAGAACAGCCCATACCTTGTTGTCATAACAGAAATTCTACACATTATGCAGTATCTTAGGTTACTAAGCTCACAGTGTATCATAGTCTGGAGCTGTCTATATCATCAGATGATAGAGGAAAAGGGGAGTACCTGTTTTGATGTCCCCGTATTCATTGGCGTAATTTGGGGGAGAGGAAAATGCTTCTCCAAAAATTTTTCTACCGTAGAAGAGTTCTTTCTTTTGGTTACTGAAATGAAGAGCAGGTAAATAAAAAGAAAATGGTTGGAAGTGGGGTACAGAGGTTTATGTATATTAAGGACTGGTTCAAAACAATGTTCTCCCACTTTCTAACTTGATTCTTTTGTAATTTTAAGTTCCTAATACCCATGGTTGCCCCCATTGTTGTAAACAAATTTACGCCTCAGCTCATCATGCTACACTGTATCCTATAACTTCCATTCCACCTGAAAATGGAGAAAAATTCAGCCTCCACAATTTGTGAGGTTTTAACCTACGATGATGGGCAATGTCCAAAAATGTCAGTTATAACTTTGACCATATACTGTCATCAGGATCTTTTAAAGTTCAGTCACAATCTGAGATTACTTTTCTTTTAATCAAAAATTCAATTATTACTGAATAATTTTGAGCATTGTACAAATTTTTTGTATCAAATACACAGTAGGGATGGTCATTTCTGACCATCCAGCCGCTGAACCAACCGCTCACTGACCCACCCCAACAATACATATGTTGCATCTGTAAAATTAATGAAAGAGTTTGTTGAAGTTTTACATAGGTAGTCTGCACCACAATTTGCCAGGTAAATGCTGTTGTGGCCCCACACAGCTGTGTTTTCAATCCACTCCAATCAAACACTAAGTAATCCTTAATGCTTATTACAGCGGTTTAACTGCAGTTTGGAAGTCAAATAATTTTAAATGCACTTTCTCTCTATTTATTCCCTTATTGGTCCTGGACATGTGCAGTAAAACTCCACTTACCAGGATGCTGGTCATCCGGTTCGTCAATTATCCAGATCAGTTTGGTCTTTCGGCTAAATTTGTCAGGAATTCTATGGAACTAACTTTCCTTGTTTTCAGATCAGGTACAGTACAGTTTTATGTCTTCTAGAACTACAAGTCAGGCATGGTTGAAAAGTATAGATGCAGGCACATGCTGTAAATAGTAACAGCCAAACTTCAAAATGCCAAGGTAGCCTATTGAGAAAGAAAAATGCAATTATTCGGATTTTCTGTGTATCTGAATGGCTGACTGTCTCAATGAATCTTATAAGTGGAGTTCTACTCTAATTTTTTTGTGCAAGACTGTGTGTGAAATTAATATATAATAACAGAGTCTATCTAAATAGAATCAACATTTTGACTACCAGACTGACATGCCATGACTCAGGCTGTTAATCACGTACCTTTTACCATGGAGACCTGAGTTCAATGCTAGACGAGTCAAAGTGCGTTTTGTGGTAGACAGATATCAGTGGGGCAGATTCTTCAGTAGCATATTTAAAGAACAAAGTCTGACAATTCTTGTGCATGGAAGAAGTTTATAAAATTGGCATCCTGCTTGGCATTTTTAACATCACCATTTTACTTGCTGTTGTTTCAGACATTAGGTACAGACCATAATCTACAAACACGTAGCACAGAAGTATAACTAATGTTTAAAATTTCTTACAGGCAGCAGTGTTTGTAATGGGGACAGTGGTGGTGGGATGGTGTTCCTAGAGAGGCAGAGAGATGGCAGTGAAATCTGGAAACTTCGTGGCCTTGTGTCGAACAGCAAGGCAGATGATGACAAGAACACGATTTGTAATGCCAAAAATTATGTCATCTTCACAGACATAGCGCATTATATCGGTTGGATCAGTCGTCATCTCAGTTAATGTCAGTACCTTACAGAAATGTGGGTTAAGTAAAATCTTCTGTTGTGCCCATAAGTGTCTTTGTTAGGAAATGAAGTGTCGTAACTGTAGGATATTTTATCCACTGATTGTAGTGTCACTGTCAGTCCAGACAGGCTATATCTGTACCATATATCGCCATGCATTCCTGGTGTTCTGAATGTATATCAAATATAAAGACTCTTCCCGACTTAGAACAGGGTTCCATTCCAACAAACAGCTAACATTTGGAAATACCTTGTGCATATAAAATGACTGCTGTGTGCCATTGTTCATCATAGCAGTATACAGTAGAATTCATTTCATACAAAAGCTGACACTCCAACAATAAACCCAGAAGTTACAGAATTCATAAACTGTAATATGCATTGTGATTTCTTAACATTCATTATGAATAGTGATTGCGTGAATTTATCTTGCGATTCAGCCCATCAGATTATTATTATTACTATTATTATTATGGCTTCCAAAAACTGCCAAATATTGTGGAATCTGCTGATCATTGCCCACTACTCCATCAGCTTTTTCAGCTGTGAAGGTTTCTGTTCCTTCACCATCATTCATGGAAACTGAAGGACTCCAGAAAACAAAGAAGCATATCTTGACACATTTGTACCAGCAGATTCAACAGTCCTCTAATTAGTTGTGCAGCCCTGACATTGGAGTGGTAAAATGAAAGTACC
>Ga0131853_10014597_pt1 | contig 14398 bp, 9 predicted proteins | sample TergutLab28metaG_FD_92764 | JGI IMG/M metagenome (GOLD analysis project Ga0131853, IMG submission 92764) | Labiotermes labralis P1 segment gut microbial communities from Petit-Saut dam, French Guiana - Lab288 P1 (version 2) (version 2) | ecosystem: Host-associated > Arthropoda: Insects >... | reverse complement strand
TTGTGACATGATACCTGCTCCACATAGTTCAGTTCCTTTTCCAATCCTTCAAATACCATCATCTTGTTCACCTCGATATTACTTCAACACAATTTGAGGAAAATTGCAAATTAGAATGACGTGGGACAGCAAGGACAGTCATGTCCATCAAAAAATATGGCTTTGACATGTTCAGGCGCATTTTCAATATAAGCACGATGCTTGTTGATATTAGTGAAAAAAAGACGCAAGCTAATGCCCTCATCATTTATATAAATTCTCGCTATGCAAGATCGGCTCTTCGTGCCTGTCTTGCCGTATATTATCATAAGCGGACTCCAACTATATCCGCTACCGATAGTGTTTGCACAATCATATCCCAATTCGTTTATCGCTTTGTCAAAAGCTATAATAAACGCTTTATCATTTTCAGACACAATGTTAAGTGTTTTAACCGAACACGGCGTTTGGTTTATAGTAATCCCATAGTCCATGATTTTTTTCTGCCAAAAAGATTTGTTCGTTCTGTTAAATCAAAACGGACAAATTATTATTCCGTTTAGATATTTTTCTTAGGGTAAAACTTTGACAGCAAGTCCATATAATCAGGTAATTTATCGAGCGTTGGCCAATAGAAATTAAATACAGAGTGATTGCATTTTTGCATTTGTTGCCCGTCGATGGTGTATTGCTTTCCCGGAGCGCACATAGTATTGCACGACATGCAATCACCACCTTCGAATACAAAGGCTTCTTTGATATACCCTGGTGCATTTTCTATATGTTTGCTGTGCCTATCGACCTTGTTCAAATGAAATCTGAGTGCAATATCGCCATTTTGTTTTATATAAATACGAGCAGCAACCGGCCTGCCTTTGGTGCCGGTTTTCCCGTAAGTAATCATATAAAGGCCCCAGCCATACCCATCGCCAATGAGTTTGCCAACGTTATACCCCAGCCCATTTATCGCTTCATCAAAGGCTAAAATAAAGGCTTTATTTACATCAGGAACAAGTTTAAACCGCCTACGGTTTAACATCTCTTCTATGTTTGTAGGTTCTGGCAAACGAGTGCTTTCGTCCACCTGATAAGACCATTCCTCTGCCGCTTCTTTTAGGGTCTTGCCTTCTTGTGAAGCAAGCCAAGTAACAAATGTTGTTTTGCCATCATCCATGTACCCAGTAAAGCTTTTTCCAAGCACATGCTTGAAGTACTTACGATAATCACCAAGAGGAAAGCTGTCATCTAAAGGAATTGGCTTTTTGATAATTATCGTATTCTCTGGTAAAAGCTCTTTGGTTTTACTCATTGGATATTCTCCTTTGCCAATATTTTTTCAAATTGTTCGATTGCATCCATATCCTTTTGCATTGCCCTGCGTCCTTCGTCGGCGAGTATCTTTCTGGCGGCTGGGTCACGGAATTTTTCATATCCATTTTCATCAATCGTAAACCCTTGCGACCACAGAAATCCACCGTAATCAGCGCAAGCATCCAATGCGGCAACTGCGGCTGTAAGCTCCTCGTGCCACTGGGGGAACTTTTCTGCCAATGCACGATAATATGGCAATGCTTCTTTACGGCTGTATATTTGGCACAGGCCGTCGCAATATATGCACATTCTGCCATAAGGCATCCCCAACTCTTCAAGAGATAATTCGGAGAAATCGTCATGTTCAAGCATATGCAAATACGACTCCCATGCGGCAAAGCCGACTTTCTTCCCGTTTATTTCATCTGTCCTGCGGCAAGGGGGTATACAATCAGTTTAAAAAGCTCAAGTGCCCGCTCTCTTTCGGGAGCAAGTTCGACTTTTTCTTTTAGTAGGATATATTCCGTTATTGTTTTTTCCCAATCCGCTAAAAGAACCGTTTCGGAATCTATATGAACAGCCAGCGTAGGAACGTGATTCTTACAGATTATTTTATGTCCGTTGTCCTCATAACCTATAACAATACTGTATCTATGTGTTTCTGCATCCATATACAATACTGGGTAGCCTTTGTCGATGGCGGCAACAAAATCCTGCCTAATTTGTTCGTTGTCTGTATTTAATGGGCTGCCATCTTTGTCGCGATGCACAGTAATGTACTTTGCTACCCAACCAATGGCTTTCAATAGTCGAACCTCTGCTTCAAATGGCGTTTCATTGATGCTGTCCATCGCTTCGTTGCCATGTACCCATTCCCCGTCTGTCCAGCAAAAACGGTTACTCATGCCACTGTATGCCGCCAGTTCAGCCTTGTCCGTTTCTTTTCCCGCAGCAGAAAAAGTCGCTTCCAGTAGATTGATGATGTAGTTTACTTCATTGCCGTAATTGTCAATCACCGGGATGTTAGGAATAATCCTTCTGCTTATACCAAAACCACCTTTAATAAATATTTTTATTGAAAGCGGCTGATAGTGTTCTAACCCCGCATCGGATGCTTTTGCGGCCGTCGGCGTAATTCCGTGAAACCGCGTAAAGGCTTTGGTGAAGCTGTCCGGCGAATCATACCCGTATTTTAGCGCAACATCAATGACTTTGGCTTGCGTATTTACTATTTCATCGCCAGCAAGTGTTAACCTTCTGTTGCGGATATACTCACTTACAGAAAGCCCCGCCACAATATTAAAAACACGCCCAAAGTAATCGGCAGATGAATGAATATGGCTTGCCACATCATCAACAGATATGCTTTCTAATAATTTATTTTCAATATAGTTTATTGCTTTTTGCGCATCATCCACCCAATTCATACTATCACCCTCCAAAAAAATTATATCGAGGGTGCATGAGCATGTCCCGACATTTTTCGGTTTTATTTGTCCGGTATGTAATTACAATTTCGCAAGATTAATTGTTGCTAATAAAAAAACGGCTGCGCCGCTTCCCGGAGGAAACGAAAGCGGGATTAATTCCCGCTGTAGCGGCGGGGCTTGGGGCAGAGCCCCATTGAGCGACGGAAATTGCGCAAGCAATTTCCGAGCATATAAAAAAAGAGGATACAATTATCCCCTTTGTTTCTTTATTATGATTTTGTCAGACCCAAAACTCTTCCGATAATAATTAGCAAGCACGCGCCGCCAACTCCAATCAGTATGGTGACAATCATTCCACCACCAATTCCAACTAAACCGGCGATAAAAGAACCTACAAAACCACCTGCAATACCAAGAATTACATTCCACAAAAAAGAACGTTTACTCTTCATCACGATACCGGCAAGCCAGCCGATTAATGCGCCGATGAGTATTGTAATTAAAATCGACCACAACATTGTTATTACCTCCCCACATAATTTATTTTTGTTTATTATATTCTACGTAATCCATTTCTACAACATTTTTAGCAAAAAAAAGAGGCTGTTCAAAACAGCCCCGTAAAATACTACATATTAGCCGTCAATTTTTTTCATATGACGCATCAAGTCAATAAGTTTGCATGAATATCCATACTCGTTATCATACCAGGATACCAATTTTACAAAATTGTCATTTAAGCTAATACCTGCTGCGGCGTCAAAAACGCTGGTGCAAGATTCGCCAATAAAGTCGGTAGATACAACTGCGTCTTCGGTATAGGCCAAAATGCCTTTGAGTTCGCCCTCTGCCGCTTTTTTAATTGCAGCTTTAATAGCTTCATATGAAGCAGGTTTTGCCAAACGCACGGTAAGGTCTACAACAGAAACGTTAGTGGTTGGCACACGGAAAGCCATGCCGGTAAGTTTGCCTTTAAGCTCTGGAATTACAAGGCCAACAGCCCTTGCTGCACCTGTACTTGACGGGATAATATTTGTTGCCGCCGCACGGCCACCGCGCCAGTCTTTGGCAGATGGGCCGTCTACGGTTTTTTGAGTAGCTGTTGTTGCATGAACCGTTGTCATGAGGCCTTCTGTAATGCCAAAATTGTCGTTGATAACTTTGGCCAAAGGTGCAAGACAGTTGGTTGTACAGCTTGCATTAGAAACGATATTCATGTCTGTTGTGTATTTGTCGTGGTTTACGCCCATAACAAATGTTGGTGTTGCATCGTCTTTGGCTGGTGCAGAAAGGATAACTTTCTTTGCTCCGCTTTTTAGATATGCCTGTGCAGATTCTTGAGTCAAGAAAATGCCTGTACATTCAAGTGCGTACTCTACGCCGTCGGCTTTCCAGCCGATATTTGCAGGGTCTTTTTCATTGTAAAGGGAAACTTGCTTGCCATTTACAACAAGTTTGCCGTTTTCTGCTTTAACACAGCCTGGAAAACGACCATGTGTAGAGTCATACTTAAGCATGTAGACCATGTAGTCAAGGTCTATAAATGGGTCGTTGATTGCAACAACTTGCACATCATCACATGTCATTGCATAGCGAAATGCCAAGCGGCCAATACGGCCAAATCCGTTAATACCTACTTTTACCATTGGTATCTCCTACTTTCCTATAAAATTATTATTCAAACATAGTTAGTATAACACAACATGTGACGTGGTGCAAAAAAATCAAACCGCTTTACATTTGCCACTTTATTGGATATAATCACTACAACATGTATACAACACGTTCCACTGGAACGAAACAACAATTTATTAGAGGAGATGTTTATGAACGCTCAAAAAAACAAAGCCCGCAGATTTGTAGCGTGGGTACTGGTCTTTTTGCTTCTTGTTTCAAGCATGGTTCCGGCATTTGCACGTTATCCATCTGAGGCAAATGCATTAGGCTCTCAGTTGCCGGTATTTGGCTGGCATATCTTTAACAACGGCCCAGGCGGCACGCAATATCCACGTGCAAATCCCGGCCTTGCCGCTAACGGCACAATCCGCATGTGGGCACAGCTAAACGGCGCAAACGCGCCTGTGTATCTTGACGCGACGGATACCATTGTGGCACTTGACCAAAGTGGGAATTGCGCGATGGAATTTGTAACAGTAAACCAAATGTGGGTAGCCGGCACAGGCTGGGCAAACTACTTTAACATGGTAAACGTTAATAAAGCCAATGGCAGCTGGCAATATATCAACTTATCTATCACTGTGTATGGCGAAACTGTGCATGCTTTGCTTGTTAACGCGCTGTTTGTACCTCCTGTAGTGCCGGTATTTGGCTGGAATATCTTCAATAATGGCCAGGGCGGCACACAATACCCACGGGCAAACCCGGGTCTTGCCGCTTCCGGCACAATCCGTATGTGGACACAGCTTGACGGTGTTAACGCCCCGGTATACCTTGCCGCAGCGGATACCATTGCTGCACTTGACCAAAATGGGCAGTGCGCAATGGGATTTTTAAGAGTAAATAGAGTTTGGGTAGCCGGTACAGGCTGGGCAGACTACTTTAACATGGTTGACGTCGACAAAGACGGCGGCAGCTGGCAGTACATTAATATGTATATCACTGTGTACGGCCAAACTGTGCATGCGCTGCTTGTTAACGCACTGTTTGAACCACAAGAAGGGGATGTTACTGTAACATTTGTAGTACAAGCTGGCGCAGTAGGTGTTTATGCCGCAGCTACAACTACAGTAGCTGTGCCCGTGGGCGAAGCAATCCCTGCTGAATCAATACCAAGCACAGTTGCACGCGCAGGTTTCTACTTTGCTGGCTGGTATCCAAGCGACCCAACAGGCTTTGTAGTAACCGAGGATATAACCTTTACCGCAAGGTTTAACCCATTGTTCCACTATGTAACCTTCGAGGCCGGAGCCGGTGGTGAGCTTACGCCTACAAGCTTTGGCTTGGTAATGAACATACGCGATGGTTTTGCATTCTGGCCAGATAGAGTACCAACCCCTGTAGCAAATGATGGCTATGAGTTTGTGGAATGGTATCCGGCTAACCCAGCTGGCTTTGTTGTACGCGAAGATCTGACCTTTACCGCTGTATTCGCCAGAGACACAGAGCCGGGACCTGACCCAGACGCGCAACTATACCGTATTTTTGTGGACACAGCCAACTCACGCACAAATTACAATGTTGGCGACTTATTTGACATGTCCGGCACAATAGTAATGGCCGAATATGATGACGGCACAATTAGAAGGACAACCGGTTTTGTGGCGGAAGTGCTTTACACCGCCGCCGAAAATACCGGGCGTACCGCACCATATGCCCTCGGTTTCTACAGAGCCGGCCCGCGGGACATTTTAATCACCTATACTTCCAAGTTTGCAGCCACTCCTGTTACCGAAACATACACTTTACAGGTAGACGTTGCCGGACTTAGAGTGTACAGGGAGTATGAATTTGATTTAACTGGCCTGCACGGTTACGGCAGCACATGGCCTGCAAACATGGTTTTCTCTATTTTGGAAACTATGTATGACGGAACGCCATTTAACATGGAATGGCTGGAAGCCCCGGGCGTTATAGTAACCGTAGAATATGAAGCCGCCAACCCTGCCGCCCTTAATGTAGGCACAGGCGGCGACAACTGGCTACACTTGCGCATAGGCGTGGTGCGCGGTTGCCCTGTAACCGGCGCAATGAACCCTAACTTCCGTTACAGGAATGACGTGCAGGGGCTACCCCCGGAAAACGTCATTGGAGCGGGTGTACTACCGCAGGACAGACTCTTGGGAAGTGTCGACCTTCGTGATAGGTTCCATCACGCCAATGAAGGAACCGCGCTTGCATCCCCTTCTCATAATATGATTCAAGCAGTATTCGAAGACGCAAACCGCCGTGACACCACTAGGGCACGCTTTGGTCATTGGCATTATCTTATTGTGTTCTCTGGCGGGCAGGCTATAAATGCCAACACCAGACTAACCCGCGTAACCATTGGCATGACAGAAGACGTTTATGCCCCATGGGAAGCCGGATGGGCAGCCCCACAAGTAGATAAAATAATCATCACCCCAGACGAACCAATGGTAATGCTGGGTCAAACCTTGCAATTTTTTGCAGAAGTTGTGGGCACCGACCCAAGCAACCCGCCAATGCAGTTTGTAACATGGAGCGTAATTAACAGCACCGTTTCTACCATTAATGCAAACGGCGTACTCACAGTTTCGCCGGGTGAAAACCGCAGTTACATTACCGTACGCGCTACTTCTTTGGCAGACCCAAATGTGTATGCGGATTTTAATATTCCAACGGCAGTAGACGTATCCGACTATCTGGTACCTTCCTATGACCCTATCCAGTTTGAAACAAATGGCAGGGAACAAAACATAGGCGCGGGCATCTTTAACGGCGCGACCTTATGGCGCAGTGCTATTATCGACAACAGCCTTTACTTCCATGCCGGATGGGTACAGCCCGGTACAGTATTAAACCTGTACTATACAGGTACTGACATTAACAATGTCCAGTTTGGTATACAAAGACGCAACACACCAAACTATTCTGGCCCAGGCCATGTTGGTATGGGAACATGGACACCCGGAGGGCATGGTTGGGCTACAATTCCAACTAGTACCGACCCTGCACTTCGCAATACTCACATCATCGTAGATGCTGCAAATAATCTTGCACAACTCACATTTGAAGCATTCGAGTACAGGCTTTCCGCTTCTGATGCCGCCCTATTGGCCGCAGGTAACTTCCACGCTATTTCTGTACAAACAGTAGGTGCAAGCAATCTTAGGCTGGAACGCCTTACACTGGGCACAACAAATCAAACCGTGGGCGCGGCACCGTGGCGTACACCGCTTGCATTCCGGGCCAACACCCAAATAAGCGACGTTGTTCCAGCCGCACCTCCGCTTCCTACAGGATATGGCATATCCCAGCAATTTGCCGGTGACTTTGACATCGGCACTCACTCATCTGTTCTTCGTTGGGACGACTTTGCCAACCACAACGTTGGACGCATAACCGGCGTAGCAGACCTTAACCCTACAGCTGGCGAAATCGCGTCCGGCAACAGGCTAGCCAATAACCGTTGGGACAGCATTCGTCTTCAAGACGCAGGCGGCGGGGCTCCTGGTCATTCTGATATCCACGTCGTGGCCGCAGGCGACACACATCTTGCCGCCGGGGCCGGAAGACAAAGCTTTGGCCAACCGATAAGTGGGGCAGCCGCACCGGATATGCCAGGCGACGGAGCAGCCGTTTTATGGACAAATGTTTTGCCAAACAGCGGATTTTTTGCACTGGAATTGCAGCAGTATCTTAACTTACACGAAGCACAGCGGGCAAACGACGCTGGCGCGCTTTTCATTCGCATGTACCAATACTGGACACCAAATGTATCGATACATGGTTCTTCTCACAATGGTGTATCCATATCGGCAGTTGACCGCCACAGGATTACAAACGGTGCTTACGGTACAGCCAACTTGCTGATACCCGATGGGTATGACTGGTTTAATATAATTTACGAATTCCTGCGTCAAGGCCAGCCTCTTAATGTACCTTATTCCGTACATGGGCGGCCAGACATGGTTAACCAGACAATACGTACCCCTGGCGAAGTTGCCATGTACTTCTACTATCCGTGGATGGCGGGTTCAACCAACAATAACAACGGTGCGGCACAGGCAATCAACCCCAATGCCAACCAAAACAACATTGGTCACGTATGGGGCGACTTATTCTTTGCCGACGGCAGAAGAGCCGGCATGTCCCCAACCGCCAACTTTGGTGCGCCTTGGGCGGCCGACCCAACAGGCATAATAAGCCCAGCACCACACCGTAACCCAACCCGCGGCGGCATAAGCCCGGTTGAATACGGAAACTGGGAACCAACAGACGGCTACTGGCCTCTTGCAGGCGTATGGCAGTCTATCGAACTTATGGTTCAGCCAAATACCGTTGTAGACGGCGTAGTCCAACGTGACGGCCGCGTTGCCGCATGGATTGACGGCGAAGTCGTACTGGACTTCCCCAATATGGTTATTCGCTATACCGAAGACTTAATGATGAACATTTCCCGTACTTTGCTAATTAACAACCCTAACACAGCAGAAGCCGGACGTTATCTGTACCGCATGGTAACTCACTTTGTAATGGCCACAGAGTATATTGGCCCAATGTACGGCAACCGCTTCGATGTACGCGCCACAGGCTATGTAGTGGCAGCAGAAGCCGCCGCAGATGTAAACCTGTCCGATGAAGCCCTTCGTACACTTGCAGTTCTTGCATATCAAGAAGCCAGGGCTCAAGTTGCGGCCCTTCCCGCAAACAGCGTAGCAAGGCCGGCACTTAGCGCAAGACTTGACGCAGTATGGGCGTTGATAGACGCGGCAATGTTCGCGACAGAAGCAGGTGCGGCCTCCCGCGCTGTTATAGACGCATACGAAGCAGGCGACTTTAACCCAATTTTTGTTGCATTTAACGCCATACCAGGCGCAATGCTTACGGACGCTGCAGAGCAAATACGCGTTATGGTAGATGCCGTTATTGCTGCCGATTCTACATTAAACGCCGAAGCAGGCACAATCGTATTTGTAGATCCGCCAACAATCACAGGCGCAAGTGTAGTTCAAGATGTTTTTGAAATAAGGGTGCAAATTTTAGGCCTAACCGACGACTCCGTTGTTTATGTAAATATCAATGTAGACGTAACATTCGCGGCAGAGCCCGTTACAGATGCATCCATTGCCAGAGATGCCGTACTTGCACACAACTTCACAGCAATTACAGTGCCATGGCAAGCACTGGCCGCCAATACCCTTGCAGACGCATTAAGCCTTGTAGAAGGTCAGGTAGCAGCACTAAACCTTACCAATGTGCAAAATATTACCGCACTATGGGGTCAAACCCCTACTCTGCCAGAAGTCGAAGGGCTATCAATGCGTCAACATTCTGTTAACGTGGTAATTACAGACGGCGGCGGAAACCAGGCTACAGCATTCCTTGACCTGTATATTGAGTTTGCCCGCAGGCCGCTGGTAGTACCAGTATTCAGAGAACTTGATTTTGCAATACCAGCGGGCGGCCATAGGCTAACTCAGGACATTAACTTCCGGCCAAACCTTGCCCTTGCCCCAGTACCGCCGCAGGAGAACTGGTGGCCAAGCGGCCCAGTATTAACAACTATGGATGGCCCAGGAAACCCACTATTTAGGCGGGATATGATAACCCACGACACAGTTATAACTATTTACTACGAGTTGGTAGACCCGACCATACCCACCAATGCCGAGCAATGGCTGCGTATGAACTTCTTTGGCAGGGCATTTAACGATGCAAATGCCAGTTTAATGATGGGTGTAGGCAATGCCGCCGCCAACAGAAATGAAGTTGCAGTTATCGACACCGTTGGAAGAACAATGCAAATCACTTACGAAGCACTTGTTAACCATCCGACAGTACGCAACGAGCTTATCTTTGACCAATGGCAAGGCATGACAATACCAGGCCCAAGCCAATGGGCAGCCGGCAGCGAAGCAAGAGAAAACATCCGCATAACACGTGTGACTATGGGCGTTTCCGTAGACGAGACAGCACCATGGGAAAACGGTTTTGTAAGCCCTGTAACCGTACCTGCGGCAAACAGCATAGAAGTAAGGCCTTATACAGGACATAGCGGCCTTGTAATAGAAGAAGCCGACGGCAGTTTCACAATTGCAAGAGGTACTACAGTTCAGTTCTACGCATATGTAAACGATGTGCGCCAAACCACACCAGTAAACCGCGCTGTAATAGGCTGGAACATGATTAACACATGCGACATGAACCGCAGCGGCGGCATAAGCAATATCAACAGAACTGGCTCGCTTTTCATAAGAGCCAACGAACCGCGCAGCACTCTATCATTAAGGGCCGGCTCAACTGTAGATGTGGGCATTTTCATGGATGTGACCATTAACGTGGTAAATACCCTTCCCACAAATGCCGCATCCGTAGCTGCAAATCTTCTGCAAGCCCACACCTTTACGGGCGTAACCGTAGCCTGGGAGCCATGGGAGGACGATGTTGCCGCCCGCAGGGACGAAGCAATAAGGCTTGTGCGCGAGCAAGTTGAAGCCATTGTACCATCTAATGTTACAGTGGGTGCAATTGCCTTTGTTACACCGCCAAATCCTTCACCAACGGGTTCATCGGCAAGCTTTGCTTTCACGGTAGCATTAACCGGTGATGACGCATCTACTGCTACGGCAAATATTAATGTGTCTGTTACCTTTGACGCCGAGCCGGATGCGCCGCTGCTTGTACCAATTTTCCATGAAGTTATGTTTGCAACACATTCTGGCGACTCTGCCTGGGCCGGTGGCAACACATTCCCAAGAATAATGCCTGTTGCGGACAATTCCCGTGTTTTCCTTTCCGTATATCCGCACCGCCGTATTGGCAGCAGGCAACCCGCCACTTTGGCCGGTGGACTTGGGCAATTTAGACCCGAATGGATACACCCCGGCACGGTATTGACCGTCTACTTCGATACAAATGAAACTTTGACAGCTGCACAATTGGCGTATTTGACCATAGCTGTTAACGGCGGTGGTGCAGGTAATGCAGAAAATGGCGGTGCAGGGTTTAACTATGTATGGATGTATACGCAGATTGGGCCTCACGCCGGCAACCAAAATAACAGAGTAATGGTTGATCCGGTAAGAGGAACGATTCAAGTCACTTACGAAGCTTTGACAAGCGGCGGGCGTGTTTTGGACGGGGGCGCATTCTCGTCCCAAGGCAACACCGGCACTAACAATTTAGGCATCCCTGTTGGTGTTCCTGTAACCAGCGTTATTGCAGATGTTATAAGAAGCGGCGGCCTTTCAATAACAGTAACCGCCCGCAACAATCTAAACAATGTAACAGGCCCAAACGCAGGAATAACAATAACCGGTATAAGCCTTGCCGTAACCGACCAAGACATGACACCACCATGGGACCCGGCGTTTGTACCAACTGCAGAGTAAGACGCAAAACCAATATATGTAAAAAAATATGGAAGTTTGCTGATGCCCATTTTGGGCATCAGCAAACTTCTTCTCATTTATACACAAAAAATTTCTTTTGACAGATGTAATAATCTCAGCTATACTACATTACATAAGTAATGTAGTATAGTATGGCGGTGATTGAATGAAAATCAATTTTGACAGCTTGAAACCCGTTTATATCCAAATTGCAGAGGCTATCGAGGACAACATTATCAGTGGGGTGCTTGCAGAGGGTAGCGCATCTTATTCCCAGCTTATCATCGCACGGGAGTTATCCGTCAATCCCGCGACAGCCGCAAAAGGGATAAATGTGCTGGTTTCAAAGGGTATATTGGAAAAACAACGAGGCTCTTCAATGGTAGTAGCTAATGGCGCGTTGGATAGGTTACTAAAAGAAAGAAGGGAAACCAGGTTTAACGATTTAATATCAATGCTTGTTTTGGAGGCTATAAAAATAGGCCTGTCAGAAACCGAAGTCGCAGACAAAATTAGAGAACACTATGAAAAGTTGGAGGGCCAAAATGAATGATGTCGTAAGAACAACAAACCTAAGCAAGCATTATGGAAAAACCCATGCGCTTTCCGACATATCGATTTCCATAAATGAAAACAGTATCACAGGTCTAATTGGCAGAAATGGTTCTGGCAAAACTACACTAATGAAAATTCTTTCGGGCAACCTTGACCAGACAAGCGGCAAGGCCATTGTCTTTGGCGAACAGCCGATGGATAACCTTGCTGTGCTCAATAAATTGGTTTACACCTATCATAACGTGCCTTATGACAAGAATCTGAATTTGAAAACGATTCTTTACGGCTATAAAACGATGTTCCCGTGCTTTGACAGTGTGTTTGCGGAAAAATTAATGCACTATTTTGAATTAACGGTCAAAATGAAATACAAGAGCCTTTCCCAAGGCATGGCGAGCATTTTCAATTTTCTGTGCGCTCTATCATGCCGCGCTCCGTTGACTATGCTTGACGAACCTGTGCTTGGCATGGATGTAACCGTGCGGAAATCGGCCTATGAAATACTGCTACGGGATTTCACCGAACATCCGCGCACTTTCATTATTTCCAGCCATTTGCTTTCGGAGCTTGAAGGCATTCTGTCCGATATTCTGCTGATAGAGCAAGGAAAGGTTGTCCTGAATCAGAACATTGATGATGTGCGGCAAAGTGCGTACCGCATTGACGGTACCGGGCCGACAATTGACAGTTATGTGACAAACAAAAAAATCATAACGCGTAAAATAAGCGACTTAAACTGTTTTGCGATTGTGCATGAAAGATGTACTGAATCTGTTATCGAATCGGCAAAGCAACAGGGATTGACGGTTTCCTCTGTGCGCCCGGAAGAGTTATGCGTGTTTCTAACTCAACAGAATAAGGAGGATGAACTCAAATGTTTATGGTAAAAGATGAATATGCGAATATAAAAAACCTCTTTCGAGTAAGGGTAAAATCGTATGTTACAACCTTCATTTGGTTTTTTGTGGTGATTACATTTGTACTTTTGGCAAGTCTTGCCGGAACAATAGTAGGAATCCTTCGGAGTAACACCGTCAGTTATTACAGCATAACCGATTTTTCCGGCTGGATGCTTTTTGGGCTGGCGCTTGGGTATGTATTACAAGCGTTTCTTTACAGGAATACACACGCCAAATTATCCGTTTACCCACAAACCAACAACAGCCGCTTCATTTCGTCATTGCTATATAATTATATTTGGATATTTATTGCGGCATCGACTGTGCTTATCGCATATATACTCCAATACGGCGTTTTGTCGATGCTTTCAGTTTTTGTGGATAATATCCACTTCGCGCTTACTTTCGATATGGGCTTTGTAGTCGCAGGATATTTTGCTTACGTCCTGTATATTTTACTATTGGTGTCGGTCATCGAGTTAATTGCCGCTATTCTGCGAAAGTGGACATATTATGCATTGGCGGCGTTCACGGCAATTTCGTCCTTGTTGATAGTTAATTTCTCCGTGATAATCGAACGCGCGCCGAATGCACTGGCATTTTTGTTTAGAGAGGCATCGTTGCCTGTGTTTTTCGTGAAATCGATGGTGCTTTTGCTGGTTATAACTGCGGTGGCCATTGTAATAAACCACTACACGGTTTACCATAAAAATCAAGGCCGCGCTTTGAATAAAAGTGTAGTGATATGTTGTGTTCTAGTCGCCTTGTCGGTAGTAATTATCGCACCATTTGCTCTGCTCAACACAACAACGGCAACGCTACAAACGCAAACGATATCGGCAGAAGTAAACGCTCCGTGGGACACTATTTGGGACAGATTTGAAGAAACCAGAATAGATATTTCACATTTGCCTCAAGGAAGTAACATTGAAATTCAAGTTGACAATCCCAATGCCATTATAATAACGGATTTGGCTACACACTTTGGAAGAGATACAGCCGCGATTATAAGCGGTACAGTGGCTTTGGAAAATATACAGGGTGACACGCTTAATATATTGTATCGTCCTCCTACCAGCCCATGCCGGGCTGTTTTTTTTCGTCACCAACCGAACATGAAAATGGGTTGGTGTACAACATTAATTATTAACATACCGCATCACAGATGATAGACTTAAAAAGCAGGCCA
>Ga0131853_10014596_pt1 | contig 14399 bp, 14 predicted proteins | sample TergutLab28metaG_FD_92764 | JGI IMG/M metagenome (GOLD analysis project Ga0131853, IMG submission 92764) | Labiotermes labralis P1 segment gut microbial communities from Petit-Saut dam, French Guiana - Lab288 P1 (version 2) (version 2) | ecosystem: Host-associated > Arthropoda: Insects >... | reverse complement strand
GTGAATGTTGTGTTTAAGCCTTGCCAGTAGATAATAAATAATGGCGTGTAGGTGAGAGATGTTTTTACGTCCTCATTTGCACGCCTTTTGTATTGCTGGTCTTATTTTTTTACAAGGGAAGTGGTAAGGTGGAAAACAAAGCAGGAGTAACACTAATTAATGCACTAAGAAGGGTAAAAATCCTACAAGCCATTCATGAACTGTTGGAGATAACAGAAGAAGAAATTTTTGAGTTTTCTGTTCATGATGAAGATACTACTTTAGTGGCAACAGATGATAAAACATATGTACCAACCGCAAAAGGTTGGATAAGTTAATTTAATTCGCCTTTTCTTTTTTTTATATTTTAGGAGCTGTTGTGCTGTTGAAAATCAGTTATATACGGCTCCTATTTTTTGCTTGCGGATTCATTTATACCCTTAAAAGAACCGCTTTCAGAAAGAGATATAAAAGACATACACTCGCTCGTGTTGATGGACGACGTACAGAACAGGGGGCGATACAGGCAATACTAAATTATATAGGCAACATAACCTCTGTAGCAAACACGCCCTCTTCATGGGTCCGATTTACATATCCGTTATGCTTTTTTACATATTGGTCTATGCGGATAAGACCAAACCCGTGACCGGGAATTACTTTTGTTGTGCGAAATATCCTTCCACGTTTTTTAACGCCACTACCCATAGAATTTGATACGGAAATATAAAGTTGCCGCTTTAGCACATCCACATACACTCTTATAAACCGGCAATTTATGTCCTCGACCTTTTCGCAAGCTTCCATGGCATTGTCCAAAAGATTGCCTATTATGACACACAAGTGAGTATCCGGGATTTTAATATGCTCCGGAACAAAAGCTTTTGCATTTACATTGATTTTTCTTTCTCTTGCAATTGACAATTTACTGTTTAATATTGCATCTACGGTAACATTTCCGGATTTTATGATCGTATCCACCTGCAAAAGATCCACTGCCAGCTTGGTTAAATATTCGTCCATTTCGTCATACTGTTTAAGGTGCAAGTGTGCCTTTAGCGTTTGCATATGATTATGATAATCGTGCCGCCAGCCCCTCATTTGCTGATATGTATGCTCGACTTCAGCAATATGAGTTTCCAAAAATCCGTTTTGAATAGCCGCAACACGTTTGTTTATAAGTGGTGTTAAAATCCATGATAATATACTCATACTTTACCCCCGGCAGTATGGAGCTCAATAAACGCACGGTTTACTTCGTTGTAAGAACGCCTGGAAATTGGAATAATGCGCCCATCAGCCATGGTCACTTCCGTTTTTGATATGCGTTCAATATGCCGGATACCAGCAATATAGGAACGATGACACCGCACAAAACCTTCTTTAAGAAGTACTTCCAACTCACTTATTTTTGCACGTGTTTCTACTTCGCCATTCGTCGTTGAAATAACAACATAATGGGCAAATGCCTCAATATGATATATATCCCTTTGTTTTATACACAGGCTGCCATCTTTTGTCTGCACAAGTATTACTTCATCATTTTTGCTAAGACGCTTTGTTGCTTTTGTAAGCAAATCAAATAACCGGCTCTTTTCTATCGGCTTCATTATATAATGTAGTGCTTCAACTTCATATCCAAGTTGCATATAGTCCGCAAACCCGGTAATGAAAATAATTTGTGTGGAACTGTTAATTTTGCGGATGTGTTTGGCAAGTTCAATACCGCTCATTTCTCCCATTTGAACGTCTAAAAGAAATGTTGCTATTTCGTTATTTTCCTTAGCCCAAGCTGTGACAATGCTTTTCAAATACTCTACTTCAACAGCTTCATCATCACATATTGTTATGTTAATCATTTCTAATCACCTGTTGGGGCATCCTTATATTTCCAACAATGTGTTTATAAATCGTTTTAATACATTAGCAAAATAATAAATACGCCTTTCAAGCAACCACCCATCAGCAGACATGGGGTTTATCGGCTCGGTGCTTGATTGCGCTATCGCTTCTACCCAATCGTAATCAACTATTGCAAAGAAAAGGTCTTTAAGTACAGCAAGCACAGAAAAAACGTACTTTAAATCATCATATGAGCCGTATTCGAGCCATTCCCGAATGTAGTTGTCAACAAGTGTTTCCCTAGCGGATTCATCTGGCAAAGTTCTTCTGATTATGTGAATAAATGAAACAACTTCGATAAACGGGTGAGATACAGCTCCCCATGCCCAGTCATAAAACATATACTGACTATCAATAACTCTAATGTTGCCCGGTCTTACATCTCCGTGATGGATTGTGTCGGGGATTGATATGCTGACTATTGATTCTAGCATGGCTGTTGCGGTCTTCATCTGTTCTTCCAGTTTGTGGACTTCTTCCACCGTGAGGGCGTGAAGTGTTCCCTGTAAAATTTCACAAGATTTTTTGGGGAATGTTTTTAGCTTGTGTAATATTGCAGCGATTGTGTTGTCGTAATGCTTAAAATTTAAGGGGATATGAGGGATTGAAGCCTTTTGTATATTCGCATATTGCAAGATTACATTTTGCACAGTTCCTACGTCAGACTGATTGGGCAAGTCATTGCCACCCATATCACTCATCAGATATACATTAATACTCTCATTACAATCAATCCAGTTAGGTAAGTCTACTAATCCAAGCCTTTTTAATCTTTGTGTAAAAGGCAGTTCTGTAATAAATGTTCTGCCCGGGATTTTCATATACATATTTCCTTTATCGGTCGGAACACAAAAAACTGTGGATACATAAGCGTTTTTAAGTTGTAATATTTCGCCTGTGATGCAGATATTATGTTTGTCGCAAACGCTTTTTAGCCAACCCATATATGGCACAAAACCGTCAACATTCACCCACGGCATATTTTCGCTTATATTATAATCATGTTTGACATTCCGGACGATTTTAGCAATTTTAGCATCATGGCAAGTTGCTATAAAATCATCATAAGTCACCCATTTACAATCATTCTTCATATGAAAATCATTAGAATTAGTATGCTCGAAAACAAACACAACATATTCTTGCGTGTTAAAGGTGTATCGCCTGTAAACAGGAATACCTGTGGTTTTTTTAAAATAATTATTATATATTTGTGGCTCGTCAAAGCCCACATTCTCTCCAACCGGCTCTGTGTATGAAGGCAAATGATTACCGTCTTTATAAACTAAAATGCGCTTATTATCAGCATCCGGCAAAACGAGCAAGAGGTTAAATAATTCCATAGGCTCTACTATCCTCCACTTGTCTACTTGGCAAGACAAGCCTTTAAATTTTTACATCATATTCCCAAGAAAAATAGTAACAAACAAGAAATAAATCATAATACCGGCAAGGTCTTTAATTGAAGTAATAATTGGTGCAGCACCGGCAGCTTGGTCAACTTTTACTTTAATTAAAGCAAATGGGACAAGGAAACCAAGAAGTGAAGCAAGGGTCATTGTTGCAACAAGTGAAAGCCCAACAACAAGCCCAAGCATTGGAAACTCCCTTTGCCAAAAGAATGTAATCATACCAGCGGCAACACCTATAAGAAGCCCCATGCTAAAACCAACACTAATTTCTTTTAAGAAATGTTTTAAAAAATGCTTCACATCTATATGCCCAAGAACAACCCCACGAGCAAAAACTGTTGCGGATTGTGTACCAACATTTCCACCCATATCCATAATTAGTGGAATAAAAATTGCTACAACTGCAATAGATTCAAGAACCTCTTCAAAACCTTCTATTATTAAACCAAGTAATAACCCAGCACCGAGGGTAATAAGCAAAAATGGCAAGCGCACACGCCATATTTTCCAAAGGCTGCCTTTAACCAAAACTTCGCTTCGGTCGGATTCGCTTCCTGCCACGTCCACAAGACCGGCAGCATCAAAAATATCTTCTGTTGCCTCTTCTTCTAATATGTCAATTGCATCGTCGATTGTTACGATACCAACAATACGCCCTTCTTTGTCAACAACCGGGATTGCCAATAGGTCAAGTTCTTGAAGGGTGCGAGCAACTTTTTCCTGGTCGGTGTCGGTTGCTACGCTTATAGCTTTTTTCGCCATGATTTCTTCCACTTTTGTATTCATGTCCGAGCACACAAGTTCTTTTAGTGAAATTACACCTTCAAGTTTTTTTGCACTATCTGTTACATAAAGGGCGTAAACTGTTTCCATGTCTTGGGCAATTTTTCGCACCTTGTCTAGTGCTTCAGTAACTGTCATGTCACGGCTTAGGCGAATGTATTCTGTCGTCATTATACGCCCGGCTGTTTCCGGTTTATAGCCCATTAGTTCATTTGTGACTTTTCTTTCCTCCGGTGAAAGGGCTATTATAAACTTTTTTGCCACGCTTGCCGGCATTTCGTCAAGGAGTCGAACCCTATCGTCTGGGGCAAGTTCGTTTATAAACTCTACCATACGTTCATCTTTTAGTGAGCTTAGTAAGTTTTGCTGCTCGTCTGTGTCCAATTCCTCAAAAATGAGAAGCGCACGGTCTTTTGAAAGCAACCTAAAAACAATAACTTGCTCCTCTGATGTTAAACTATAAAACGCATGTAGCGTTTCAAGCTCTTCTGCTCCGGAAAGCAAAGCTTTTAGCTTGTCCATATCTTTGTTTTCGATATGGGTTAAAATTAAATCTTTCATGTACAACACCTCCTGTGTTTTCTATTGCAGTCATTTTTCCTAACATACAAAAAAACGACCACAAGGGGCCGCTAACGGAAAGTGTTTACAAAAGAGCAACACAAAACCAACCCCTCGTATGAGCTTTAGCACTAAAAGACGTAGTTCTTGAATATCAAGACAGCTACATTAAGCAAGCCTTAATCCGACTGTGCCTGTTATACCCCATGTCTGTCTCTCGACATGATGGGGCAGTAGCCTGTGTTCTTTTAGGAGCCTCACCTAACAAGTGCCAAGAAGCATTTTCTTGACATTTGTATTCTAATCTTTTTTCTAAGAACATGTCAACCCCTTTGTGACAATTTTCTTACAGGTTAATTTTAACGCTTGAATAAAGTATTATACCCTGTCACAATGTGAAAGTTATTTTAATCCTAATTTGAAAGAGAGTGTTTAATGTTAAAAGATAAAAATTCACGAAAGACATTTTTTAAGTCTTTTTTTATTACTTTGATATTAGTATTTATTACTGTTGGTGGAGGACTATGGTGGCTTCGCAGGCAGGTAACTATACCGGATATACCTGTTTATTCCGAGCTGCCGTTTTTTAATCCAAACCATGTTGCAGAAGATGCCCCTCATAATGAAACCGCATTTGATGTAGCAGACCCACACGAAGATGATGCATTAATTCAACCACCATTTAATTTTGATGAAGACGGCTGGGAGCGGAAACCTTATTTTCGTACATTACTAATTTTTGGATACGACGACGGTTTAAATACAGACACAATAATGGTAGCAGCATTTGATGTGCAAAATAGAGAGGCGTACATAGTTAGCATCCCGAGGGATACACAAATTGATGTAAGCCGTAATATACGCAGGATAAACTCTGCTTATTCTGTTGGTATGCGTTTTGGTGATGGGCATAGTGATGGTGTTGACCAGTTAAAACGTGAACTACAAACTATTATTGGATTTAGACCGGATTATTATGTAAGTATTGAAGAAGATGCTTTTGTGCGCATAATAGATGCTGTTGGCGGAGTAAATATCCATGTGCCGTTCCACATGATTTATGATGACCCAACCCAAAACCTTCACATTAATTTGCCGGCAGGACTACAGCGGCTTGATGGAGAACGTGCATTACATTTTGTGCGTTTCCGTTTAGGGAACGCTCCTGGTACAGGAATTACTGACTTTAGGCGAATGGAGCATCAGCAGCAGCTTATTCAGGCAATGATGACTGAACTACTTACACCAAGAGTTATTCCTCAAATACCTGAACTAATCCGTGCTTATCGTGACCATGTGAATACAGATATGGACATGTTTGATATTTTGTTTTTTGCAGAACAGTTCCTATTGGGGGATATAGTTTTACACACATACAACTACCCAACTACAAGCGTAAGGACAACCAGATGGTATGAGATACCAAATGGTGAAGAAGCACTTGAGCTTATAAACAGGACAATTAATCCATTTACCCGTGATTTAACTATGGCTAATTTGCAGCTTTCGGATGGGTAAAAAAAAGGAAGCGTTTTAAACGCTTCCTTTTTTATTTGCATCATAGCGAACGAACTTGAGAATCGGTTCAGCTCTTCGCACAAAAATGCGTAGAAGCGTTCGCATTTTCGCACTCGCCTTCACCGTTCTCAAGTAACGTTCGCTATAGTTAAAGCATTAAGAACCTTTTGATAAATACTGCTGTAATTTAGATTCCAATGAGTTTGTATCTGCTTAGCCTGCTCACGAGTAGCAACCGGCATGGATATTTCCATAAGTGAAGTACCACGTTTATCATCATAAACTCCACATTTTACAATAAACTCATCAGTTTCAAGGTCGGGAAAATAGTGGCAGGTTCTTTCAAACCCTTTCCTTATTTTCCCTCTTGTGTTGTCTACATATTGATTTATCATTCGTCGTACCGGCTTTGGTATATGCTCATTTAATTCCTCAAGATGTGAAATACCAACTTCGGTTAAAGTATAACGGGTAGTGCTTATATCCTGTGCATCTTCCCTTGTTGATTCAAGGAAACCACGGTCTTCCATGTCCACAAGATTTTGTTCAAGAGTGAAGTGATTCATTAGTTCCTTGTCAATAATAAAATCTGTAAGCTGCGCACGAGACATAGGCAAGTCCATCATATTAATAAGATAGAGAATCAAGAGTTTATTTTCAACATCTTTGTATTCTATAACAATTGCCGCCATGAGTAATTAAAAACCTCCTAAAAACAAGGGAGTATGAGGGATTTTCCCTCATTTCTACCTGCTAACGGTTTATCGTATATCCACCACGAACCATAATCCATGAGCTGGAATGAAATGCTGCACCACGACCGTCTGTCCTTGGAATCATAAGCAAATGGTTATGATTTATTGTAGTACCATTTAACAAATCAAGCCCACCGGTTACATCAGGTATACCATTTGCACCGGCAATAACTGTTGCATTTCCGGAGCGCAAAATAAATTCTGCACCGGCATGAAAAGTTATTGATTCCCCTGCATGAAGATTATATGTTGTAAAAGGTACAATTCCACCAGATTGCCCTCCTGCCGCTGCTGTGCGGAGCATTTCACCATAAACAGTTTCAAAGTAAACCATCATTTCTGCAAAAATAGCATCACGGTCTGCCGTTGTTAAATTTACCGCTGGTGCTTGTGTACCCCAGCTTCCGCCACCGGGAATGGCAGTAATTGCGTGCCGTAAAGCTGCAACCTCTTCAGAAATTTGGGAAATTTGCTCTTCTACAAAACGACGAGTAACGAGTGGGTCACTAGCATCACCAGGCTGCGCCACTATTGGAGCATAAAAGTTTATGACTGTAAGAACTGCAAGTAAGAGAATTGCAATTATACTAAACTTTGTTTTGTCGAACTTCATTTTAAAAACCTCCGTTTAATTTTTAGTATTTTTAATAATTTATATTTATTTTCCTCAAAATTTCTTCCATTTCATCAGCAGTACTTGCGTTATTTACTTTGTGTCTAACTTCTGCTGAACCCGGCATACCTTTTGTATACCAGCACAAATGTTTTCGCATTTCTTGGATTCGCATTGTTTCATGTTTTTCCACCATTCTTAAATGCTTAACTGCTGTTTCTATAACCTCAGCAAACGTTGGAGGAGGTGGCAATATTCCTGTTTTGATGTATTCTAATGTCCGTGAAAAAAGCCAAGGATTTCCCATTGCTCCACGTGCAATAAGTAAACCATCACATATTTTTAGCCGATTTATTGCAGCCTCTGGCGTAAAAATATCACCATTTCCAAAGACCGGGATACTTACAGCTTGTTTTACTCCTCCTATAGCATCCCAATCTGCAAGACCTGTATAAAACTGGTCTCGTGTTCTGCCATGAACTGCTACTGCTGCCGCTCCGGATTCTTCAGCTATTTTTGCTATTTCCACAGCATTTTTTGTTTTACTCGTAAAGCCTTTTCTTATTTTTACTGTAACAGGCCGGTTTGATGCTTTTACTGCTGCTTCAATTAATTGACCTGCCAAAACAGGTGTAGTCATAAGTGCCGCACCCTCGCCATTTTTAACTATCTTTGGCATTGGGCAGCCCATGTTAATGTCAACAATATCAAACGGAAAGTCATCAAGTTTTTTAATAGCTTCTGACATAATATCCGGCTCATGTCCAAAAAATTGCACAGACCATGGGCGTATGGATTTATTGTTTTCAAGCAAACGCAAAGTATTCTTATTTTGATAAACTAAACTTTTTGCACTCACCATTTCAGACACAGTAAGCCCTGCACCATGCTCCCAAACAAGTTCACGAAAAAAGCAGTCTGTAACGCCTGCCATTGGTGCCATTATTAAATTATTTCTAATTTCTATATTACCAAGCTGCAAAGTTTCGCACCTCTTTTAGGATAAGTCTATTATTCTCTCCCTTAAATTCCAGCCTACCTCATAATCAAGAGCATATGCAATTATACGGATAGGAAAATAAATGAAATCGCCTGTTGTGATTGTTGGCATATCAAAACTAAACGGTCGCCCGTTAATTACAAAAAAGGAACTGCCTATTTCGTGGAAAATACTTTCATTACCTTTTGTGATTAAAATTGTATTTTGAAACTCTTGAATATTTAAACCAAAAACCCTTACAGCGTCAGCCAATTCAATAAAATTTCTATTTGTTATTGTGATTATTGGCATCGCTGTTGTAAAAAACCTTCCGTTTATAGATAAACGATTAGTGTTTTCACGCCTGTGATAGTTTATAAGCTCCATTATTGGGTCATGATTTAGTTCTCCAAAATGAATCCAGTGCATAAAAACAGTGTCAAGCCAACTTATGCGAGCTTCAAGCCAACTTATATGAAAATCATCTTGATAATCCAATAGCGTTTGGTTTATATGATTTAGAACTTCCGTAATTTCATTGTTCCTAATTTGAGTCCATCTTATGGCAACAGCGTCTACAAACTCCGGCCATTTAAACAAGTTTCTATACCAATAGTTTTGAACTGCAACGTATAAATTTTCGGGCTCCGACTCAGGGTCATGAAGTTGTATTTCTATATTCCGGAGTATATTCCTGGCTACTGTGTCAAAATCCCATATTAGGTCTTTAAATAATCTGCGGTTTTCTCCAATACCATCAATAAACATAGAAACACCAAACGAGTGAATATTAGCATTTTTAAAAAGCTCTTGTATAATATAAAAATCAACAAATGAGTTAATGTCAATGAGTTCTGAAATTTCTTCAAAAGTTCCATATCTTATTGCTAAACTCACATTGTTTACAAAATTTTGTGCATATTCCAAATGTGCGTTAGTCCTGGTTTCTGCGTGGGGATACCGGTATACATACGACCTATGGTTTGCATAAAAAAAATGAATACCTTCAACACCACTTCTTGAAGCACGTGAGTCAAGCTCTAAAAAATGACTGCTAATATTTGGGTCTGGGTATGCATACATGGTTTTGGAAAAGCTCAAAATTGTCAAAAATAAAAAGGCTAAAAAAATTACACCCTTGTTCAAAACCGATGGAATTGCGAAGCAGTTTCCTATCATATAAAAACACCTCTGCTTGAAGGTTATACCCCCATAACATTATAGGACTTATTGATAAAATGTCAAATTAGCTTGTATTTTTGCTACATTGTAGCTATTGTTGTATAATGACGAAAACTTATTTTTTATGTGCCAGAAAACTGCTTCGCAGTCACCTGCCGAAACCTTTGGTTTCGGTGTTCACAACTGGTTGTGAAAAGTTTGCGGAGCAAACTTTTTTATATAGCATTTCCGCATGAAATGCTTTACGGGAGATTATAATGAGAAATAAAAAACATATTTTAATTACGGCTTCAACTTTTGTTATATTAGGCATTATTTTAGCTGTATTATACTTTGGAAGAAATGAAAATGAAGCATACGACAACGAGGATTCACTAGCCACAAATGAGCCAGCAAACAGAATGAATACAACTAATACATCAAATAAACAAACTATAATGAACATGCATTTATTGCTTGATGGATTTTATTTTCCTGAGAGTGATACAACCCAACGAAGCACAGTTCGTCTTCACCGTGAGTGGGGTGTAACTTATTTATTTTTGCCATATTGGGCACAAAACAGTGCTATTTATGTACATTTTAACAATTCTGATGTTTTTCTTGATGGCTCACAAATTGCAAGCGGTGAGGCTACACAAGTATTTTCACTTGATAGACCGGTTGTTTTAAATATTAATGGAATTGCATCAACCGTTATACCAATGTTCGGCTCAAAAATTCCAACTATTTTCATTACTACTGAATCGGGAAGTCTTGATTATATTCATGAGGAACGAGGAAACCGTGAACGTGTAAATTTTCTTTTTGTTGATGAGTTTGGTTATTTCCATCACGCTGGTGGTGGTGACATGAATGGGCGTGGCAATTATTCATGGCTTCAACCAAAACGCCCTTACAATTTTCGTCTTGCATCAGGCACAAGTTTACCTCTTTTTGGTATGGGAGAAGGTCGTCATTGGACACTTCTTGCAGAATTTTTAGATGACCTTCGTGTAAGGAATACTCTTTCTTTAAATCTTGCACGTGAGCTTGGACTTGCACATACAAGCCAAATCAGACCTGTTGATGTGTTCATCAACAATGAGTATGCCGGAATTTACACTTTGGTTGAACGCCGCAATATAAATCATGCAGTTAATATTACAGATTTACAAGAAGCCACAGCAGCAGTCAATACAGCAAACTTAAATACTTTTCCTCATGCCGGTATCCACGAAGCAATCCCCGGCACTATAAAATATTTTGACATTCCGGTAAACCCAAGCGACATAACCGGTGGTTATTTGATGGAAATTCAACTTTCCCACAGATACATGCGTGAGGACTCCGGCTTTGTTACAAACCGTGGTATGCCCATAAACCTTGCTGCACCGGGAATTGCATCCCGTGCCCAAGTTGAATATATAAGCTCACTGTTTCAACAAGCAGAAGATGCAATTTATTCCGAAACCGGATATAACAACGAAGGTGTGCATTTTAGTGAACTCATAGATGTAGAAAGTTTTGCTTTAATGTATATTTTCTCTGAATTTCTAATGGATGTTGACACTGCAGTCACAAGCTTTTTTATGCACAAAGAGTCTGACCTTGTTGGAAGCGGCAAAATTTATGCCGGTCCCCCTTGGGATTATAACTTTACCCTGGCAACCTTAGGCCCGGCACTAGGTACAGACTTCCGCAACCCATTTTTGTGGTGGGCAAACGATAGACCAATAGACCACGATTTTGACAAAGAGCCGCACATACTAAGTGCTCTTTATCAGCATGAATTTTTTAGAGAATATGTAACCCGTTTGTGGCAAGACAAAGCAGCACCTGCCATTCGTGTATTAATCGGATTTGATGAAAGCACAAGCAGCTTACGCTCAATTGATGAATACATTGCAGAAGTCTATGCAAGCAGATACATGGAGAGAATAATTTGGCCCATACCTTCCGGTGGACGTTATTCCAATCAATCAATTCCGCTTATGCATTTTGCAAGGGCAAGGTTTTTATTCCTTGAATATCACTGGGGCACATAAAAAAGAGGAGCAAAGGTTTTTAACCAATGCTCCGATATACGGTGAAAACTAAGTCTCGAAAAAATATATGTTCATACTTTCGACATAACCTGTACCGATGTGATAAATATACACAAGAACTTTTTACATGTCAATCCTAATTACAAATTTTTTTTATAAAATTTAATTAGACTTCTTCCCTTTATACAATCATATCACGCTGCCTGTAAAATACCAGTCCACACAAGGTTAAAGCAAATGATACCGCAGTTAAAACCAACAAGGGCAAAATACGCATATCATCTAAAGACAGTTGTGGGATATGATAAAAAGGCGATAACATCATAGCCCACTGCGGTATATCCAGCAACTCTCCAAAAAATCCGAGCATAAATATATAAGTGAAATACACCCAGCAGAATACGTTTACCTTTGGGAAAACGCCAACAAAGAAGATGGCACAGTTTTTACAGAAGCAATGGAACTGCATATAGCCGCCATGCAAGCCAACCAAAATTAGTAAAAGAATTACCTTTTTCAAAGAAAGCCCACAAAATAGGGATTTATACTCCCTTACCTTGTGGGCTTTTTTCGATTTTCAAAACCTTCCTTGACAACGAAATCCAAAGGGCGAAGTAACCGAACTGCAAACCAAAAAAACACGCTGAAAAATGAACTTGATAGCATTGAGGGCAAGCGCATAACACTTGAAACTGTAAAGGGCTATACCGCTACACCCTCCAAGCTGAAAAAGGCTGATAGCGAAACTCAAAAATACAAACAGCTTTACAACCAAGAGTACGATTCTAAGTCGGACTTGATTTCACAGCTTGCCCATCAGAAAAGTGAAGCCAAGCGTTGGGAGGGCAATTATAACAACCTATATCGTCAGCTCGTTCAGTTAAAAAAAAAGTAAAAAGTTGGCAATAGAGTAATAACTAACCATACTGGCTAAAAAAAGGCTTCTCCCTTCATTTATCGAGGGAGAAGCCCGCCAGATATGAAAGTTTACCTACTCAAAGAAAAATAAATCCTCAAATTTCTTGTCAAGGGCTATACAGAGGATAAGGGCTAACTTTGCAGTAGGGCAAAACTGCCCTGTTTCTATAGAACTGATAGTGTTGCGTGACACCCCAACCATTTCAGCCAATGCCGCTTGTGAGAGGTCTTTTTCTGCTCTTGCCACTTTCAGCTTGTTTTTTAACACAATTTCATCTTTCATTTTAGCCCCACCACCCTTGAAGAATACCTATGTTTTTCACGAATAAGAAGGCAAAGAAACCACCAAAAATGACACCAAAAAGAATAACGCCAACCATATATCTTTTTTGCTCGAAATAGCGATATTTAGCAAGAAACTCTCCAAAGCAATGTGCGCCATAAAGTGCAAGCACGGCGTATATAACAAGAAATTGGTCAGTAAAAAAAGAAAATGCAATTAAAGCAAAACCAACTCCGCCAGTATAGTAATTACCCAATAACGCCCCTTTACTTATTGCGTGTTCTATGCCTTCGTCCTTTTGCGACTGCCTACTTTTCGCTAAAATGTCCTCTTTGCGGTTGTCGTTGCTGTTTTCCGTTTGACTGCTCATAAAACCTACCTCCAAGTATTGTATGATTTTCGACAAGTATACTTGTCATGCCAAGTATACTATGCTCCAAGTCAACTTGTCAATGTTTTTTTATATGAATTTCTTATATGAAATTCCACTACACAGGAAAGCCCCTGCAAATTAGCTTTGCAGGGGCTTTATACCTTTATATTTTTCCAGTCAAAAAAAGTTCCTCTTGACAACAACCCAAACGCCTTTTTATATATTTAGTACGAAAATAGGATTCACCAGCCCCCACTTTCATGCTTGATTGGTGACGGAAAGCCCGTAATGGGCTGTTAGGAAAAATATTCCTTTACCTTATCAAACCAACGCTTTTTATGATTTTTATAATCATCACCCATAGCTTCGTTAAAGCTCATAAGAAGCTCACGCTGTTTATCATTTAAGTTTGTTGGAACTGTCACATTAAGCCTAACAATCAAATCACCGACACTGCGTGGATTGTGTACGTTTGGCACACCTTTCCCACGCAGCTGAACAACTGCACCCGGCTGCGTACCGGCTTTTACAGTATATTTTTCCGCTCCTCCATCAAGTGTTGGGATAGAAATTTCATCACCCATAGCTGCCTGAACAAAAGTTATTGGCATCTCTAAATACAAATGATTGCCTTCTCTTGTGAAAAGTTTATGAGGTAAAACTTGTACGGTAATATACAAATCACCGGCAGGTGCACCCTTTTCGCCAAACTCACCTTTGCCATTTAGCCGTATGCTTTGACCACTGTCAATTCCTTTTGGAATATTAACTTCCAAGGTTTTATTGGTTCTAACCCTACCTTGCCCACGACACGTAACACAAGGTTCTTTTATTATTTTCCCTTCGCCCTTACAAGAGGAACACGGCACAACTCTTGTCATCATGCCCAAGATACTTTGTTGGGTAATACGCTCGCTCCCCGTACCATTACATTTTTTACAACTTTCTGCATAAGTACCGGGCTTTGCACCACTACCTTTGCATGTAGGGCAGGAGTCGTATGTTTGAATTTGGATTTCTTTTGTGACACCAAAAACCGCTTCTTCAAACTTTATGTTCATGCGCCTTTGAATATCTGCACCCTTCCGTTGGCGAGGACGACCACCCCGTCCTC
>Ga0131853_10014595_pt1 | contig 14400 bp, 13 predicted proteins | sample TergutLab28metaG_FD_92764 | JGI IMG/M metagenome (GOLD analysis project Ga0131853, IMG submission 92764) | Labiotermes labralis P1 segment gut microbial communities from Petit-Saut dam, French Guiana - Lab288 P1 (version 2) (version 2) | ecosystem: Host-associated > Arthropoda: Insects >... | reverse complement strand
TTCTTTTTCTCCCTCTTCTTTTCCTCCTCCCCACTTTTGGGGTCTCTTTTCCCTGGCTTCCCTCTTTTCCCCTCCCCTAATCGCTAAACCCCCCCCCCCCCTGTGGCGCGACAGCTCTTAGTGGTCCAGGGCCACCTCATCATTGTGGCTTCACGATCACACTCAGACACACCAGACTCGGTAGGACTCCTCTGGACAAGTGATCACACCCTCGTAGAAAACTCTACCTGATAACACAGACAAGAGACAGACATCCATGGCCCGGCGGGATTTGAACCGGCAATCCGAGCAAACGAGCTGCCGCAGACCCACGCCTTAGACCACGCGGCCACTCGCTCATCAGTCAGATATTTTAAATATTATTACACCGACTAAATGGAACAGGGATTTAAGTAATAACTATTCTCTTCTTCTAAAAAGTAGCATATCTAGTGCGCAGGACATACAAGATGTCTATAAAGTCTTGAGGCACAGGAATTATATTGTAATTGTTCCGTGTATTGACCCCTTAGACGAAACCTTTTCTGTGCATTGCGTAAAATATCGTGAGTATGTTTCAACATAAAGACGCACTTTTCTTCCTGGCGATCAGTAACATGGCGTTTCTTCTTAAAATTGATATTTAATAAAAACCCCCTCCCCCTCCTCCCCAAAAAGAGAAACGCCCATACTGCTAATGTTAGGATACAATGAAACCAATTCTGCTTCACTCTGTTGTCCAACCCAACGAGTAGACAGTGGTTTCTTTTCTACACAACGTTGAAATGGTCTGTGTTTTGTTAATTTCTCGCATCACCACAATTTATGGACACCCTCTAGAGTGACTGATGTGTGAGAAACGGAAAATTTATATTAATATCATTATTTCAAAGCAAAAAAGCAATAAGGCTAAAACTGCGTACAATACGGAATCGTATAATTTGAAGACGAGTGACTGTGGATATACTGGGACTGCCCACAGATCAAGAACGCAAGGCAACTTCAACATGTAGCACTAAATCGTACGTAGAAAATAAAGACAAAATACCGGCACTGAAAACATCAGTGAATGTGGAAGTGTTCTCCTTCGTACCTTATCAAGCCTTAAAAATTTCAGATTCTCACCGCCGTTGTAACGAAGTAACGCCTATTGCGGTGAAAGGAGGTTAATCCGGGCACTGCACATTTGATAATTTCTTCCTTCTCATTAGCACGTTTAACCCTGCGTATTACGTAATCAGAACTCAGTACTTTCGAGTTTGTGGGTTTCCACAGCGAGGTAGTCGAGTACCTTAGTCTGCCAGGATAATGCCACGTCGCCAAGCCAAGTGGCTCTCGACGCTTCGAAGTAACGTGACGTGAAGCGGCATTTAACATCCACGACGAACAGCAATACCACCTCAACTCTTGTCAAAAGCGGACAAATGCGTTTTCAGAAACAAGCTTCTCATATGCACTGAATGACTGCTAGATAAAAATTAAGCGAACGTGTTCTTTCTTACATAAACACTTTCAACAGAGAATGGTGGGTGTTGACATGCCTTTGTTCACCTCTGTACTGATCGAGACAATCATCGATCGAACGGACACACCTGTTTGTTTAGAACGGAGGTCCAGATTCCTCGTGTTCTATATGTATTAGGCACCTCTCTCCACTTCATACATACAGTATAGTTTTTATTTTAATAGATACGTGAGGGGAGGAGACAGACATTTATCATCCTGTTTTATGTATATATGGAGGCAGTGTGTAATTATTAGGTTCTAAAAGGGCCTTAAGATGTTAACGTTTGTTTGGAGTAACCAGCAAATTCATCATTGAGACAGGAGCTGGGAGATAGTGGTACAGTACACCTACAATAAGTAGGACTACACAAGTGACGGTTACTGTCGCATAACCACCTGAGATGCATTCAAACCCTTCATCAGCCTGTTTCAGTGAAGTTGGTCTTATCGATAACCGTGTAATATCAAGCACGGAATTGAAGGGTATCTTCCAAGGCTTATTAACTATTTCAATATGAGGAAGAGTCAAAGTCACACATTACGACGGAACGTCAATCTGTCAATAAGTCAATAAGTCATTCAGTCAGCCAGTCAGCCCGTCTTCGTGTCGATGCACTCCTGCAGCTAATGACCATGATGAAAGCTAAGTTGCAAATACACATCCTATAATATACATAAATCGCTATACGGGCCTGGATAGGCCCTAGAGCTCCAGGTTTTTGAGGTTCTCACAATTTCTAGATAATCGGCACACGAAAGTGGCAAAGTTGTCAGCCCTACGCACTGGCCGCCTTTACTATCCAGGAAATATTCCTCGTACTCATTTGTTAGAGGGACCGCTGTAGCACAGTGGTTAAGGTGCTGTGTTACAAATCGGAAGGTCGCTGGCTCGATCCCAACTGGTGTCTGTGGATTTTTCATTGACATAAAACCCTTCCGATCGCACTATGTCTCTGGGATCGACTCAGCCTCTAACAGAAATGAGTACCAGGAGTATTTCCTGGAGGTAAAGGCGGCCGGTGCGTAAGGCTGACAACCTTACCACCATCCAGCGCCGTTGTCACGAACTCTGTGAACCTTAACTTCCTAGAACCCTTTGGGTCACTCCGGGCCTGTAATGGGACTGCTTTACCCTTTATGTTACTTATTTGTTAGAAACCGAGACGACGCCAGATCAAATGAGACCATTTGGAATCGAATTATTCGCACAGGTACAATAAGTTATTTAAAAACGTGACAATATTTGGCGCTCTTATCGCTAACTGACTTTGAGTTGTCATACCAAGAATTCATTCACATTGTTATGATTACATTCAGCATTCAACCCAACCACAAACTCAGCTGTCAGCCATGCACTTATTTGTCGGCGCAGCAAGCCAGTTACTCGCTCGTTCACTGAGTCAAACACTTAGTCAGTCAGTCAGTCAGTCAGTCAAGCAGACATGAACGAGTTGGCAAATCCTTCATTCTGTCAGAAGGCACATTTATAAATAAATTCAAAACATTTTCACATAAATATACGTGTACAACTTTATATTATCAACATGTCTCAATTAGATGTTAAATGTTATGAAGGTTTCGAGATTATGCGAACTCTAATGCAGGTCTACATGCAAGAAAATTACACATCCCGAACTGACGCTAATCACACGCCAACAAATATTATCGTAAATAGTTCTGTCAAAAGATGTGTTCTGGCCCAGCCCAGGCACTATATCTGCTGAACTCCGCCCCTCAACTGGAGATGCATTATAAGCACTATGCATTAGTCTTCAGCAAATAACGGTGGAAATTTATGGCCTCAGCAAGCAGAGTCTCCCAAACGTGTAGAGTTGCTTCTACCCAGAATAGAGCACGAAGTTTATAGCTCCAAAGAATTATGCAAAATTTTATCTACAAAGTAATTTCAGTTAATCATCATATACGTGTTTACACAACATTGTTATATCTATCCATACGCTTTGGTTAGCTCCCCTGCTATGAAATGCATACAGATGTCAGTTCCAATTATTAATTCATTCTTATCTAATGAAAGGTATTTTACCTCGGACATTTCAGCCGCGAATTAGTTAAAGTTTATGAATAAGCAATGAGGTGAAAACAGTAATCGGGCTAAGACAAACAGCCACAGTGTGGATTGCGTATCACCATACACGAAGGTGTTATAACAATTTGTCTTATCAGATGGATTTATGAATAGTCATGCTATTGTAATAGTTATTGTTAGTGCTGTAATAGCAAGGAACTTAAAGTGAGACACCAAAACACAACAGCGCGTTCCATGTAGCGACCCACGGGCAGTACAGGTCCGTGATCTTCCGGGCAAAGACTAAATAATTGGAATATATATGGGTATCCTTACCCTTCAAATTTCTGGAAAAAAAAATACGTATTTGAAAATGAAGTTTAAAATTTGTCAAAAAACTTCTTTACAGATGCAGTATAAGATACCTGTCGTCCAGTAAGTAAAGCACTGTACTGAGATTGCTATATATTGGTGTTTTAGAATAGCGCAAGAATAATATCAGCAGAAAGGGCAGACGTTTAGAAAATGCGGTACTTCTAATTAACGTACATAACATATGTAGCTTCCAAATTTAAATAGTATATTTTATGTTTTACCAGAACACCTCTTTAAAAAGTTCCCAACACAATGTGAACAATAAATTCATCATCACATCTTATCTGTGACACGTGATTATATTGTCTCGAGAAGGTTCGGTGAAGGTAAATTTCACGGTTTTCAGAATAAGGCATCCATTCCTATAATAAATGTAGCTCAGGTCCAACAAGTGAGCCCAGAAATCTAATACAATACTTTGGTCAGAATAAAGTCACACGTAGTACACAGAGCTATTTTCGAAGGTGCAACACAAAGCGAAAATTTTTGGAATTTAATATTAAAAACAGTAAATTTGCATCAATACTCCCGTTTTCATGAACGTTCCATATGGTCCACAAGCAGCGTTACCCACGTTCAGCAATCAGGCCTTATTGTGAATGGACGACGACGAAGTTATGAACGTGTCTGAAAGGTATCGATGTCTCTTTTTCAGGTAGCAAGGTGGACGAAGTGTGAAGCATACCACACACCTCTAACTAGTCGATGTAGATGTTGATCGAAGCGACTCAGCAGCTTTCCCACCATTGGATTTTAGTAGTTAACTCATGTCAACGCCGAATGTTTAGCTGACTCTGAAGCAACTTCGTTTTAAGACTGGCCACATCAAAATCTCTTGTTACACGACCACAGTGGGGGGGGAATTATTTCCTATAGGTCCTTTATGGCCGATCCCAGTAGCCGCGCGGTCTAAGGCGTAGGTCTGCGGCCGCTCGCCTGCTGAGATTGTGAGTTCGAATCCCACCGGAGGCATGGATGTTTGTCTGTTGTGAGTATTGTTTATTGTCAGGTAGAGGTCTCTGCGACGAGCTGATCACTCGTCCAGAGGAGTCCTACCGACTATGGTGCGTCGGTGTGTGTGATCTAGAGGCCTCATGAATGAGGAAGCCATGGCCCACTGGGGGGCTGTTGCGCCAAATAAAGAGAAAATAGGTCCTTTATGTAAGGCAACTGTGTGCACCCAACAAACTGTGTGCGTATACTGCTAGTGGGAAATTAAGGAACAGACACGAGCCTGCCGCTATACATACCGCTGGTGGGACAAAGCAAATCAAAGAGAAACGTGTAATTTAAAAGCATATAAAATTTGCTACGTCTCGGGACAGCAATGTTTGCTTGTACCCAGATGCGTTTTATTAAATTGGAAAATAAAGCACTCCATACAAGCTAGTATCTTTGTCGGAATGTATTCTATGTGCTATAATATTAAATAGTGTACGCGTGCACAAGTGATTGTACTGACGTACACTATTTAATATTACATTACGTTACAAGAACATCGTGATGCTTCCATTCAAATATTCTATGTGCATTTAAACCAGCCATCCTGCAAAGACAGTTTCACAGAATTAGTTGTGCTGATACCTAGACCTAGAGCATTAACGAGAAAGAAATACCGATTCAAGTATAGACATCAAAGCCATTGAAATGCCAATGATAAAATTTGACAATAATAAACCATCTCGACAAGGACTGTGGTTTCTAATGCTCCATTCCAACAAGAAGCATTTTTACGCGCTTCAGCAAAATTGAGAAAAGAGACTATAGATTCGTCATGTATGTCCGTCCGTCCGTCCGTCCGCATTGAAGAACTCTGTTCCCACTTAATGGATTTTCATGAAATTTGTTATTTTAATATTTTTCGAAATTCTGTCGAGAAAATTCAGGTTTCAATAAAATCTGACAAGAATATCGGTTATCCTACATGAAGATCAAAATACATTTATGATAATATCACGCTAAATTCTTCTTAAAATGAGAAATGTTTCAGACAAATTTGTAGAGATGAGCAAAACACTCATTTTAGTATTGAATAACTTTCATAAAACATGGTGCTGTTCATAAGATAATGTCAAAAAATACTGTAGACCCGGGAAGGCAACAGATGAAAATATGGTGCACGAGCATTTCATGCTGGATACTTAAAGCTACAAACATACTCTAAGAATATGTAATACCTATTGCTTTTCCACTGCAACAATGGTTGCATGATCCCGTCTCAATGCTAAATTATACGTACTTTCCCTGCCATTTTATGCCACAATTTCATCGACTGGCAGATTACCACGCTGAAAAATTCTTGAAACAGCTTGCTAGATTACTGGGTCCTGCTGCACACAGCTGACGTTATTTTCGGCAAAAACCGAAAATATAATGCAATTTCATAAGATTCTGCATTGAAGGAGATGGAGAGAAAATGTAAGTGGACAATGTAGATACATCCTTTTGTTACTCTTCTTTGTCTGAAAGGCAAAGTTGTCCCTTTCCAGGCCTTTAAGGCGTACTGGACGTGGATATATAGCTTCAACCGTTCTTAACTTCAGCACCATATGAAGCTCGCTGCTCAGTTTCACGCCTCGGCTGCTACACCCCCGGGAAGAAAAAGAGTCAAGTACTCGCTGGATAAGGGGTTGGGTGGGCCCCAGAGCCAGTGTGGAAGTTTCTGAGAAGAGAAATTTCTCTTGCCTCTGTCGTGAATCGAACCACTATTTCCTCAGTTGACCAGCCCGTAGCCCAGTTACAATAATGACTGAGACATTCCCGCATCTCTGTACTAATATGCGATAATAATAATTACAACAATAAAATAATAATTGTAATAACCTAACAATAAACCGGATATCATAATCCGTGATAATAAAAAAAGGAACATGCATGTTAATAGATGTCGCAATTACTTGAAACAGAAATGTGATCAAGAAAGAAGCTGAGAAGATTTTAAATTGTAAAGACCTCATAACAGAAATTCAGCGCCTGCGGAATATGAAAGCGAAAGTGATACCGGTAGTTACTGGGGCTACTGGAACCATTTCAAAATCACTCAGACAATTCCTCAGCAACATGCTAGGAAAGCAAGATATTAAGGAATTACAAAAAAAAGTCATATTGGGCACTGCACACATACTAAGAAAAGTGCTAATCTAAAAGTACAAAACATATTTCACGGACGAAATAACATTACATGTACCACAAATTGTTAATACAGAACAGCTGCAACACTATATACCCTGGAGACATGGTTTGTTTCACGCATATAATTGTAAATACCCCGAATACAGGTAATAATAATAATAATAATAATAATAATAATAAATACTTAAACTTTTTCCGTGCAGAGTCGATTGTATAATATTCTGCAGAAACATCCTGGTTCTCTAAAGCTCTTTGTCTGCCATCGCCTGAATGCTAATCTCAGGACGGTTATGAAGTTTATTAATGAAATGGTTCGTTTTCGATCATCAGCGTTGAAGCTAATAACAGAATATAGAAGCAATGGAGCATGCCTTGCTATGATTACATCTCCAGTCACATGAATCTCGCACAAATCCTCACCCAAAACTAAGGAACACTAAACACGTGCCTCACCCAGTCAATGGAAGCTCTTATAACTGCGGTCACTTCAGGCTCATTTAACCATTAAGTTTCAGAAATACAGCACCGTAATATAAATAAGAAAGGAGACAGACGGAAGTGAACAGCTGATCCGATTCTGAAATGTCCTGTCCTAATAAAATTTTGGAGCTAGTCAATTAGGCCTAAAAAGAATACATTAATATTCACCAGTCACACTGAATCTGTTCCACGCCTGCACTGTCATGTATATCCTTTTTACGTTCAGCCAATACGGTTATTTGACGCATGCGTGCTCTTGTTACTATTATCAGTACCAGAAGCTCTATGTTGGTATTACAGACTGTAAGGGAGAGTAAACTAACATGCGCATGCTCTGTGGATGCTGCTTAATTTTGATCAATACTCTCAGAGAAATTCAAGTCCCACTGCCTCCTGTCCGATCGAGTCAAAATCTTTATTTTTCTCCTATAGGTTATGCGAATTATTCTAGCTCAGTGCAGAACATTCATTTATCCATGTCAGTGTTTTGTAATTCTATTCCAGCACAACGGCAATCCCGTACGTGTAAACATGTCCGTCCTGATATCCTCGACGTCCTAAAATCTTCCTTTGAGAGTGGTTTTCTCTGCAGGAAACAGAAAAAGTAGACTTGTTTGAGATCACGTGAGTAAGAGGTTAGCTGATCACCGCACCCCGATTCTCCAAGAAGTGCTTTACTGTCACGGCAAAACAAGCACGGGCAATGTCACGCAAAAGAAACCAACTGCCCTTTTCCCAAAATTGCTGCCTAATTCTCCAAATCCGAGGTAACTTCTTGGAGAAACTGACGCAAACCACGAAAATCGTCAGTCAGAATATCCTATGTCCCGGCCGAGATTCCTACCGGGAACCTTTCGCACACACGCGTATAACGTTACGCTATTCCATCTGCTCGACCATCAGGTTCTTTCCATCGCAAAAATTTTTATTAAACTATAATGTTGTCCCTGTGCACGTCAAGAAGGCTTATGGAGAAGTGAAGGTAGAGCACGGCACGTTCCTAAACTCTGTACTAAATCTAGGTAAGAAATCAGCTTCAAGTTCCGACCGCTTTAATTCCTCAGAAATAGCTTCCTGTACCCATTGTACAGGAAGATGAATGGGCCACAGTCCAGACGTTTGGAAAAGGAAATAATACGACTGTCTCTTCCGGGAATCGAACCACAGTCCCTCTGTCGTCCGTCTCGTAGCCCAGTCACTCTACCGACTAAGCTATCCCGGCTGTTACTTTTAAGAACTGCTTTACATATTCTTGTGCACTTAGGTGCCAATGTTAGGTAGACAACTACCACGATTGGCAAATGCACAAAACATTTTGTTTCGTAAAACTCAAGGAACGAGAACGCTTGCTAGATATTGCCTAGATGGAAGGAAGATACTGAACCGGAACTCAGAAAAACCGGATATATAAGTGGGGTAGTTTCAACTGGGAGTGCCGGTGGCGGGATATTGTGAACATGAAGCAGGAACAGTGGGTTCCAAGAAAGTAAGGAATTTATTGACCAGCTGAACTATTAACTGCTAACATCTTGCACTGCGTGGTCAGTCTGTTTGCAGCAACACAGCTGAGATATCAACTAATTATGTCGGAAGAAAAAACAGGATATACGAAAACAAAGAAGAAGAAATATGTTGGCGTATTGTCAACGACGTTTCCCGGCTTTTGTCAAATGAAATCTGCAGCTCGATGCGATTACTGTAAATCAGACTGACGTTTCGAGAAAATACTGCGTAATCCCTTTTACTTGACATCCGCCATCTTGTGCCAAGCAGACAGGAAGTCTGGTTACAACACAGATCCCAACTCAATCCCATTTCAAACCCCGGTCGTTTCATTTCCCCTTCTCTCCCCCAGCACAATCATCATGAATCTTACCCCACCGAGTCTCCAGGGGCGATTAAACTAAAGGGACCAATCCCGGGGCAGTATTTACTGGCGGCCTGAAACGGCGCCGGCGCTAATAGGTGCTATCATCGAAACACGAGCGCAGCTCCGCGCATGAATGGCGCAGGGACACGAGGCGTGTTACAGGAAACGAATATAACTGGGTAACCGTTCAATTAGGCTAATTAAAACTGGCAGAGAAAAACTGTGGGAAGGGCTTAAAGTGTGCTTGCTGCAGTGGGTCGATACGACAGAAAAGGATGTTAGCAGAAACGTACATTCTCAGGACGCGGTTAATACAGTTTGCTTGCTGATGTCGAATGTAAGAAAAATCATTTCCTGAAACGGACATAAAAAAAGAAGACAACGGAACGAAACAACCAGACTGCAAAACAAAAAAAAAATTAATAAAAAATAAAAGGAAAAAAGAAAACATCAAGAAGACAGGCAATATATTACAACGTAACATTGAGGCGCGTTCGCGTAACAATTGTTGCCGTCGAAAACAACAAGTATTACGAGTGTGTGTTGGTAGTTTTAGGTATCCAGCATGCAATGCGCATGTGCCATATTGTCGCCTGTGGCTTTCCCGGCTCTACAATATTTTACACATTATCTCACAACAGGCACGATTTTCGAAAGTGAAAAAAAAAAAAAGTGATTAAACGTTACATGTGTGTTTTGATTTTCTCTACACCTTCTGCCTGAAACATTTCTAATTATAAGCAGAATTCAGCAAGATATGATGAAAAATGTATACTGATTTTCATTTAAAGTACCCGTTATTATTGTTACATTTTCACATCAAATTTGAATTTTCTGGAGATTTTCGAAAAATATTCGAACATTAATTTGTTGTTCCAAGCGGACGGACAGACAGACAGATAGAGAGACAGATATGACGAAGCTAATAGCTGCTTTTCGAAATTTTGCGAAAGCATCTAAAAAGGAAACTGCAAGGCCCTGAAAGTATATCATGAAAAAATACCCATCGGAAATTTTTAAGTAACAATACCACACTTTAACAACCGAAGAAAATGATCAAGAAAAGTATAAGAAAAAGTAACAAAGATACAAGAAAATAAAAAAAGAAAGACGGAAAGAAGGAATGAAGAAGGCGCTGTAGATATGGGTACGAGAGAGAGAGCGAGAGAAGTGGAGTTCCATCCAGCTGAGAGAAACTGACTGACATTAGTAACTTCCGCCCCTGGCATTGCGATCCATTAAAGTTGATACGGCCTTTAATCTAAGTTAAGCCTCTTTTAGAGTGTTTCCATGTTCCTTGTCCGCTGGGGTTCCTTTCCCTTGTAATTGGCAATATAATCTGAGAATTATACGAACAATGAAGCAGGGTAAAATTAAAAAAAAAAAGTCTAAAGAGCCCGGATATATTGACCGGTGCGCCAAATTCTGAGTTCCCTGCCCCCACAGGCGACAGCCTAAGAGCACCTCATACCCTGCTAACTGGATGTTCCCAGTAGCACACACACACACACACACACACACATAAGCAATAGCCAATGCAGGTCTCTAGAATATTGTCCACTGAAGCTCATATGCCTCGTCGAATCAAACGTCGCTGTCCAGTGGTTAGCATTTCGTACCAGTGAATTTCCGAGACTCAGAGCCCGACTGAGGCACTTCATAGTTTTCCTCATTTGTTCCAGGCAAATACAATGACGGTAACTTGCAAGAAGCCACGATTATTTCTTGCTACGTGACTTCCAATTCAGCATTCAGTTAGCACACAGAGCTATGCAATCCTAGGAGCAGAACGCTTCATTAAATAAACCAATAACGACTGATGTACGTATTTTAAACTGTCTTACTAGTTAAGCTATTTAACACTGCTAAACCAAATGCAGAGAGAAGCTTGTATATGATGGAATGGAAAGAGAAGAAGGGAATAACAGAAATGGCTTGCGGAGAAGTTGGGGCCCATTTTCGCCAAACAACAATGGGGACGAAAGAAAAGATTAAGAGTAATATCTTAACACTAATAATACTTACAACCCACCCCATTTCTGCGATCAATATATTTTTATCATACTGGGGACAAAGTTTACTTCTGTTTAGAGAAATGAAATAGATGTCTTATGCTTATTGGACCGTGCATCATCTTGATAGTTGAATAAAGAGAGACCAACTTGTTGTCACTTCCTTTATTATTTCATTATTTAATGATCAACATGTTTCGGATGTTAATACATCCATCCGTAGGAGCTTGCGACTTATTTGTTGAGTTATTTCATGAGTTGTATTGCTCTGGTACGATGTGTGTTGGCGTTACGTTGTGGTTTGCCTGGGGTGGTGTGGTATCCGAATGCAGGCTGAAGCAATACTCATTTCATTCCAACGATGTTGTTATAACAAATATGATAAAGTAAATTTTGGATTGCATGTGTGGAAGTGCAGAAATGTAAATACAGATAGGAGCCAGTGCGTCCCTGTGACGTATTGGTATGGTCTGTGCTGGAAATATGAGCTGGGACAAACCACTATTTAACATTGGCCAGCTACCCACGAAGCTCTGTAACTTACACGCTGAAATCGAATTACCTGATGTTGGGTCACTTACACACTTCACAGCCCCACCATTAAAGACACCAGTCTTTCTCCAGACAGCAGGGTGTGTTCTTGGATGCCCTGATTAACAAGAATGACATAACATAGTACAGAGTGGGATCATAGTTCATACAGCGGTGAATATTCCACCAACTAACCAAAAAAGCAACGAAACAACAGACTCATTTAATCGGGAACACAGAGTAGCTCAAAGATGCGATAAATTCTTCACCCTTCGTATTAGAATGTTTTAAAGCGTTAGCAAAGGCCGGTCACTAAATCTGAAACTGAGCAATCTGAATCCAGATGGCACCTTGGGAACTATTTCTAAGAACCATTTTAATGCTGTATTCTTGTTTGGGTGATTCCCCGACGTCTCAATTCAACGCCGGGGAATCACCCAAAAGAACTCACAACACGGCGAAATTTGAAATTAAGAAACGTTTTAATGTTAAAACCTCACCTACACCCGAATCTTCCACGTAGGCTCTTTCCTACAAGCTTCTTGCCATAAATAGTTATTCGTTCGTCATCTCCCGCGCGCATTCTATATAGTCCGCCCACCTCTACTTTCTCATTCCTGGCATGCCCTGCTGCCACCTGCCCTTACGCTGTCAACTGATCTCAGCAATACTGGACACAAAGTGCAATTTACGGAGCTGTTCACAACGCGGTCTGCTGCACCCCCCCTGCACACATCCTCGCTTCCTGCAATTTGTATTCGCTCTTTAATCCGAGAGGTCCAATTTCAAAACCATAGACAACAAAAAGAAAATACATATATGCTAATTTTTATCGAGCAGTATACGTGTAGTGATATGGCTATGCGTTGGACGACAGGAAAATTGCGGTTCAGTTCCCGGAAAAGGCAGAAAATCGTACAGAACGCAACTGTAGCCTACTTACCCTCCTATGCAAAAAGTACCTAGGGTATAGTGGACGAGCGTTAAAGGTGACCACTTCCATATGGTGCCGAGATTAGGAATGTGTCGAAATATATCTATATTCCCCCAAAACGTATCCATGGTTCAGTACTTAATTAGGCACAGCGAACTTCACTACGGGTCAGGCAAGGAATAGTAAGGAGGGTAAGGTAAAGGTCGCCCCGTGATACGCCTATGCAGACATACAGAGAAGGCGGTGGTACAGCTACAACCCATTTGCAACCCACCACTAGAAGGAGGTGGGCGGTAAGCACCACGCTCCGGCCACTCTACTCCCGACAAAGAGACCCACTACCCATTGTACTTGGTTGGGTGGGCCACGAGGTCGGCACGGAAAATCTCGCCCACACCCAAACTCGATCCCCGGACCATACAATCTGTAAATAGTTGCTATGCAATCCCGGCCGCCAATCGGAAGGTTATTATTATTATTATTATTATTATTATTATTATAAAAATTACATTAACAAGTGCGGTGTGTAAATACGGACTGGAATCGTCAGGATGAGAGAGCACAGTCCAGTAACAATTTGTTACGAAGAGCGTCGGGTGCTGTTATAAAAAGCACATAACACAGACTAGATCTTAAGATTCAAGGCACATTAAAAAAAAGATAATGAAATGTCCTTTAAGAGAGCAAAAGACACAAGGAAAACTCAACTTTCAGCGTAGTTATGTGTAATATGCTCTCTTACAATCCGTTTTAAGTGTGTACTATTTTGACGAGAGAAATTAACAAAAATAACGCAAAGCTTTTGTTGTATGCCTGATTACTTACAACAGACACATTTCTATTCACGTTCCTTGGCTGTAAGTCCGTGTATGACGTCGTTAGTTACAGATGTAACTAATGTACGTTCTGATTTAGTGAACGTTGGTAGCAATTCTCCAACTCTGTAGCTATATGAACCAAAGTTGCCACTCCACAAACATTAAACATACAAGCTTCTTCAAGACGTTCTAATCTAAATACAGTTACGTCTGTGATCAAACGGTTTTCTCTGCGATAACAAACTACATTGACTATTTGTAGTCTTCTGGGACGTTACGCCTTACGGACTGACGTTTCGAAGGATTGTAGTGCTCTCATCTTCAGGGTCAAATAATCAAACAGAGAAGACTCTTCTAGGACTGATCGACGAAGGTGACTGTATACCAGTCGGGACTGATCGATGAAGGTAACTGTATACCAGTCGGGACTGATCGATGAATGTGACTGTATACCAGTCGGGACTGATCGATGAATGTGTCTGTATACCAGTCGGGACTGATCGATGAAGGTAACTGTATACCAGTCGGGACTGATCGATGAATGTGACTGTATACCAGTCGGGACTGATCGATGAAGGTAACTGTATACCAGTCGAGACTGATCGATGAATGTGACTGTATACCAGTCGGGACTGATCGATGAATGTGACTGTATACCAGTCGGGACTGATCGATGAAGGTAACTGTATACCAGTCGGGACTGATCGATGAATGTGACTGTATACCAGTCGGGACTG
>Ga0131853_10014594_pt1 | contig 14401 bp, 7 predicted proteins | sample TergutLab28metaG_FD_92764 | JGI IMG/M metagenome (GOLD analysis project Ga0131853, IMG submission 92764) | Labiotermes labralis P1 segment gut microbial communities from Petit-Saut dam, French Guiana - Lab288 P1 (version 2) (version 2) | ecosystem: Host-associated > Arthropoda: Insects >... | reverse complement strand
TCACCCTGATGATGGTCGTAGACCGAAATACGTAGGGCCAGTTTTAATTTAAGTTTAACGTAAATTTTAGTGGTTTGTAAGACTGATATAAAGTGCATCTGTTGGTAAATGAAGGACTTTGATGGTATCAAGATGCACAGTACAACGATAAAAAATAAAATGAAAATTGTGTTGTCATGAGTGCGAATGGTGCAGTCCAAAACTGATAACTCCCACGTACTTGGTGTGTTGATCTCTATTTAAAGAATCAGACGTAACGCGCGGGGTACACAGAGTGAGGGAGAGTAAGCGAGCATAAAGAACGGCGCGTTCAAGTAAGATTCTTAGTATCAAGCGACTGCAAAGCATAAAGTATCGCATTGCTCCGTTGTTACATTGGCTGATCTGAAGTCAAATAATATTTATTATTTTCACACATTGCGATAAAAGAAGGACTTGTCTCGTGAAGTAGTAAGTTGTAATGTACGTGCCTGGATTGTTTCATGCGTTTTGTTTCGTGTTTTCGAATCTTTTTTTTTTTTTATCTTTGGGTGATGTTTCAGCAAGCAAATCGCTGAATCGGCTAAAGTTCATAAACGTAATGAAACAACACACGCCTCCCTTAATATCATTTACGTAGTGGTGGTGTGTTGTGTTGGTGAGAGGCTATAGCAGAGGGTAGGCCCCTGTTCTGTTGTATTTAACTGAAGTTTACTGCATGTTACGGAATTTTACTGTGTAAAATTTTAACCTCCTTTATGTTAAGTGCAAAATGGCATTATCGAAAAGCAGCATTTACCTAATTGGGAACAGTTAACTAGATTTTCTGGAATGGCGGACACTGCAGTGTCTGTGAATGAATGTGATGGTAAGGTGTTGTTTTCTTTGCCATGCTTTCAGTGTTCGTGGGACATGGACTGTCAAACTGTACTCTGAATGACACCACAAGACATTATAAACCTGTGACTAACTGTGTGTGTATCCATTGAATTAAACTCGTTTAACTTCAGTGCTACTTTGTACATACATTTGTTAGACTAAATGTATGATTGGTGCTGAAGTTTAGGTACGTACCTTATACGTACCATCACTTAACTACACTTGTTCAGTACACAACACCGCTTGACAGGAACACCGACATACACCACATGGACTAGATCCCCTTGGATCATACTTGAATCAGTCACATGTTTGTGTCCATACGTGGCTTATAATTTAATAAAACCTTGGACTCTGGCCTACATCTTTGTCTTTCGTCAAGTCTGTAGACTCAACAACTTCGTTATTGTACAATTATAATATTTTCACGTTGTATTAATGTAATACCAAGATTGCTGAATTGTTACTTGCAGACCTTTGTACTTCGGATTCTCTGAAGATGGTGCCCTGGCGCTGAAACATTGCAGGAATTTTATATGTTGTGTATGATTTTTAGTCGTTTTATTGGCGCGCATTTGTTGGTTACTGTACCTATGGGTAGGTACCTGTGTGCGGTAGTGTGTTACTGGGCACATTTTTTAAATTTGCGACACTATGTGTTTGACACACACACACGCGCGCGCGCTTAAGGTAGCCCGCTTTTTATGTAGCGTTCATGTCTTCAACCAGTATAACGCTGAAAACTTGAATATTAATACGTGACATATATTTTGTCGATGTATTGTACAGTGCGAAGTGCAGCATTTGTAGTGTGCCACTGCGTGTAGAGTTTTGCCGATTCGTCGGAACGCGCTGAGAGTTACGGGTTTCGCTGGTCTCTCTCTCCCTCTCTCTCTCTCTCTCTAAAGAATACCTTCACATATTTCTTATAAACTCTGCTCTTTCCAAGTCAGTCAATAAAATGGTAGGCTGCGGACGTGTCTGCCATTTCTGATTCCCGGTGGATGCAATAGAATCTGTCTCTTCACCATTTTTTCCAGAAGGACTTTGGGTTCCACCCAGCTTACTGGGCAAAGAGTATCGGGGGTTTCTTTATCGAGTGGTAAAGACAGTCTGAGCTTGTAGTTGGTTGTTCAGTTGCAATGTGATGCCAAATTGAATGCAAGAAACTTTCTTCACGCACCCTGTACACTTTTATAGCTTAAATGTAGGCACACCTTTTCATTCACGTTGTTTTGGCTTCTAACTCGGAATGAATGTGGTGAAGGAAGGGAATGCTAATTAGAGGTCATTGCAGTCATTACAGTCACCACAGCAGCCACCTCAGTCCAGTTAATTTTTTCACGAAGCCTTTCTATAATTCTGGTGTCACTGGAATTTTTCATTGACATAATCCTTCCGATCGCTCTATGGCCCTGGGATCGACTCAGCCTCTAGCAGAAATGAGTACCAGGAATATTTCCTGGGGGTAAAAAGCGGCCGGTGCGTAAGGCTGATAACCTTACCACCATCCTGGGCCATTGTCACGTAATCTGGCAACCTTAACTTCCTGGAACCCTCTGGGCACCTCGGGCCTGTAATGGGACTGATTTACCTTACCTTACTATAATCCAGTGTACATTTATGTGTATTCTGTAGTGTACATGCCTCCATCTCTTCCCTTCAGGTTTTGCATCTGAAATGTTCTGGCGATCCCTTGTTTTCTTCATGGTCATGTATTAAATAGATACTATTAGGTGACGAGTACAAATTTTAAAGCTACTCATTTTTCAACACAAAGTGAAGATCATGCCCTGTATTCATGAAAGTGTCTAAGTGGCGTCTTCCCTTGAGATCTTCCAATCAGAATGTTACGTTGGTGTTTTGTGTGTAACCAGTCATACTACCTGCCCATCCAATCCTAGCCTATATCGCATCTCCTCCACGATACCAGGTAAATAGTGCAGATGGTGAAGGTCTTCTCTCCCGCGGGTGTATTGTCATTCTGTTTACATCGAACTTTGAGGGAGTTGGTGGTGATTTTCCAGCCACAATGTACGCAGTTTTTATATTTCCCGTTCGTTCTGTATGCCAAGTCTCGTCCATCTAATTCTTGTTATAATCACCCCATATTCATTAAGCGAAACCTCTAATTTATGAACCTCCTTATGCCTAGCGTGTACCTGCTGATAGCATAGTGTGTTATCACAAAGGGACCTTGCGAGTCTCCCTGTGAATAAACAGTACACGGAACGTTATATTAATTGCCCTAGTGTTGTTTCAGTGTGTAGTCAACATGCAGACCCCCACTGATTTAGGTTACCATCGAATAACCGCTATTTATTTTACTTAATCTTTATATTTGGTGCAAATGAAGACCAGCAGTGAATGCTTTGTAAAGTCCGAAGTCTGAGTTAAGCTACGAATTTAAGGTCTGTATGTTTAGACGTGTATTCCTATGAAATGTGTCGCGCATTATGTGCAACAGTGCAGGAATCAGACTGCGCTCCCATCCAGTGGGTTTGGAAGACCGAACTCCGGCGTAAAGGTGCCGTACCCATGAACCTGATCTTTCAGCTCATCTAGCTTTTAGGTTAGAGTAGCGCGGAGTTCTATCCACATGTCTCCTTTACGCTTTCATGGCGTAGTGTATGCACTGCAGTGAATTTATTGTCGCTTTAACGTCATATCCGCATAATAAAAAGCAGAGTTGTGCCAGTGCACGCTATGCAGGCATTTGGGGCAATAAAATGATAAATATGTGTTATATGCACTAAATATTATGAATATGGAGAAACTCAATAAGTTTCTCTCGCCTCTAAACTCTCAATTGTGTGATCTCGTAAAATTCTCAGCAAACGTCACGTAAGAATGTACGGTATCTCGGGAATGAACATATTCGCACGCATTGGCGTACTGGTGTCGCTGTCTTTCTCTGAAAACTATAAAAACGAAATGAGAAGTGAACAAGGAGTTCCGGGAAGTACTTCGTACAGCTATCCTTCCAGTGAGACAAGCAGTAACTGTAAACTAGGTGTATAGCTAATTATACAATTTACAGGCCCGCCGAGAGCTGATTCGGGCACCGGTGAACAAGTTTTTCGGCTTCCCCACCCCCAACAAGGACGAAACGGCTAAAAATCTTTACACTATATTGGGAAGACTGACGCAGTTGTAGATTGGCTTGGCTTGTTCTGGAAGGGTTAATTTTTACGGTCCACATATAATGATACCAGTGAGAAAGACTAGAACATACGCAATATAGTCGGGCCCCGGCTCCCCTTCCGGAACGCTGGCCCTCGGTAATTTTTACCGGCTCCCCCACCCCACCCCACCCCACCCCACCCCACCCCCACCCCTCACCCTCCAATCTCGCCGGCACTGTAAGTTCGTAATAATTAGCGTATGTAGCTGTGTTTCTGTGTGATGCCTGTACCAAATTTCGCTTGGCCTACTTACATGGATCAGTCGGTTAATGCCGTCAAATGGGAACATCAACGATAACTCTTTGCAACAAAAATAGTTCTCTTTTTCATTTTCAAAAATAATTGTGATAGAAGTTTCGCGCATGTAAAAGATCTGTTAACGTACTTAATTCAAAGTCATAAATTGTCACTAGCGTAAGTTTTATAAGTGCTTTCGTGTTAATATTATTCCTGGCAGAGAATTGAAATGCAAAAAGGTGAGGTAGCTTCTAGTTTATTTGTGGAGGCTTCAGTTAGGCTGTTTCAAGTCATTAGGGGGTACGGAGAGAGACGAATTATTTTGCCAGAGGTCTTTGGTTCCTTAGAAAATCATGATCTCATGATGTGTTTCGGGGCACGCGGTGGCGCGGTTGGTTGAGGCACCACGCTACAAGCCGGAAGGTGTCACTGGAATTTTTCATTAACACAACCCTTCCGACAGCGCTATGGTCCTGGGTCGACTCGGCCTCCAACAGAAATGAGTACCGGGAATATTTCATGGGGATAAAGGTGGCCGGTGCCTAGGACTGTTAAGGTTACCACCTTCATGTGTCGATTGTCGTGAAATCTGGAAACCTCAACTTACAGGAACCCTCAGGGCCTGTCCGGGCCTGTCCAAGGATTGCTTTACCATGATGTGTTACTGTTAGTGGAAAAGGTTGTTCGAAAACTCAACGGGAAGTTACGTCTAAGTGAATATATGTACATGTGGTATACGTGCGACGTGTAACGCCATGTGTCAGTAATCGAGTAACTACGTTAGTGACAGAGACATTTAATGTTCCACCGTCTTATTATTTGTTCATATAGATTTACAGTAACACTATGTAGATGTAAAATAATATTAAAATTAAAGTAATGTATATATTGTGTTTTACGGGATCATATTTCTAAGCGTATGGTACTTCCACTTGTTTTATAGAGAACTTGATAATGGCCCAGCTAAGCCAGAACACTTTGGAGATGCAGTAACATAAGTGAGGTATCTTAGCTTTTTTCTACATGGTTTGTTTGCCTTAATGGCCGATAAAATGTGCACTTTCGACGCACAAACAGCTGAAGACTTTGTGCTGGTCGCAGAGCTAAAATGGACCGTGTTTGTGATTAACTGGCACATGGAATGTATTGCCTGCTTAAAATTTGTATCATTTCCATCGATGAATGTAATTTCTCCATGCTACTTGCCACACAGTTTCGCTGTAGCGGTAACACATCGACTAGTATTCGGGGGAGAGATGCTTGGTTCGAATCTCCGCCGGGACACAATCGTCAGTTGTCGTGTTGACTTCCTTAGCCTTTTCAGGTATATTCCGTGATAGTATGCCATTTAGGCCAGGGCAGCTTGCTTCTACAGCCCTTGCAATTAATTATTCGCTTGCCATCCTACCGCATAGGCTGAGTTGCTGACGTCAAATAAACGACAATTTACACACATTAATCTTCTCCGCTTGTGTTATGTGTTGGCTGAGTGGTTGTAGCATTTATGAACATTTTTTGTTTTGGGTCAACTTGCCATGGAAGGTGGACCAACGGTTGCGCATACGAAGTTCACTTTTGGTCGGACATTCAAATGTACACATTACGGAACGAAAATTCATGCTGGGTCTTAGTTGTACCGTTTTGTTTCTTGTGCATAGAGCCTTTGAACAGAAGGCGAGTACGTACTTCTTAAGTGTCTATAGTTACTCATCCATCATTTTACGTAGTTGCAGGGTTTGAAAGAAATGTTGCATTGTGGATATGGCGTCTTTATTGAAATTTTTATTCTTCTGAATATGACATTTATATCGGTGCACAGGCCACGCACAGACGCTGTTCTACTGCAGTTCTGAATACGATTTGGAAGTCTGCTTATATAAATATTAACGAATAAGATGGGGAGCGGCTATATTTATTCACAACTTTGTTGTATTACGGGACAGAGTTTAAAAAGTAAGAACGACAGACCAGGTGGGTAGCTACTAACTCAACCAAGTACAGTGATACCTCGGCTAACGAAGATAATTCGTTCCGGTATCACATTCGTTAGCCGAAATCCTCGTTAGCCGAAACACACATACAGACGGAAAAGTTAAGCTCCTGGAATTGCCCGACCGTTCATGTTTGCTGCTTTATGTTAGCGCGCGCATCCACTAAAACATTCGTTAGCCGAATGCATATTCGTTAGCCGAGTCCGAAAAACAGTGAAAAAATCTTCGTTAGCCGAAAAATTCGTTAGTAGGGTCATTCGTTAGCCGAGGCATCACTGTATATGAACTTTACTGTTTTAATATTGAGTAGTAACTGATGTATTTAGTGTGTCTAAAAAGTCAAAAGGTAGTATTTCATGCAGATGATTTCTCCATCAATGCTACATAAGCTGACCTGTGCCCAAGGAGATACAGATCTATATATAATATGCAGTGTCGAATTACTTGACGTCACTTAAGTTATCATCGCGTGACGTCGTCTTCTGGGTGCGTCGTGTGTCAAAGGTTCCCTTCTACTAAGTTATGTTGGTTTCTGGCCTGTGCGAAGAGAGTAGGAGGAGCCCAGTGAGCTGAATAACAGAAAGGGGCGTAGTGATGCTGTAGCTGCAGATACATTGTGGAATTGCGACGTTTGTGTGTGCTGTAGCATCTCCGAGGATCGTTGCGGTGACGCTGCTGGACCGACGACTGGCCACCTCAGGTCTTGTTTCGTAACAGTCGGTTGTTTGAGTATAAAGACAAACAAATGAGTGCGAACAGTTTTTTTTTTGACTGGCTTGTCATTAATTCGGGTGTTTTAGATGAAAAGTACTACACAATACATTTTCTACATACTTGTTATCCATTACATAAACCAAAAAAATGCATTCTATGTAAACATTACGCCCATAATCAGTAGGGATCCTACGCATTTCTGGCAGGATTTGGTTTTTGTTTTTTGTCCTTTATAATTATTACAGGTTTCCGTTACGGTATTGGCAAATTCAACGCCGACCTTCCCCCCGCCCCCGGATGTGATAGCAGTGATTTTTCCCCCATTAGATAAATCGCAATGAGAAAAACGTGGAGAAAATATATGTAGAAAAGTAGCTTGGGTCTGTAGTCAGGCTTTTCTCGATCAAATTTTTATTCTTTGCAGGGATAAATGTTATCGGTTTATTAGAAGGACTGTGGTCCTGATGTAGTTTTATTATGTTACGTTGCCAATTGTCTTAGGCTAAAAAAAATTACATGTTTTCGGAAAATGTATGTTACCATCTTGAGGTGTGGAAAGGGGAGAGGGAGAAACTACTATGGTGGTGTCTTTAAAATGGGGAGGCAGAAATTCCGGCTGGGCAACTACATTTTGTGCAGTGGCGCATTGTATCTGTGAGTTCTAAATATGCAACTTGCTTCATTTCTGCAGTGGCGCATTATATCTGTGAGTTCTAAATGTGCAACTTGCTTCATTTCTGCAGTGGTTGATTATATCTGTGAGTTCTAAATATGCAACTTGCTTCATTTCTGCAGTGGCGCATTGTATCTGTGAGTTCTAAGTATGCAACTTGCTTCATTTCTGCAGTGGTGCATTATATCTGTGAGTTCTAAATATGCAACTTGCTTCATTTCTGCAGTGGCGCATTATATCTTTGAGTTCTAAGTTTTCAGCTTGCTTCATTTCACCCTTCTAGTGCTTGGAATTTTTAGGTGGCTCCTAGACTGTTGGAAAATTCGCACATCTCTGCTTTAGAAAAACCTAGTTCAGTGACAGTGACTGGCTGTTTTAAAGGCATTACAAGCTTAGGTGCTTCCTCCACATGAAACTGTGAATAAAAGCAAATTAACAACCGTAAAAATCAACTTTATAAAAATAATAAGTTAACCAACTTCATGTTTCCGTCCTCCAGGGGTCATCTTCAGTCTGATATTGGAAACATACTAGGAAGTATATCAGACTTGTAAGAAGAACCTGTAAGAAGCGAAATCTCCCTTCCGCACATGACCTGTATACTTCCTTGTATGTTTCAAATATCAGCCTGAAGATGACCCCTAGAGAGTCGAAACATGTAGCTGGTTAACTTGTGTTTTTGACGGTTGTTAATATGCTTTTATTTATTCTCCAACACAGCTGGACTCATGAAGTTAAGAAACTATGTGACGGAAGACACGGGCATGTGTCAGCTTGTGTGTTATTTAATAACTCAGACCTGTGAATTCGCAATCGGGTGCGGTTTAGAGTTCCCAAGGATTTGACCTTGGGAATTTCATGTCCCTTATAGTGGTACCTATACATTTTGGTATGTATTGCTTTACATCGGCTATCGGTATTGGAACGAAAATATTTTGGCTTAGGATCGGAGCTCTGATGGCTGTTATTAACAATGCAGCCAAACTTTGGATTCCGTAAGAGTCGGAGGCTTTTTTTCTTGACCATACGAGCTTTTCAAGGATAACTTAATTAAATGGGTTTGGTTGGAGATTGTGTTACTTTCCTGGCTTTATGAAGAAAGGTAGACTTGCAGTATCATGTTGTGTGTCTGCCCCTCTTGTTACTTTTCAACGTGTTTTTGTGTACCTTGTGTATAATATACACTCTTATGTCATAGGAGTCGATGCCATGTCTGTATCGTTCAGTCCATATCATTAATAATATCCCATATGTCGCCTATGTAAACCTATAAGACGGAAGCAACACTTTCTTAGGTGCGTGAATTATTTATGGTAACAGGGTTGTGCAGTATGCAACAGTCGGGAAGGTAGCTGCACACTGCGAATGTTAATAAGATAAGGCTACACAAAGTGTGTACGTGCGTGAAGCACGTTTTACTGAAACCCGTTGAAGATGTGCAGCAGTCAGAAACAAAACAGGCAGTGTACGTATAAACGTAACATCGAGGCGCGTTCGCGTAACCACTGGGAACGAAATAAATATTACATGTTGTGTGTGTGTGTGTGTGTGTGTGTGTGTGTGTGTGTGTGTGTGTGTGTAGCCTTAGTTATCCAGCATGAAATACGCTTGTGCCATAGTGTATTATTATCATTGGCTTCTCTGGCTTTATCATACTTTTCCACATTATCTCATAAACGGCACGTTTTTCGGGGAAAGAGTTAATGAACATAAAATGTCTGTTTTGATTTTCTCGGCAATTTTTGTCTAAAATATTTGTCATTCTTAGAGTAACTGAGTAAAATATTATCACACATGTACATAGGCGTTAATGTATAGTACCCGTTGTTCTAGTCAGATTTTAATGAAACTTGAATTTTCTCGACAGATTTTCTTAAAGTACTCAAATATCATATTTAATGAAAATCTGTAGTAGGAGCTGAGTAGTTCCATGCTGACGGATAGACCGACAGACACGACGAAGCTGGTTGTGGCTTTTCCCAGTTTTGCGGGCGCTCCTGAAACTTACCAAAGACAGATTGCAGTCCTATTGATGCCCATTTCGGCGTATCCCGTTGATAAAGAATTTGCTTCGTAAGCCACTGTACCTCAGCGTCCTGCACGTGGTAGTTCGACGTGAATGTACGGCCATTGAGAGCTTTCTACCGTTCCAAAGACGTGAAAATCGAGTGGCAATAGCCTTGGGCTGTGTGCAGGATGTTCGAGCACCCGGCGTGGAAGGCTATAGGAGACAGATTACAATGCCCATACTATCGGAGCAGGGTAGACCATGAAAGGAAAATTATGAGTAGAAGGTAAAGGACGGGTATAGGGAAATATTCCTTTGTGAAGAGGGCCATCCAACACTGGAACCAGTTACCTGCAGAGGTGTTAGGAATTCTCCCCTGCAAACCAATTATTTTTAAAAAGAGTGCATGGAAGGTGATAATAGAGGTGAGTTAAAGGAGGATATAGAGTGTTGGAATCATCTAGAAGTATAGAGAAGTGAAGAAAAGTGAAGTGAAAATCATTTACAAGTGTAGTGAAATGATATAAAGTGAACAGAAGTGAAGTGAAGTGCAGTGTAAGAAAGGGAGGAGGGGAATTGAGGCTTTAAGGGAAAAGTTTATATAAGCAGTAAAGTGGTGAGAAGTGAAGGGCTGGGGTGATAGCGCAAGTGCTATATGTGTGTGTGGAAAAAATACTAGAAACTATACACAGTACTACCTTGGTGTTGTTTACCTTTTGTAGATGTTTTATTTTAAGTTCTCTTGTGTGAATTGTTGCTTCGTTGACTTTTGTGTATTTTTGTAGTTGTCTTTTGTGTATTGTTGTCATCTAATGTGTTCATGTGTACTTGTTGTGCTACGTGTGTATTGCTGTTTTTAATTTAGATGCCGGACTGCTGGCTAGAAGTTAGTATTCGGAAGGTCCTGCGACCGGCCACCTCGACACAGGTTTTTCTTGGTTTCCCTGTGTCTATAAGCAAATGCTGAGATGGTTCCCAAAATTCCAACTTGTCACTACGTGCTTCTCATGTAGCCCTCCCGACTTAAAGTTATTAGTAACCAGCTTCATATTTTGTATACATGTAAAATAACCACTGCCACCGAGTGACAACCCAATCGCAGTTAATAATAATAATTATTATTATTAGGTGGTTCTGACTTCGGTGGGCTTTTGAGGGCTTTAACAATGACGGTTTGCACTGATTATGTCAATACGTGATTCGAAGTACGGCAGCAGCAGTCTCTTGGTGTCCCAATGGTCCTGTTGGACCGGATTCAACACCTGGCACGACTTCTTCAAGCAGCGTTTATAACCCCATCCTTACTAGCTTCTCACCCCGTCGACTGCGTACTATTGACACAGTTCTGCACAAGTGTCTTTGTTTTTATCCGGGCCAAACTTGTAGCTGGCCCATCTGCACTGCCACAGTAACGCCACGAAAGGGCTTCAAATCTACATGCTTCATAACTGTCTGTTTGATACCTAATTATTCATTGCAAGTAGGAGAGTGAGAGTTGGTGTGACGACAGATCATAAATACATCGAAAGTTCCAGATGAAGTAGAACTATATCACTGAAATGTATAATAATCTACTTATGGTACTTCAGATTGTCTCTAGAGCTTTGCGAGCAAATGTGCATTGTAAGTTTTTGCAAAAATTTCTTGATTTTTAAATGTTATTTAATGACTCTGTCCGTTGCGAGGATTGTGTAGCATCACTGATAAATGAGTGAGCATGAAGCATTGATGGAATGATAATTACGGGGGGAAGTTCATAGTACGCGGAGAAACCCCTGTTCCATTGCCACTCTGTCCACCTCAAGAGGCGTTGGCTACTTTTCATATGAGTGTATGTGAAATTGTGGGGGCCATGGCCAGGAGACGGGCCGAAGATCCATAGAAAGGATAAGCTCGTTAATGGTGGCCGATCAAGGAGAAGTTCCGTCCTTCTGAACAATGTGAGAAATAAATTAGCTGTTTCTGTTTAACAGTTTAATATGTCTTGGCATACTTGTTTCGGGTCTCGTTTTATTAGCGTACATTTTAATGAACATTCCAGTTGCAGTACGAGTATGGGATCCAACAATCTTCCGCCCAATGACACGCGAAGAAGGCAAACTGATTTGCTAGCAGCAACGAACCAGTTACGAGAGACACTTTGCACGCGGCAGTACTTCTTTGCGGAATTGGGTCGGCTGTTCCTACGTTCACATACTGACTTTTGACGTGTTTCACGACTGTTTAAGCTGTGACGTGTTTGTGATGATGCGGTACACTTACCGAGTACCGAAGATTTTGTGCCGTCTTGTTGAATGAGGATATGGGTGGAGAAGTGCCAACCAACATGTAATTTGCCCTGTAAAGTTTATGTTGCTCATTCTGTATATTTTCACAGTGCGTAAGTTATTTTGGAGTTCAAACACGCGGAATGATTGACGGGCAGGGGCTGTTTTGATACTGATATGGTAGATGTGTGTGATGATCCGTTGTAACAACATCGTTTTGAATTTACGAGGTTATGTTGACTTGCTACAAAGATGCAGCCCACGCTGTTCAACACGGATTGTTTTGAAACTTGCGTTGTTTAATCATTCTGTTGCCCTTAGTGCCTTGGCTAAGTAATCTGTAAGCAGTTGGCATAAAAATAACGGGTACTGCGCAACTCCTTTCCCCCTCGCCTCCTCCCCCCTGCACAATAATTCGATCATACTTGGTGCCAGAATTAATGACTTTGGAGAGCTTTTATTAAACATGTAATAGAAGTGCTGCCTAGAACGAATGTGGCCAAATTAGGAAACCCTTCTTCGGGACTTCTTTGCTGTAACATAAGCATGAAGGCCGTGTAATTGTCTTACGTTTGCCACAGAGTCTTTCACCGGGCGGACCCGGATTCGGGGCCCGGACGATCCATGTGTAAATCCTTTTGGGCAGGACTACGTTGTAACAGGTTTTCTTGGAACTTTCCCATTTTCCACATCGTTTATGCCGTTGTCTGTCTGCGTGTCATGTGTAAGTTGCGATGTAAAACATGTTTGCTAATCGTGCTTAGCGCAAGTAAAGCGCGTTTCTTATAGTTAGTAGAATAAAAACATCTACACATGTACCTTATGCAAGAGCCTATAGGAAGTTTGATGGTGAAGGTAAAGGTCGCCCTTTAACATTCCAGTGCTGGCACAGAGGGTGGGTAGAGGAGTAGTTCTGCCCATTCTTAACCTCGGTGCTAGACGGGGTGGTCAACGCCACGCCCCGGCCTCTGTACACCACTCAGAGAGTCGGTACCCATTGTAGAGGAGGCTGAGTGGGCCACAGGGCCGGTCTCGATGGGTGTGGAGAAGAGAAAATCTTATCCCCCCACTGACATTCGAATCCCTCAAACCCGTAGCGAGTCGCTATACCGATTACGTTATTCCTGCCCTAGTATGAAGGTAAAGCTGCACACATTTTAGACCTTGACATTGTAATTGTAGGGAAGAGTGCTTTTGATGGGGGGAGTCCTCAGTACATTTTGGGTGGTTTTCAGAGGAAAGAAAAGAAGCTTGTATTTGTTACAAATCGAACCCCGGTCATCCAGCAAGTAGTTATGTTACTAACAGACCTGCATTAATTGCCTTATCATCCCTGTTTGTCGAAACACAAATACAGGCAAAATTTATTAATTGTATTTTGTGCATTTTATGTACCTTGTGTGAATTGCTTGCCAGGGCGAGAGGACCGGCAGTTAACGCCGACGATAGTTATGATTAAATACGAAAGGAAATCAGTTTCTTAATGTTCCTGCAATTTACAAAATGAGCAGAGCTGTTATGTTGTCGTCCTGAGTCTATGAAGCGCCCACTTCATTCGTGGAAACCAACATCCGGAATATTACGTGTGGCTAATCAGATCAAAGATTTCGGATGTCCGTCTGATCTCATTTCTCTGCGCCAGTATCCGTGTAGGTCAAGAATGCCTTTCGTCAGCTCGAGCCGGAATGGAGAACGCCAGCTATGTGGGAGGCAGATGGCAACCCTGCCTACTCTGTATCTGTAAAGTCAGTGCTTTTGTAGACTCAGAAATGATGACGTTAGGTTTAGAAATGGCCCTGCTTACTTCAAGTATGTGTCAGTGGCAAACATTGCTCTGTTAGTTGTTATTTGGATCTACATGTTTTACAGGAATCGTGCAATACATTATTGAGGAAAAAATGCTGAATTTTCAGACACAACATTTATGTTTTGTGTCTGACTGAAAACTTACCATTCTTTCCTCCATTGAGCTATACACCACATATTGTATTCCACTAAATACATTTGTGATTAAACTAGTCAGAAGGTATAGTTTTAAAAGTGTCTAACCTTTAAATTGAGCCTTTTCTACGCGGAGTTTAATTTAGTGTTAGTTTCGTCCTTTATTTAGTGGCATTTTAATTTTTTTTTTTTTGCTGATCGTGCAATTATCAACCTTCTACGTTGACTCCTTTCTAAATATAAAGACGTAAGTTCTAACTTGAAATGTAATACAGCGAAAAAGAAGACAATTTTTACTTTTAACTTACAAGATACTGAATAAAGAAAGGATTTTGAAAGTTTTTAATGCACTCGCAAAGTTAGAACTTGTAACGCCATTTTAAAATACACCAAACAAGGATGAGATCCCAGTCCGTGGAATGATAACTGTAACGATACGCAACTAGCCTCCTTTGCATAGTTTTACGTATCAGCCTGATGCTGACCCGATCGGGTCGGGTCGGGTCGGGTCGGGTCGGGTCGGGTCG
>Ga0131853_10014593_pt1 | contig 14402 bp, 8 predicted proteins | sample TergutLab28metaG_FD_92764 | JGI IMG/M metagenome (GOLD analysis project Ga0131853, IMG submission 92764) | Labiotermes labralis P1 segment gut microbial communities from Petit-Saut dam, French Guiana - Lab288 P1 (version 2) (version 2) | ecosystem: Host-associated > Arthropoda: Insects >... | reverse complement strand
TTGGTAGTTTTCCACTTTGCACAAGCATATAATAATACTGATTTTACATTTGTATTGAATATTCGTAGTTCTTTTGATATATTGAGATTTCTCCACACAGGATACAGCTGAACAAATACACCATTTGCTTTCTTGATTCTACTTGCTACATCTTCCTCTGTTCCCCCGCTTTCTGACACCACACTTCACTTCCTAGGTATACAAAGGATCCAACTTCTTCATTTTCCGTTTCTTCTAACCTAAATTTTTGCATATTAGAAGTATTAACCCCTGAAAACATACAGGTAATTGTGTACCGTCTGCTGTAAAAATAAGGAACACGCGGTGGCCCAGTTGACTGAGGCACTGTGCTACAAGCCAAAAGGTCGCAGGTGAGATTCCAAACTTAATCATTGAAGCCGCACCAAGGTCCTGCCTTCGACTCAGTCTCTAATAGAAATGAGTTACAGGAATATTTCATGGAGGCTAAAGGCGGCCGGTGCGCAGAGCTGACAACCTTGCCACCTCCAATTATTACAATTCTAATCAACGAATGCACACAATTTTATTACAGTCACAATATTACAACACACCAACCCCTACAAGTTTCGGGCCTCACTGGCCCATCATCAGTGAGCACTCAATTGTACAAAACATATGCTTAACATTTTTTGTATATAGCTACCGAAAATTCTTCACTATTTAGTGAGGAGTTTTGGGTAGCTTTTGGCAATTTTGCGAACTCGCCTAATAAGATGACTCTTTTCCTTTAAGATTGAATTTACTGAAACCGCAAAACAATGTCCAACTGACGATGAAACAACAGCGAATTAAGTAATTAAATAAATATATGGCGCACTAGAATAAGCCGGGGTAACGCAGTCGGTGTAGTGACTAGCTTAATGTCTGGGTGATCCGGTGTTCAAATCCGGGCAAGGGCAGAAGATGTATCTCTTCTCCAAAACGTCCAAACCGGCTATGAGCCCCAGCCAGTGGGTACCAAGGGCTCGTTTGCCGCAGGCAAAACTGCTTCGGTGCGTGAGGCTGACCACTCTCCGCACATTTAGTGCCGAGCTTAGGAACGAGTGGATCTGTGCCTCCAGACACTTTATATACCTTCCTGGCGTGGACACGAGACACTTTCCTTTTTACAGTTACCTTTATACGACCTACTAGAAGAGTAGTAGAGGACGCCTTTGGAAAACTTGCAGCGAGTTGTCGGGTTTTTGCGAAACCTGTAGAAGTGAAACCAAGAGCAACAGACGTGAAAATAAAACATATGTGTGCTCGCACAACCGGCTGAAAATTATATCTCGACATTCTTGATTTTTATCTTTATTGTTGCACCGTGCATTTTGTAGACTCATTTAAATAACACGCCACTTTTTTGCACACATATATTATTTATAATTCTAAAACTTTTACATTAAAACGCTCCTACATGTTTCGATCATAAGATCATCCTCAGGCAGCATACACTGTTCCTTGCTAAAGTTAAAGTTTAAAAACCCTCAGTGATTAACTTCGTTATGTTAACTTGATGTTGTGGCAGCATGTCCTATGTTGTGTGTGGATCGTACGCTGTTGAGAATCATTCTCAACAGCGTACGATCCACACACAACATATGACATGCTGCCACAACACCAAGTTAACATAACGAAGACAACATACGACATGCTGCCACAGCACCAAGTTAACATAACGAAGACAACCACTAAGTGTTTTTAAACTTTAACTTTAGCAAGGAACAGCGTATGATCCCTGAGGATGATCTTATGATCGAAACATGTGGGAGCGTTTTAATGTAAAAGTTTTAGAATTTTAAATAATATATGTGTGCATTAGTTGGTGTGTTAATTAAATGAATATCTCGACATTGTTTCCCAACAGGGGCCGTGGACATGGTGGAATTAATATGGCATAAGTTTAATTTGGATCACGGCGCAAGGAACGAAGTGGATGGGTTACCAACAGCGAACAACGTAATTCAATTCACAGTCACGCCAAACGGCAGACATAAGATATCAACATGCTGACTCCTTCGCAGTGAAAGCATCATTTCCATGACAAAACGAAGTGGTGAAGATGCTGTCTTCTGGCATGCGGCAATGTACAGTGTGGTGAAAACTTACTCACTTTTCGTATACACTGCTGCACCCATTTTATGACGATAGAGACAGATGTTTCCGAAACGTCGGTAAAGTGTAAAAAACTACGCAGTGTCTTATGTTTGAAAATAGTAGCCATTGCCGTGAAAACCTAAAATTTTACTGGAAATTATTATACGCTTTCTTCTGGGTAATTCCCGGCGTCTGAATTTTATATGCCAACGTTTCAAAACACCCTGTCTGTTCCATATTCACACCTGCCTATTTCGATGGAACAGAAAGAGTGTTCCGAAACGTCGGCATATGAAATTCAGACGCCGGGGAATTACCCAGTAGAAAACATACAACATTCAGAACAAGGCGAAAGTTTTAAATCAAGAATGTAAATTATTAATTCTATGTGACAAAAAAACCTTATCTCCCTGCACATAACTTCGCTGTAATGAAAAAAAAAATCATTTCACAATTAACCGTTCAAACGCCGACTTAAATCCCATCTGCCATCTGCTGGCATTATTAGGAGATCACCATATTCTCCACGTTAGCAGGATAAGGGTTAAAGCAGTATTATTCATATCTCTTCCAAATTACAAATATTCGCTACTTATTTTTCATGGCAGAACAGCCCAATTCTGGCCTAGGCCGCCTCACTATTTAGGTTTCTAGATCACACACAATTATCAAATTGAGAAGAATGAGATGGGCGGGGTATGTAGCACGTATGGGGGAGGGGAGAGGAGAGGTTATACAGGGTTTTAGCGGGAAACCTGAGGGAAAGAGAACATTAGGAAGACCTAGGCGTAGGTGGGAGGATAATATTAAGATGTGTCTTCAGGAAGTGGGATGTGGGGGGCATGGACTGGATCAGTCTGGTTCAGTATAGAGACAGGTGGCGGGCACTTGTGAATGCGGTAATGAACTTTTGGGTTCCATAAAATGCGGTGAATTTCTTGACTAGCTGCAAACCGGTTAGCTTCACAAGAAGAACTCTGCTCCATGGAGTAAGTAAGTAAGTAATATGAAAGTAAGTAAGATCGCACACAATTAAATTTACACACCCGATAGGACTCCTCTGATCGAGTGATCAGCTCATCGTCAGGGCCAGTACCTTCACAGCACACAACAAACACAAGAGAAGAACATCCACTTCCTCAGCGGGATTCGAATCCGCAGTCCCAGCAATCGAACGGCCGCAGACTGCCGATCCCGGGATCGGCATACTTACTTACTTCTTACTTTCTCCACGGAGCAGAGTTCTTCTTGAGAAGCTGACCGGTTCTCAGCTAGTCACGTAGTTCTCCGCATTTTATGAAACCCGAAGGTTCATGACCGCATTCACAAGTGCCCGCCACCTGTCTCTATCCTGAGCCAGCTCGATCCAGTCCATGCCCCCACATCCCTCTTCCTTAAGATCCATCTTAATATTATCCTCCCATCTACGCCTGCGTCTTCCAAGTTGTCTCTTTCCCTCAGGTTTCTTCACCAAAACCATGTATACGCCTCTCCTCTCCCCCATACGTGCTACGTGCCACGCCCATCTCATTCTTCTCGATTTAACTACCCAAACAATATTGGGTGAGGAGTACAGATCATTAAGCTCCTCATTATGTATTTTTCTCCACTCCCCTGTTACCTCGTCCCTCTTAGGCCCAAATATTCTCCTTAACACCCTATTCTCAAACACCCTTAGACTATTTTATGTTCATACCATGCATACTGAATAATAAACGCTTATTATATACCAACATATGAACAAATAAATAGTGTAAATTTATATTAAAATTACTCCTACATGTTTCGCTGTTAATACACAATCTTCAGGGAGTTTACAGTTGTGTTAGCTAAAGTTATGAATTATTAAGATGATAAAATACAATATAGTAATGTGTCGTTGTTATAGAATCTTGGTAAATGTGGCCGCATTCGTAATTCCTGGTTCGGTGTGTGTATGTGTGTGTGTGTGTGTTGTGCGGAGTAAACAGGAATCGGTTCCTGTTTATTCCGCACCCCACACACACACACACACACACACAGGAATTACATATGCGGTCACATTTACCAAGATTTTATCTTACCGACACACTACTATATTGTATTTTATCATTTTAATAATTCATAACTTTAGCTAACACAAATTGTAAACTCCCTGAAGATGGTTTATTAACAGCGAAACATGTCGGAGTAATTTTAATATAAATTTACAATACTTATTTGCTCATATGTTGGTATATAGTAAACGTTTACCCTCATCCTACGTTCCTCCCTCAATATGAGCGACCAAGTTACACACCCACAGAAAACAACAGGTAAAATTGTAGTTCTATGTATCTTAATCTTTAAATTTTTGGATAGCAAAGTGGAAGACAAAATATTCTGCACCGAATGATAGCAAGCATTCCTTGAATTCAAATTGTTCTTAATTTCTTCCTGAATATAATTTTGATCTGTTAAGTTTGTACCCAAATATTTGAACTCTTCCATCCTTTCAAAGTACCTATTATCAGTCTTTATACTGTGACTTCATCCTGCATTCTGGACTCGACACATGACCAGGTAATTAGTTTTTATCAGCATTTATTTCCGGTCCAATCTCCTAATTAGCCACTACCAAAACGTCTGCGTTTTTCCTGATAGTGTGTACGCTCCCGCCCAATATATTAACAACACCAGCTTCAACCACGAGCCGATGTGTACCATTTAATTTCAAGCCATCCTGGTTTACCTGAACACTCCTTATGGCGTATTCTAAAGCAAAGGTGAAAAGCAATGGCGATAAAACATTCGTAACTTAACTCAAATACAGTAGAACTCCATTTATCCGGACGCTGGTTATCCGAATCGCCAATTATCCGGATCGGCTTGGCCCTTCGGCTATGTATGTCAAAAATTCTAAGAAACTACCTTGCCTTGAAATTACCGGCTATCGGACCAAGTACAGTACATCACAGTGGCTTCTAGAACATCAAATCAGACATGTTCGAAAGGTTGTGACACACCGACACATACTGTCAATAGGAATAGCCGAATTTCAGACTGCCAATGTAGCCTATTTTCAAAGAAAAATCCAATTATCCGGATGTTGTGCTTAACCGGATGGGTCACCCTCCCAATAAAACGAATAAGTGGAGTTCTATTGTGCATATTTCACTGACCACAGTTGAGGTGGATGCTTGTGTGACAGCCACAGAATTCGAAAAGAATGCGAATGTTGCACTCTGTGACGTAGCACATAGACTTTGCCAAGGCGTTTTTTTCTTCCAGAATGTCATACGGGTTCACTGTACACCCGTAAATGTAAATGGCTTTCCCTGTGCTCATTGACACGGCACTCACAAACACTTAAAACTTAACAGTACGTAGTACTGTTAAGTGTACTCTTACAACGAATTTCACAAAATCGAAAAATAGAGCCTTAAAGTACGGTTAGAAATTCATTTAAGCCCCTCACTGAAGTGCGGCTTTCACTGAGCCGATCTTCACAAAACGCACAATTAATCAAAGAAATTAAGTGAGAATTTGATGTTTATTGGACCGTGCATCATTGTGATAACTGAAGAATAAGAACCAACTAGATGCCACTTATTACTTCATTGTACTTCTTATAGGCTCAACATGTTTCGGGCACTATTATGCCCAACATCAGGAGCTCGCTACTATAATGTCGATTACCACATTGGTCGTTTCGTTCTTGGTTTGCTGTAGGTTGGAGGTTAGGTGCGGTAAGGCTGAAGTAGTGTCCGGGCAGCAGGATGCAGCCGAAACATGTTGAGCCTATAAGAAGTACAATAAAGTAATAAGTGGCATCTAGTTGGTTCTTATTCTTCACTTAAATTAAGTGAGGTCTCTTATACCGAACTGAATCAACATTGGTAAAAATATAAATAAATATATATATACACATATATAGAAACACGGAAAATCCTTGTAGTGATTCATTTACGCCCTTAAGTAACGTATGTTTTGTCACTAGGCCGATATTCCCGAAGCTCATGTACTGAACCCCAGCACCGAATATTATGAAAACCCGACGAGCGATTTAATGGCTGATACTAGGTCAAAGACGGACGAGTGGGCGGGTGGACGGCTGGTTGGAGTGTCCAAATGAAGTGGTGCTTTTTTTTTTTTCACTTTGTGAAGGACTCTTAAAAAGGAATCAACGTTTGAATGCCAGAGAAGTTTCGGCTAATAAAAATCCCCTTCTTCAGTACCGCTGTTTAGTGTCATCCTTTGTACCAATTCCGGCAGACACACGGTTTGAACTATTTAATTTTCTTGCGCCGCAGTTGTAGTGATGTGTGTGGCAAGCTGTCATCTCTCATTGCCCTTGTTACGATGTGACATGCTTCATCTTTTTGTTCATGTTGGAATAGTCATGTCTCACATCCCAGAGAACGTTGTATCTTTCATAAATGTAGACAAACTTCATTATCCCATTCATGTGAAAGAAAAAGACATTGTTTATCCCGAATAAACAGTAGAAAATCTCAACGTATTACCTACGTAGTATATAGTAAGGGCAGCAAACGTGTGCCAAGACAGGATCGGTAAGAGTCAAGTTCGTCACGTGACATGCCAGTGGCCACTAACGTATCCAGGTCTTCAACTTCACTTTCCAGGCGAAGGCCAGCTGGAACGTACGAGACAATGCTGGTTAGACTGTGGGAGTTTGGAGTCTTTAAGCATTTGCTTCCAGTGAACTTTTCCATTGTAATTTAGGATTGTCGGTATCCCATCCTGATACGACCTGAATGCAAGCCATCGCTGCACGAGCCTGACGTTACATGGCACAACATTTTGTTGGTAAACATGATCTGTGTGGGGCGTTGTTGAGTCTGTCAGCTGCGTAGCGAAGTGGAGTGCATCACACGACGAAACAGGTATGTGAACTGCTGTACGTCTGGGCCAATACAGGCTGTTTCACTAAACCATCTGCTTTTTAGTTACAATATGATATGTGATACGTCTCAATGATGAAAATAAAGATAAAGGTCTTCTGGTATGTGATGACTGGCAGACTGATACACGGGTACCAACATTTCAGAGGGTTATGGCGCTGTCATCTTAGGCTTAGAGCATGAAGGCAGCGCGATGTTGGTGACGGTGTATCAGTTTATACAGCGTCACAGCCAAGAAAGCAGTATTTTTAATATAAAACGTGCCTTTCAGACGTTTTAGTCGGATATAAGAGGTTACCAACGTTGCGTCGCAGAGGGAGTATTTTAGACCATGGTTCTCCAACCAGTGGTCCGCCAGGTTGTATATACGACCCGCGGTCACATTTGTGAATGTGTACATACTATTACAGTGACACAACAGTATTGGCGGTTAGGTATACCAGTTATTGTTATTGTTACATGTGCGACCCGCGAACCAGCCGACAATAACGGGTAAGGTCCTTTGGCATAAAACGGTCGAACGCGCATGCCTTCTACGTTCGTAATACGTGATAACGATGGGAGGAAGTAAAACCTGGGCGTGACAAAAACACGGATTGCATTAAGAAGCTAACAACCGATAAAGCGCTGTCCTCCACGCACAAAAATAGGCATAACGGAATCATCTCGTGCACGAGATGGTCACCTATAGGTGTGATGATACCAGAGGCTGTGTAATGAAATTTTGACCTCCTGGTGATGGGCACATGTGCTCGAAACATGTAGAGGCATTAAATAAAACTTATTGTAAACACAAATTTTGTGCATCAAGTTGGTTAATTACTGAGATAAATATACTGAGATGCACGGTCAGCAAAGCGGCAAATAGTTCGTGTTATATAGGCCAAAATTCTCTTTCTGTCTCTGAGATAAATATAAAACACATTGCGGACAGAATATACACTTCTTGAATGTTAAACCTGCTGGTGCATCAAGTAACCAGTAGGCTTTAAAAGATTAAGGAAACAACGCAATGAAACAAAAAAAACACACACACAGTAACACAACACAACACACACACACACACACACACATACATACACACACAGTGTTGTAATATGTGATATCATACTGCCACATTCAATTAACGTGTGATATAATTTCTTATAATAAAACCAACTAGATGCACTAATTTCTAGAATTTATTTTGGAATGAAACTCTACATGTTTCGAACAGTTCCTCTGTCCATCATCAGTTTTTCACTGTACACACAGTACACGAGTATGTCATACAGGTTTGCTGACAGCTTGCTAGCAGGATCAGGATGGAACTGCAGTTCCATCCTGATCCACCATTGCTGTGTGGATAGTAATAAACTCAAGATGATGGACAGAGGAACTGTCCGAAACATGTAGTTTCATTCCAAATTAAATTTGAGAAATTAGTGCATCTAGTTGGTTTTATTATAAGAATGTATCACGATGTACGGTCACCTGAACGTCAAATGTGTGATGTAACGTTAGTTTTGCATCTTTACATTTATATCACAGTTTAGCCTGACTATGGATTTAGTAAAAAGCCGAAACATGCAGGTAGTTGTTGTAAACACATTGGATTTTGTTGACGAATAAATTTGTGTCGACAGTGTGAGAAAGTATATTTGATTCTGAATGTCTTGGAGTTACTGCATCATCTGTAGGATGTCCGCTTCACTTTAAATCGCTAACCGCCTACACAATGGCATTGAGATCTGTGTATCATGTTTCACACCGTCTGCTTTTGTCTTCGGAACCCAGCTCCGAAAGACATCTCCCTGTTTGCTGAGTCCAAAGATATTCTTCTTTCAATGTTAGAGTGAAATAAACAATCCAGTATTTCACAGGGAATCCCCAGACCCAGGAATGTAGACTGTGACTGCCCCAGTGTGACTATCATCACACACATATGGCAAGCTTCCTGCTCTCTGAAACATCTTTCCACATTGTGATGTTAACGAGCAAAAGTGTTTCTTTGTATGGATATGAAACTTGGTCTGTTATTTTAATTAGGTATAGTGAATGCAACGTATGACTTATGCCGGTCCCAGTGGCCGCGCGGTCTAAGGCGCAGGTCTGCGGCCACTCGCCTGCTGAGACTGTGGGTTCGAATCCCACCGGAGCATGGATGTCTGTCTGTTGTGAGGGATGTGTGTTGTTAGGTTGTCTCTGCGACGAGCTGATAATTCGTCCAGAGGAGTCCTACAGACTGTGGTATGTCGTTGGGTGTGATCTAGAAACCTAGTGAACGAGGAGACCCTGGCCCAGTCGGGGGCTATTGTGCCAAAAACAAACAAACCATGTCTGAAGTCCTTTATTTGTCCCAACTAAAGCACACAAATTATATTAATTGCAAAACTGTCAAAACATTTAAAACTATAAAATTTTGAATTTGAATGACGCCATCCCGTTGTGCATATGTAATAAATTTTATTGCAAAGTACCGTCTATACAAAACAATTGAATATCAAATTTTGACGTTTTGCTGACCGTGCATCTCAGTATATTTATCTCAGTAATTAACCAACATGATGCACAAAATTTTTGTTTTACAATAAGTTTATTTCATGTCTCTACATGTTTCGAGCACATGTGCTCATCATCAGGAGGTCAAAATTGCATTACAAAGCCTCTGGTGTCATCACACCTAGAGGTGGTCGTCTCGTGCACCTGTGCACGAGACGAGATGTTTCCGCTCCTTTGGGTACGATCGGAGATGTATGCAAGTTACAAGCTGTCTCTAACATCTGGTGAACGTCTGCTTGCTTGGTACATTCTCTTCCTTTCTACAAAAAATTGGAATGCAAAATTACGCAACTGAAAACTTGCTGGGCCGATTGACATGTTGCAGGTCTGTGAAATAGCGCAGCCGTCTCCTGCAACACCCGCTCACAACAAGGACACGAGGGGCTGGATGCTGTCGGTAGGTGGAATAGCGAAATGGAATGGGTTTCTGTTAATTTAAATTTAATAGAGCTTTGTGCATCATCCAGTGCCGGATAAACCAGCGTTTACAGTATACGGCTTATTCTCTTCCGCTTCTTTCAACCCTCCCCATACAGTTCGCTGTATTAGATTCCGGTCACAGAAATTGACGCCAGAGCTGCTAGAACAGAAAAATTACTGCACTAAATAGTCTAGGGTAGGTTGTGTGTGTGTGTGCAAAATTAAGGTAGGTTTTGCGTTTGTGCTCTGCGTGTGCGAACGTAAGTTTCAGGACTGTGTGTTGAAGTCAAGGTTAGGGTTCGTGTTCTTAGATACAGCAAATCTAACGTGAAATTGAGTTGGAATGTGTGAATAAGAGTTAGGTATTGGATTTGTGTGGGTACAGAACAAGGTTAGACTTCGTTCTTTGTGTGTAAAAACCAAGTTTGGGATTCAGTTTTTGAGGATGAAAAACGCAACTTTTTCGATATGCCTAGCAACATATTGTATACATCAGTTTACACAAAGCTACAGGCTAACTTCGTAGCGTACAAAACCAAGACCATATTAAAATATGTCGGTACAATGTCTGTAAAGCCCCCTGTCACATATCTCGACGAACTATGGACAGTTTTTGATTCTACACGTCAAGGGCACGCTGTTGGCTTTTGTGTGTGAATGTTGGCAGCGATGAACTGTCATGTCAGTTACCCTACTTACAATGTACTTACGGGGTGTGTTCTTAAAAGACATAAGAGCAGGGTACGAATTTGGATATGGCATACACTGTAATGGGATTTTCATTCATAATACGAGCTATTTCATTTGGTCACACAACTGATCTTCAGGTTGTCTCTCAATTAGCAACTGCAAACATTTCGGTTTTGGGGAACCAAAATAAAACCTTGACACTATTATACATGACAACAGGAGTGCACAGATTTTCCAAAAATCTAGGAGACATCTCAAAATTCTAGGCGTCAGAATGGTCACATGAAGTTCCATACTAAGGTCCCACAAGTATTAGGTGTCACCGTACAAAATTTAGCCGTCCGTCCCACCTGGCGTTTGGGATTTGTGCACCTCTGCATTAGGCCGCTATTCCTACCGCCAATGATGACAACAAATGACAGGCATTCGTGAAAAGCATTACAAATTCCATAGAAGCATGATTTCCTTGACCAATTTTTACAGTGCGTGTTGTGTTTGATTCAGTCACCGGCCGGCCACCAGATGGAATCACGTACCGCCAGAACGCCACGCCGCTCCTTGCTGATTCAGGTGAGTCTGTGGGGTCGTGGGTACGAATCTTGGCGATCCTTGCAATGGGCGGATCCCACGCCGAATGCGTAACAGAATATCCACATAGTAATGAAACAGCTTAGGCTGATTCGCATCGTGGACGCGCAGATATTCCCGCCTGTACAGATTTCTCAGGGTGCGGCAGGACTGCAAGCGTGTTACTTGGAGGTTAGCGGGGCAGCAGGTGCCTGGCGGTAATGCGATTTTAACCAACAACAAGAAATTTATCCGGTTGGCTGCACAGACCTCCTCCTCCCCAATTCCAAGCGGCCGCCTGGATACATTTCTTGTTGTCGGTTAAATTACCACTTGCTAACCTGCTAACCTCCAAGCAACATGCGTGCAGTGCGTCCATACTCTCAAACTTGCCTTTCTTCATTGTACAGTACTAAGTTTTTTTGAAATGACCAACGGTCTTGTACAGCTTATAACCCTTCATTTACAGTAGTTTCGACGCTCAGTTCGCGTCATCATCAGTGACGACTACATTAGCATTTTAAAAATATGTTTGGCAATACGATATTTACATTATCAGTATTATTCTATTGACATCGTTCTTTGCTTTTATGTGTGAGACCAACTTTGACATTCATATTTAAAGTTAGGCATTGTCTCAGTGTGCAGCACTTTCTCTACTTTGCTCCTGACAGTTACGACCTCGTGTAAAAGTAGTTCACGCTTGCCTCTTGCCTCTCGTTTTTAATAATGTTAACAATTTGTCTTTATACGTCAGATCCCTGTGGTAGTTAAATAGCAATTAAATACCAGCCACTTCAAAGAAACTGGGCAGAGACCCCACAGAGAATAAGAACGAGAAGTCAGACAGGAAATACAGGAAGGTAGTAGCTTAACAGACGCCGTGAACAAGCATAAATATACACAGGTGAATGCAAAATCGCCACAAATTACAGCACGAACATAAAGTAGAGGTAGTGCAAATATCGACAACACGAATAATGAAATCACAAGCCGCCCCAGCGCCTGCGTACAAAGTAATATAAACATTAAACCATGATACCAAATTCATACACGGAGTTAGAATACACTTTGTACACCGTAACAGATGTTCGTCTACAGACGAACATTTGTTACGGTGTGCAATATGATAAGTATATGAGACAAAGAAATTGACTTTATCTGATGTGACCTAGATTATGCAGTGAGGCAGAGTACGATACCAGATGCTGTATTAATACAATTCGACCTCCTGATGATGAGCTCAGTGTTGCTCGAAACATGTAGAGGATTACAATAATAAACGTTTTGTACAACGTAATTGTGCATCAAGTTGGTCATTTGCCCAGATATAGAGACGAATTAGAACAGTATTATAAACGGAAGTTACATGCTGTTTTAAAAAGTAACTGCTAGGAGATAAACAGAGAAAGCGCTTTACGTCAATGTAGGGATAGTATTTAACTACAAGTTCGAATTAAAAGAGACCTAAAAATAAGGACAACTGCGATATCAAAAGGACACAACTGATAAGGTATACATGATTTTGGCGAGCACTTGTTAACAACAGGAGAACTGCACTCTTCTGGGCTGTTACGCAGCATGTAGTGGCAATTACTTACCGGAGTTGCGGGACAGCCTAACGGTCCCACTTCTAAGGGTCAGTAATTTCTGTTGGATACTTCTTTCTTCTTGGATTCTTGAACTTTGAAGATGGGACCGATAGGTTGTCCCGAATCATCGGTAAGGAATTAGCACTGCGCGCTGCGTAAAAGCCCCGAAGAGCACAGGTCTCAACTACTTCGCGGCGGAAGCCTGAAATCATTCATGTTAAGAAGGTTAACTCAGTAACTCAGAATCCCGTAAGTTAAGCGCCCAAACGCATGTGACTAAACCGTTATAAGGTGTGGAAAGGCTATTCGCAAGTCCCTTAAACTTTTACAATTCAAAGCCGCAGGTTATGCACAAGAGTATAAACTTCTTCATTGCGACCGTCTGGTGCTGCAGGTAACAATAGGAGTACTCGCGAACCTCACGGTCATCTCCCCGGGCATGAACCTGGGCTTCTCAGCTGTAGCACTACCTGCCATGCAGTCTGTGAATCACACGGTGACAATAACAGAAGACGAGGCTTCGTGGATAGGTAAGGTGTTGTGGTTTCTATCTATGAGGTCCACAGGCCTGTTATTTTGACTTGATTCTCTGTGCTTCTCCACGTAACTATCCTGTTGCAGCCAGTCTGGCATCCATTGCTACGCCCTTCGGTTGTCTGCTTTCTGGTCCACTGCTTGACCGATGGGGCCGCCGTGTGGCGCTGCTGGCATTGAATCTACCGGGTCTGATCGGATGGATTCTGTTAGCTACCGCGAAGGCCGGCAGCGGGTTCCTGGCTCAAGTGTATGTTGGTAGACTCCTGACAGGATTCAGCCTGGGGATGGCCAGCGTACCGGCGACGGTAATAAAGCTGATGATTTTCCTTAGTCAGTAAATAAACTGAATGGATTTTGTGGGACTTGAGCCTGCCTCGTGTTGGAGGAACGCTTTGTTTTAAATCGGCTCGAAGACCGGCTTAATGATTGAGGTTCCTGGCGTGACATATCTTTAATTTCATTTATCATTCTGTCATTCGACGCTATATAATTTGAGCGGTTAACAGCAATGTCATAGCAATAAACAAAATGCTATGGAAGCCAGACACAGCACGGCGCTGCAACTAGCCCGGCTCGTCGGACAGCCAATTTTAACTTCGACGCTAAGAGGCCAACACCGTATGGCTCGAATGTCCCCTTTACCAGCTACCCATCCTCAGATTCCCAGCGGAACTGTTGAAAACCATATCCTCTGCTTCCATTCATGAACACTTCATACGTCCTTCCACTCGGTTATATCAACTCGTCGTAGCAGTGACGTAGTTAGGTTTTTTTTGTACCCGGGGCAAGTAACCACAATGATCGCCCTAACGGAAATTGTAAACTTTTAAAATATATCGCTTTTTTAATTGAATTTCCTTCTATTCGCATCAGTAATTTAAAAACTGTTGAGCGCAGAAAATATTTTTTTTCCGTTTAAAATATTCGTTGTTCTGCCCCTTCTAATTTGCTGCCAAGAGAGGCCGCAGCTTAATCCCCCCCCCCCCCCCCCCCCCCCTCCCCCCCCCCCCCCCGGCGCGGGGCGGGGAGCAGCTGGGGGGGGGGGAGAGGAGATCCTCTCTTTTTGTGTTCT
>Ga0131853_10014592_pt1 | contig 14403 bp, 10 predicted proteins | sample TergutLab28metaG_FD_92764 | JGI IMG/M metagenome (GOLD analysis project Ga0131853, IMG submission 92764) | Labiotermes labralis P1 segment gut microbial communities from Petit-Saut dam, French Guiana - Lab288 P1 (version 2) (version 2) | ecosystem: Host-associated > Arthropoda: Insects >... | reverse complement strand
TTTAAAAAAACTTTTTATATTAAGAGCACAAACAAAAAGTTGTTTTTTTTAAAAAACCCCAAAGTCCCCCCCCCCCCCCCCCTGAAGAATAATTAGTGGACTTGCTCTGTGAAGCATGTTAGTGTTATTGAACACTGCAACATTGACCTTCATTCCTGACATGCTACCTGTCTCTGTGCACTGCACTGAGTGCATTTTGGAGTACCTTAAATGTGACAATTCGTCGCAGTAGTTGGAATTTAAACTGCAGCACCAGAGAAGCCTTAATAATGTTGCTGCACTTGAGCCACACATAGGAACCTGCTTCACCACTGGTTTGAGTATTGCACCACGTGCAAGTGACATGACAGATGCAGGAATAACAATATTAATGCTGGATGGTGGAATTCCGTAACACTTGCACAACAACAATGTCCACTACGTATTTACAGAACATATAAAACAAATGTGTTACCAACACGTGCATATGTTTCTGTGTCTTAACAGATGAATGTTGCTGACAATTCTGCATGTTCCTAGTAACGTTGCACTGCAAAGACAGTGTCCGTTAGTTTTGTTTTATTACTGTTGTCATTATTTGTTGACACATTTTGAGGACTTGGGTTGTGTGGGCTGTGACGTTGTGTTATTGGGTGAGTGGCTCTTGATATTGCAAAGGATTTTGGTGTCCTATTCTGAAGGATAAAGTAATCAGAAAAATAGCAAACATTGTAGAAAGTGTAGGTTAAGTGGTAACGTTTAACAGAATATGTAGCATACGTGGTAACAGTTACCAGAATACCAGACAGGGTGTGAAGCAAAGCTGGGGAGTTGTTGGAGGATCTGAGGTATGTGCTGATGTGTCTGTGAAGAGTGGCATTATTAGGTACACAATGGAGGAGCTTGTCATGATCCAGTAACCAACTTGAGAGACAGTGGCTGGATTTGGATCAGCCAGAGATGGGAATATGATGGGGTGATAATTGGGAAAATGAAATGATGTATCAGGGGTCCTGTAAAGGGCTGGGGCTGGGTATGGCTGAGGTGAGAAGGTGAGCAAGACACGGGCAGTTTGGTACGGGCAGCATGCAGTATCTGCTAGGGAAACATGGAGTCTGGGGTGGAGAGTAAGTCACTGACTGACATGTATCCATGGATACACAAGCACAGTTTTGTTTTTATTTAAGCAGTTTAGGCACTTTTACGTAATTAATATGGATATGCAGAGTTTGTATTCATATTGTAATATATTATAATGTGGTATGTAATATTGTACATTGTACACATGTTTATGTTATGTTATATATTTCCTTTCAAAATTGCATTCCTTGCACTTTTCATAATGATATAATTTTCAGCTGTAACTGCCTGTTGAAATGAACATTTGTTTAAAATAACATTGCATTTAAGTATTGCTGGACTTAAAGTGGTTTCAGCTTACACATAAACCTTTGGAACAAATTAATTGTGTGGTCTGGAGACTTTGTGTAGTACAGGAGAACAATTTGAGTTTTGTAAGGCACCTCAGGTTTTAAGCATGAGGTATTGAAACTTGGATTTTACTTGTCTGCAAAGTAATCAGGTAATTTTTCAGATGCCAGACCTGGAAGTGAAGCTTGAGAAAGAATTGCTCAGTGATGTGTGTGTAGTGGCATGCAGATTTCCACTGCCAACTTGGACACCTGCCGTCACACTTGGTACGGGGATGGACACTGTTTGGGTGTATAAGAATCCTTGGAGAATAAGCAGTTCCTGTGCATGATGTCCAGAAAGTTACACAGGTGAGCATGAGCATTTCTTTTCATAGATGCAAACCTTCTGTGATGTGGTCGTTAGTGGGTGGTGGTCAGGAAGTACTGGTCAAACATCACAGCATGACATCCCAGAAGACTTGCATCTTGCTATCCTGGCCTGTTGTGTATAAATGAAAAGTATTTATATGCTTTGTGATAAATGCCTTCACGACCTCTATTCCGTTGAAAGTGTTATACTCAATGTTGACATTGCAGTTGGATGGTACTGTAGCAATCAGCTCATATATGTTGGCACTGACTTGTTGCTGTCACTGCAGGAAGTGCTGAATTGAAGGATATTTGCCTGTACATTAATATTCTGAATACTGACTGTGTGACAGAAGTGTCCTGTGCAGTGCCATCTGATATCCAAAAATGCATTGCTTTTTATGAAGGCTCCTAACCTTTGCCTGTTTCTTCTTTTGATAAGAGTGGTATTAGGAGTAAGGTGAGTGTGCAGCACTGACGGATTGCTACTGAAGGGGAAAAATGAAGTACTGGAAGAGAAACCTGTGCCATGGCCATTGTTTCAGCCAGAAATGTAACATGGACTGGCCCAGGGTGGACCCCAGGCACAGCCATTTGCAGGCTCAGTCTCCATTATATGTAAAGATTAATTTTGTACATCACAGCAAGTACAGTTGTCTTGTGTTTAAAAGCCAATCAGCAAGTGCTACATAGGGAAAGAAAGGTTGCTTGCTGTGAGTAGCATTGGAGCACTGAAATGCCGTGTGGGCAGAGTGAAGTTTTGAATGTTCCACCTGGCGGTCCATACAGTAACAGCTAGGCTTTAAATAATAATAGAGTGACATATCTTCAGCCCGAGTTAGCAAAATTTCACTTCATCTTTAGTTACAAAAGTTGTTTGTTTCATTTAGAGAAGAGAAATTGATATGGCTATAAGTTTAATTAAGTTCTTGATGAAGATTACAGGATGTGATGTCATGTAGTCATGTAGAAAGTACAGTGTGTGATGATGTATAATCTTGTAGAAGTTATGGGATGTGATGGCCTGTAGTCTTGTAGAAATGTACCAGTGTTGCACAGAAACCTACTCCCTCAGTCTTTTGGGGTAGAATATTCATGTGGCAAGTTTGTACAAAATGTTGGTAAATTTGTGTGAAATATTGTGGCATCACATCTCTGATGGCAGTAATCTTAAAGGTCACGACCATGAGAACCTCAAAAAATACCGCAAGTTTTTGTTTGATTGCTCATTGCACCATACTTTATTGTTAGGAACAGGTGTCTTCTGTACAAAGCCGATACAGCTGCTGTATGCTGCTGTAGTCCTGATGGATGAATGTTGCAATATAGGATTTTGACCTTTTGTGGTCACCCATTTTAATACCATTGTGGCTGGTTTGTATGAATCAGGCTAAGGCCACTTGGCTGGCTAGTCAGCTTCCCCCACTCTTCTGCTGTTGCACAGATCACTGTCTGCCCAGTGCAACTGTCTTTCATTAGGTGAGGTTGATTGCCTTTATGCTTAATGCAATGAGACACTTGTTCTGCCACTTGGGGTATCCTGTGCTCCCAAAAACTGTTAATGTTTCATTAAAAGTAAAGTTCTCATAATAAAACCAACCAGATGCACTAATTTCACAAATTTATTTTTGGAATAAAACTCTACATGTTTTCGGACAGTTCATCTGTCCATCAGGAGTTTTTCACTGTACACACAGCAAACCTGTATGACATATACCATTGCTGTGTGTACAGGGAAAAACTCCTGATGATGGACAGAGGAACTGTCCGAAACATGTAGAGTTTCATTCCAAAAATAAATTTGAGAAATTAGTGCATCTGGTTGGTTTTATTATAAGAATTTATCCTGATGCACAGTCACCTGAATGTCAGAATTAAAGTTTTCATGCTTTGTTTGCTTTTTGCTGTTATTGTGTATTTTTATAACTGGTATTGTACATGTTCTTGGAGCCAAATAGGCAATGTACAGTAAAATGAATCTTGATGTTCGTCCCCATTAATCATGGACATAAAGACTCCACTGTTTGTACCAAGAGCTCAATGCACATGCATGTTGTTCACCCTCCAGGTAGCAGTTGGCATTTCTGCTGTTGCTTACATATGACACTCACTTGTGTCCTTTATTTTATCCCACAATTTTCTATTCATTCACAATGCTGTGTTTTCTTATACAAAGAACTGTGCCAAAAGATTGGCTGCTCCTATTAGTGGGATGCTGAGGTGTAGAACTGTAGATATGATGGAAGCCTTGCCACATGCACGTTGGGATGCAAGATGTAGCAGGATGGGCAAGGTGAAAATATAAAGGAGCCCACAAAGTGCTCCAGTGTACCTGCAAACAGAAAATTGTAATAATAGAGAGTGTTTCTCTTATTGCCACACTGAGCACACCTGCTTGTTTGCATAGAAAGCCTGCATCTGCAGAGACATCTTGTGATGGCTGGAGTGCTCAGGACAGCCATAAAAGAAACAGATTGTACATTCATTTGAGAGCTTATTCCATCAGGTCATTTTATATTATCTCATGAATTATGACTGTCTTACGTACTTACTTACTTAATTACTGACTGACTGACATTGACTTACTACATGGAGCAGCATACTTCTTGAGAAGTAATATTTCCTCAATTAGTCAAGAAATTTCCCAATTTTTATAGAACCAGCAGGTTTGTTGCTGCATTCACGAGAGTGTTCCACTTCTTCCTATCATGAGCCAGATGAATCCAATCCACCCAACTATCCTGTTTCCATAAGAGTAGTTTTAATGTTATCCACACATCTAAGCTTAGGTTTTCCAAGTGGTCTCTTCAGGTTTCCTCACCAAAATTCTGTATGCAAGTCTGTTATCTATGTGTGCCACATGCCCTGCCCCTCTCATTCTCCTTGATCTGATCACCCTAATAACATCTTATGACTAGTACACATCATAAAGCTTCCCACTGTGCAGTTTTCTCCAGTCTGCTGTTACTTTCTCCCCCCTCTGCTCTTTCCTTAATGTGCAAAATGAATGTTCATACACACAGGCCCACAGACATTCAATGTATGAAGAAATAACGAAACTTAAATGACATGCTATTCCCTGCACCATGTAACTAATACATGTACACGCATAATGTATGGGACTAAGAACGAAGTCAGAACTAGTTATGTACCTGATAATGGTGCCAATACTGGGGAAGAAGACAGCAAACAGAATGCAGGTTGTAACAATAACGATGTTAAAACCCAGGATGTGTGGTAGACCAGGGTATACGTTTCCTGTGATAGCCATGAAGAACTGTGATCGCAGCATGAAGGTGATCAGGGGATAGACTGTGATCAGCTGGAACAGCAGGAACACTCGGGCGATGACTGTCATGGGGTCCCAGTTCTGGAAGTTGTTGAGTAAGTTCTGTGAACAGTTGAGTGCACACAAGCTTAGTTCTGTGGTCCTCACATCCTGTAAACAACTTGGTGTTCAGTTGATGAATTAAGAAGTCCTCCCTTCTGCATGACAGAGAGGTTCTGAATCTTGCAGAGGGTCAGTGCATGATATTGGTTTGTAGGAAATCAGAAGCAGGTTAAATTCATGGAATGCCTGCTGCTGCTGCTGCTGCTGCAGTTTGGTCCAGAAGGTGTTGTCTTCCAGTTTGCTGAGATACAAAGATTAAAACTTAACATAACTATAATTTTGTGTTTTGTTTTATGTGGTTGTGCAACCTAATCTGTCACCTTAAGGGAAGAACACAGACTGAGGATGGTTGGGAATAGTGTGCTGAGGAAGATATTTGGGCATAAGAGGGCAGAAGTAACAGGAGACTGGACAAAACAGCATAATGCGGGGCTTCATGATGTGTTCTGCTTACCAGGTATGGTTTGGGCAGTTAACTGAAGGATGATGAAATAGGTAGAGCTGTCCCTATATAGGCCTGGACAGGCTATTAGCACTGCAGGAGGTTGAGGCTTCCAGAATTTAGAGACAGCATATTAAGGTGGCAACGTTGTCAGCCCTACACATCGGTTGCCTTTACCCCCCAGGAGATATTCCTGGTACTCATTTCTGTTGGACTCTGAGTCAACCCCAGAAGCATAGTGCAGCCAGAAAGATCAAGGTGAAAAATCGAGTAACCCCAACGAGAATCGAACCTGCAACCTTCTTGCTTGCAGGGCAGTGCCTGAATCATCTGTAGTGATGCCAGGTCATCCCAGAATGAATTCTGTATGACCCAAACATGTTAAGATTTATCAAATTTACAATAAACATGCAACTTAGATGTGAAGAAAATGAAAAAAGAGCGAATTACAATAAGATCAACTGAGACAAAAGCATGTGACTTTGATCCATGAATGTTGTGGATTTTTGTTGTGGTTTTTGTTAAATTTTGTCAGACCGTGTGATGTGCTGGGTCATGGAATTCCAGATTAGGGAAGTGTTGTCAAGCAGCAGCAGCAAAACTAGTAGATTGTCATGTTTTTTATATGTATCATTTACATATAAGAACTTCATAAAGTAACTGATCCTGTAGTGTTACATAACACAGTAACATATCAACAACAGATACCTACATTAGTTCTCTGTAGACTTCGTGCCATGTACCGTTTATAAACTTCCTTTTATACCTCCTCCACTTTGCCGGTGTATCATTTTTCTGTCTATAGAACAAGTACCTGGAAATATGTCTGTCATATATGGAAATGAAATTGCAGAGGATACTGGAAAGCATTCACAAACCAAACAAACCGTTCATTTTCATGTTCTGGTGGAGAACTGACAGTGACTTGGGAATAAGCCTGAAATGTATGATGGCAACACAGGGGTTAAAATAGCCACTGTTGATGGCATCTGTCACGATGTTCCAAGCTTACTGCAGTTTCAATTTGTAAAATAAAAGGCCATCTTGATCAGATACTATTAAAAAGTAGGTTTATGACATTGGTACATACATCTGCAACACAGGTCTTCGCAAGAGGAAAGCAGACATAGAAGAGAACTCCAATGAAAGCATACGTCAGGGTTACTAGCAGATATGCCACGGACAAATCTCGAGTCTGAAAGTTAATAAAAGTTAATTAGTTGCAGTATTAAAGGTAAACTTGTCCCTGTACAAGTTATAAAAGCATATTGGAAGAGTGGAGGTGTAACTCCACTCATTCTAAACCTCAACACTAGATAGAAGCAAGTAGTCAGCTTTGCCACTGGGGAAATAACTGTCAGTGTCCACTGAGTAGGAGACTGGGTGGGCACCAAAGCTGGCAAGAACATTTTAGAGAAGAGAAAAATTTCTTCCTCCTCGTGGGATTCGAACCGCAGGCTGTCCAGCTTGCAGCCCAATCACTAGATCCAGTATCCTGTTGTGGCTGCTGCACTTGTAGCAGTTTGTCTGCTGACTGTGCTGTATGGCAGTACTTGCTCTTTCATACAATATTTATTGCCAGTATGTGATGTGATACAGTTCAGTTATTTCTCCAGAGCTGCAGGCCTCTTCCAGATTTTAACATTACTGTTACCCAACTCCAAACCATTTACCTTTGAAAGGTCAGATCTCATGTCCCCCCTGTGCTGCTAGTTTACTTTCTGACAGTCTTTTCCTAACTTCTGTTATTTGACTCCTCTGGAACACCATACATCTGCATATCGAGATGTGATTAGGCCAGATTTGAGCCTTCCCATCAGGAGAACTCCAAGTGTATTTATAAGTCTGCCACTATGTGAACACTGTACTCTTGTCATTTAGATTCTTGATTGTGGCAATGCCTACTGCTGTAACACCCTTCATGTAAACTGTCATTCCCAGTTATCAGCTTGAAAATATGCTTCTAATTTGGCATTGACATCTGCCTACAATCTTTATAATTACTTTCAACGTCTGTTCCAGTAGGTACATTCACAACAATAGTATCACACCAGCCATCTCTTAGCACTATATATGCCATTTTTCACTAACAGATGGTACTGTCTTGACTGCTATGAATCCTTTACATTTAAAAATATTGTCCTTTATTGGGGCTGGCATTCCCATTTCCATAGAAGAAATTATAAGCCTCCGATAATTCAGTGCTGCCATTGTCCCATCAGACCTCCTGCACACCCACAAAATCTAACGAACACTTTGCCACTTGCTAGTATTTCAAATTAACCTGACATGTAACTCATGACACTCCTATTTCTAAATCTCATGTCCATTTCCCATGGTCTAAGATGTTCCAAAGAATCTGGTGGATTCTAAAGTCCTGTTAACATTTCACAACAAGCTGGCTTTGTATGGTGCAAGGTTCTTAGTTTATTATCCAATTCCCAAGCTGTGGAAACACCCTTCGTTTGCAGCCCACAGCTGTTAAACATATTTGTAGCTGCCCTCCATGTGTGGATATACCGTGCCACAGTGACACTTGACATAAAAAGCCTTTATGCCAAGTATTAAAATGGCTTGTAAAGCAATAGGATGGAAGGGTGTGTGGATTGGGTTAATCTGGCTCAGGATAGCCACAAGTGGCAGGCTGTTGTGAATGCGGTCACGAACACTTTCACTGTATAAAATTCAGGGAATATGACTAGCTCTGGAAGCACTTACTTCTAAAGAAGGACTTTGCTTTGTGGTGTTATTTAATTTGTACATGGGCTGTTCACTGGTTGCATTCCTCATAATACTTACATTATTTTCCTGGTGTCTGTTGTTTCTCATGATAGTGATTATGATATTGTGGATGAAGAAGGAGAGGGCTGCCATGCCTGACAGGGCTGGGAATGTGATTTTGAAGAATGGTGTGAAGTGGATTGACGTCACGTTGGTGAAATCCACATTGATGCCAAAGCTTGCAGACTTGACTGTTACAAAGAGCAGTATGTACACGACAGACAGTGTACCTGCAACATAACACTGATCATCATGATCGAGAAAAATACGTTTTTTGTCCCATAACGTTCAGTGGAGAAAATTAGTGGTACATATTTTGTGTTGTATTGTTTTTAAATTATTAAAAATTAAAAAATGAAGAATTGCAACATGAATAGTGTACTAGTTGGTACATATTGTAATAGTGTGGCATTCAGAGGTGTACATGCGTGTCATTAGGCACTGAAATATTGGAGTTTTGGGTAGGATAATTATGGCAATAAATTTCATATTAATGTTATGCAAAATTTATCAGTTTCATGCCTGGTCATATGCTTGGTCAGTCCATTTACTTACCCAAAGAGTTGAACTTTGTGAAGAAGGTTACACTCCTGAAGTTGATGAGAGGACCAATGATGACAATGATGAATATCGGGACGGTTGTTGTGAGGCCCCACACTTCGTTGTATATTCGCTGTGGGCCGTCTGAGTAGTGTGTTGTGTTGGGTGCGTCACTGCTAGCCTCATCTTCAGGACATAAAACTGGGGATGACATAAAATGGTATAATGTTATCATGTTGGTCATTATAAAGGTGACTGTCTTATATAAGTTAGCTGAGAGGTAAAGGAAATCATTTGCTTAGTAGTGACCAGGCCAACACCTGCTATGTGAGCTGCCTGTCACTGTACATAGCTCAGTCGGCATGGTGTGGTTGCTGATAGACTTGCGTCAGAACAGCCAGGCTGTGTTATTTATCCTTCAAAAACATCGCTCTGTCTGGAGTACATTTCTAAATTCAGTTATGGTGGATATTTTTGTAACAGAGGAAAGACTTTGTGATGCATGTGCAGTATGCCCCTCTCATCAGCTAGCTTCTTTGCTGCCATGTCAACAGCTAGCGTAATCTGGTTGAAACTGGTCATGAGCACGGCGTAATTTTTAGTGAATTCTAGCTGTAAGCCACAGATACTGTCCTGATTTCACCATGTGTAGTCATTCACTGTCTGTGGTAGTGTTACCTGCCACTTTAATTAATTTCATCATATGGACATTATTTTAGTACTCACTGTCATTGTAATGTGGTTTCTGTCAGTGCACAGAAGACCAACCGTGACACAGATGCTTCATGGTTCAAGAGCAAACTGAATTATAAATGGTGAGGTGAAAGCTGCTGATTATGCAGTAGAGTCTCAATGTTCATGACTCTTGGTGTCAGGATTTTGACCTTTTGTGATCACACATTTTAGTACTGTTGTTTTGACCTTTTGTGACCGATTCCAGTGAATCAAGATGAGACCAACATGGTTAACGAGTCAGCCCCCCCCTTCTACCATGCTACTGAACAGATCACTATCAGCGCAGTTGAGCTGTGTGCTTCTCTGAGCGGGATTTTTGCTGTCATGCGTTACGGAATGAGGCTGCCGTTATAATCATTTAATGTATATTGTGGTTTCAAAAGATGTGCATAGTTTGTTAAATAAACTAGCATTTTTTAATACTGTTTCAGATTATTTTACATTCATGCTATTGGTAATTTATAAGTTCTTGGAACCTAGTAGGGGGTTTATGATTACAATGATTTCCAGTGTTAGTGAATGTTTTTTACCTGTCCCATCTAATCATGAACATCCACAATCTGCTGTATGTGATAAACTGATCAGATTGTTCCGGAGCACAAGTCACTTAAAAATATTCCCTACTGGGTACTGTTTGACAGTTTCATTTGCAACTCACCAGAAGGTGCTGGCAGTGAGTTGTTGTCGAGAGTGTGTGCTGTGTGTGTGACAGTCTCTGAAATAGAAAGCACATATGATAGGATTAAAGTTATTTTGAATGTGATACTGTGTCATCAGGCGAGTAGTCCCCACATTTTGAAGGATTGTAGTGCCTTGACCCTGAAGATGAAGGCAATCATCCTTCGAAGCATTGGGAGGTACTTGGCCAGTGACACATCACATCCCAGGAGACCCTGATCTTGTGAGAGCCCCATCGTGCACAGGATCATGAGGATTGTTCTGACCGGCTGTGTGTATCCTGTACACTTGCTTGGAGTCTTATTCAAACTGGCTGTATTGTGTTTTAAAGATATTACATGTACACATTGCGAAGCATAGTTGGCCTGCTTACCGTAGACATAGTCCACAGAATGGTACAGGAAGTTACTCATCAGTATCCAGTACACAATCACAGCACCAAGCAGCACCAGCACTGAGAACATCTTAGCAATGTAGCCTGCCCATTGCCCTAGTAGCATTGTTGCCAGCTCTGCTACCTCCCCATCAGTGTTTGCTTTCCCTGTTACAAAGTACATTATTTTTAACTCTATGTTCCTTTTCATGTGGGTATAAGTATGTTATTTTGATGGTCAAATTGATGGTGATATGGGAGAAATGTGAGGAACTTTTTAATAGAAAATACCAAAATACCACTTGGATGACCTAGAAATAAAATAATAATATTAAAAAAGTATCAAGCAGACCTATGTAATGGATATCATATATAAGTGTATTGTATGGCCTATGGTAATGTTATCGCTGTGTGAATATATTCAAACTATGTGCCTGTGTTTCATACTGACAAATTTTACAGCTGATCAATCCTGAGTTTGTTAATTTCAGTACCTTTCTTTTACTGATGGAACTTTAACAATTTCATAGTGGATGTAACAGCACTAAATATATTTAACCTAGCAAAGAATTATCAAAGTCATTCAGTTTTATAAGGCAGTCAGTCATAACTAAATGTTGAGGTATTTTGGAATCATGCAGCTGCATATAACCTCAACAAAGGGCCTTCTCATCAATCAGCAGTATACCAACAACTCTTGATCATCCCTGCTGATGGAACTAGTTGTCTGTTTCAGTGGTTTGCTTCTTAAAAGCAAAAATTTCTACAATGAATACTTGTGGTTTCTCTGTATGGAATTGTAATATCCCAAGTTGTACTGTGTTTTCACTTCTGTCATGTGGCTGTCAGATCTCAATCGTATTGCAGTTGTGTGAGATGGCTTGCTTACAGCCAGCAGTACAAGAAGAGTGGGGGTTGTAGCATGGGCAGGTGTTGGAAGCAAATATTGCCTCCATCATGTCTGTGTCCTTGCAAATGATGTGGACTTGTGTTCTTAACTTTATATCTTTTTCACTCCAGTGAGTGCTTCTTCTGACATGCACTTCCATACATTGTATGCTATTTCACATGCTTGACAATGGCTAACTATGATATCCTACACCTTAGAAAGTGCCATAGTATTTTATGAAAAGTAGTGGTTGTGTTCAGTTAATATTAGGAAACACAGAGCAATCTATGTGTTGTGACCAACTGCCCTGCCACCTCTGTAGCACCTGCTGTGGACAAGTGTCAGTACAGTGACTGGCTTCAGTTCGTCGCACAGTGCCATAAGATTGCGATCATGCCACACCAGGTGTCAACTGAACATTGTGATGGACTCCCTATCATTCGTCCTTGATACTTGGGAGATCGTAGCTATCAGTTTCTGCACAGAGCCCTTTTTCTTCTCAAGTCCATGCCACAATGAGAGGCATATGTTAAGCATTGTTTATAATATCTATATCCTTTCTGATTCTCACATCTCATTCACTTTACTTCACTAGGCTCAATGAAGGATGGTAGTGGTGTGGCATGATTAATGAGTGAGATTCTCTTGCCTGTAACTTTTGTGTTTGGTAGGAGGTGGCACTTATGCTAGAGTCAGTCAGTCATTCAGCTACTGTTCATGGAGTAAGTTGATGTGCAGTGGTAATAATACTGGAAACCTGGCCGTATGAAGAGGTCTGTAGTGTCATTCAATTCTCGTGGGTGAACAACATTTATTGCCAGTTGATACATGTGTGTGGTGATAATGGAGTGAGACTGCACTGTGTCATGAAATGTTGCAGAGAATTTGACATTGGTCAAGTGGACACCCATGGAGATGATCACACCAGTCAGCCTAGCACAACAAGGGCAGATGTGAACAGAACATGAAGTAGATGAACTGATTTTGATAAACCAAGCAGTCAGGAAGTCACTGATGGAATGGAAGTGGATTGGTGGTTGTGAATGGAAGGGCCTGTCTTTTAATGTGACAGAGTTCTTAAACTGTTGCCAAAATGGAGATAATTGCATCAGTTTGCTGTGGAATTGTGTTGAAAAAGCTATACTTCCATGGAGTAAATGAGCCACATCTAATGTTGTAATGACTTCTCATGTAATTTTTGTGACCTAAGGAACGTTATTTATTGATCATGTTTCATATAAACCAAAAAGGTGTTTATTCCAAGTGGCTGTAGTGCTGCTGTGTAAGCTCATAGCTTGATCTGTCAGACTTACCATGCTTCATCTGCACCTGCAGTAGCTTGTGTGTTGTGTACAGGCACAGTCCCCCCATCATGACAATGGTAACTATACCCATAAGCAGACCAGCATTTTGTACTCCCCATGGCATTGTCAGGAGGGATGACCCCATGATGGTATTCCACACAGAGAAACTGGAAATGTAATTTGTATTATATACAAATATGTAGAATTTTTGTGCAGTTTTGTTACTGTTTAGTAAGTCACACACACTTGTGCTTACATATATTATTTTATGAGCCTTTACTCTAATTTAATAGTCTGCCAGCACACATAGGTGCCATAAGACTGCACTTTGACAATATTGTGACAGCACTGCACCTTCCCTGATGCCTCTTCTCAGTCCTAATGAAATATTTCTCCTACTAAACATAGACACTGCAAAGACTTGAAAGCAACTATTCCAAATGCAAGTCCCAGAAATGAACTTTCAAGCTCATATAACAGCTCAAGTATTAAAATGATTACTGTAAACTTTGTGTAGAGTGGGGAATACATGCTTCATAAAGCAGAAACAAAAATATAAAGAACTGAAAGTACTAGTTTCAGATGGAAAGGCTACGAAAACTTCCCTTGTGATGCCCAGACGGTGTGTGTCAAGTTCGCATTTCTGGGAATAACTCTGATCTCTATTAATTACCTGTCATAAACAGAAAACAATTTCTAAGAAGTCTTATAAGTAATATGAACTTTAAGGTTACTTGAAGTGATTGTACTTTGAAAGGAAAATGTCAAACTTTAATTAAAGCTGTCAGTGTTTTGAAATGGCAGGTGGCCAGAGGGCATGACTTTTATGGACAGAGATGGTGAAATGAATGAAACAGCAGAATAGCTGTAGTGCACAACATACAGACTAATAACATGACATTTATTTTATTAGAGAGAGAGAGCTGGATCTACTGTAGAAAATATTAATTGAATTATACATTCATTCAGTCACTTTTATGGTGTTACTGTTGATATTGTTCTGGGATAATTTTGTCGGCATCTTGTGCATGTTTACTGGCTTGAAGCAAGTCACAGCAGACATCAAGACATGGATGTGTCTTTATTGTCCTGTGTTAGTGCACCATACTGGCAGTTACCAACAAGGATATACGGATGGGAAACCTAAGTACTGGTTTTTACCACAAAATCATAATTATGGAGGTTGCTTCTCTAGAAGAATGTTACAAAATTATGGGACAGGGTCTATCTTTATTTTCTGCTGCGAAGTTCCTTGAAGTTGTGGGTTCTTTTGAATGTCAGTGAGTTTGTCTATATGTGCTGGAAACATCAGTTCAGTACCAAGAATGCTTGTAGTTCTGAGACATGTAGTATATCTCAAGCAGGTGTGCGAAATATTTGACATCATATGCGTATTGGACCGTGCATCATCTTGATATTTGAATAATGGTTGACCAACTAGATGACACTTGCTTTGTTATATATTGCTCAACATGTTTCAGACGTTAATACGTCCATCTTCAGGAGCTAG
>Ga0131853_10014591_pt1 | contig 14404 bp, 8 predicted proteins | sample TergutLab28metaG_FD_92764 | JGI IMG/M metagenome (GOLD analysis project Ga0131853, IMG submission 92764) | Labiotermes labralis P1 segment gut microbial communities from Petit-Saut dam, French Guiana - Lab288 P1 (version 2) (version 2) | ecosystem: Host-associated > Arthropoda: Insects >... | reverse complement strand
TTTTGATTACTTTTTTTATATATATAATGTAATTTATTTAATAAAAAAAAAAAAAATAGATAATTAAGTTGAGGGGGGGAAGGGAGGGGGAGGGGGGGGGGGGGGGGACAAAATGAAAAAATGTCATTAAACATGGTCATCGAGCATAACTAATACAACTGTTACATACATTGAACTACCTCTTTCCACGAAACTCTAGTAATTTTTAAAACATATTAGATGTAATTAATACTCAACATATAACTACAAGTCCAAGATAAGTTGCAGCGTCAATGCAGGCTTATCATTTGCAACATATATTTTCTACATACAAAATGTAGTTCTGAAGATCATGACCATCATATACCAAAGCATTTTCAAACGTATGTGATGTGCACCTCAATGCTGAGTGCTTTATCAAACTTGTTTTGATACAGGAAACAATATGTAAATCAGCTTAATTTTCAAACGGTCACACTGAACCCCTAAGTCTCAGAGGACACCCTACTTGGAGTGCACAGCAAATCTTCTAAACAATGACAAAGTATATATATATATAAATAAACATTACACTCTATCTTTTTTCATAAAAAAGATATCAAAATTTTGCCACCTTTACTTGAAAAGTTACAATACACAAAGTCAATTTATACCTTTCATCACTCAGTTTATTTGCCAAATACGACTTCACCTCATGAAGTCCACATTCTTCAATATGCTATTGTACATGTGACATTTGCAAGCAGTGAGGAATCAAATGAAACTTACTTGACTGAAATAAAAATTTCTGAAAGAAAATACTGATATTTTTTAGTTGCTTCATTTTTTTCTATGTATGTCTTCAAAGCAAAATGAAAACAAATGTCTACCAAAAAACAGCAGTAGTAAAAACCCTTCCACAAGTGTTTCATATCTTCACAATAAATACCAAGACACATTACAGATTATTATTATTAATAATACTAATGCTTCATTATTATTATTATTATTATTATTATTCAGCCTTTCAGGTTTCTACTTAACCCTCTGATGCTACCCAAGTACACATTTACGTTTGCCGTACGCAGGACATCAGTTTGAGACTGTGCAAGTGCTATATAGCATTTATTTTAATCCCTTTCTAGGAACAATATTTAGCATACTCGTACATACCATTTACCATAATTACTACAACCTGCAAAGATTGCTTTTATATTGCTGCCTTAAGTATTTTCTGTATTTTTTAAAGAAACTGCAGTGAAAAAGCAATAACAAGTGGTCAATTTACTTCGGTCACAACTGGTGCAGCCCTTTATATTTGAATGGGTCACATTAAAAAAAGCAGTTCATAAGAATAATATAATTCATAAATGAAAAAACATGTATAAATATACATAAGTAGGGTGATCTGATGATCATTTATTTTCTATCATGTCTCATGGCTACACTTTAGATTCATTTCTATAATGAATGCAGCATTTAAAACTATTCTTACCAGTTTTTCATTCATTTTGTTTTTGTTCCTTATGTAAAAACAAAATCATGCATGATCAACTCAAGATGATCAGCTTTGCTAAGCAACATAAAAGCAGCAAAGCATCAACACAGACAGGTAGCAAGCGCATCATGCGGTGATGAACATCAACATGCATTATCAACCTAGAACAGACACATAATATAATTGTCACTTTAAATTTTATTTAAATTAAAACTGCTTACCAATACATTTAAAGGAACGGAAAATTAATTTATAAATGTTTACGGACTGTAAAAGGACTTCCACAGTTGACATATATACAGACAGAAATGTGCTACAAAATTTATTACAGTGTATTCTAAACCAAAACCCAAACACATGTAAGGAATGCAGTGCTCCTCAGGTGTACTAAGACAATATTCCTCAACTGGTGATTAGTAGGCTTGACAAACTGAAAATTTTACTTAGTGCTATATATAATTTTTATTTACCACAGCTGGAAAAAGATTATATTTCAAAAATAGAAACTTGTGTCATTTTTCATTCCTTTTCAGTGATTAAACAGTCCATGTTGAACATGACTGTTTTTTTCCCTCACTTTCTTCTGGGCCATTCAATGCTGGTACTAGCCAAGTCATGACAAAGTGGACAAATATTCCCTTGGGTGCTCAATTACTGCACCCTCAGAAAGGGACAGTCAAAGTTGTGTTTCAAACCACAGTTTCTTGGAAGACACACATCAGACAACTGATATTATTTCATAAACAATCACAATTTTTAATTATCGATGTGAAATGTAGGTGCAAAAATTTTAAAAATAAGTAACAGTAATTTAAGTACTGAAAATAAACAAGTTTAGACAGACTAGGAATAACTACACTTCATACTGTTAGATACATGGTAACCACAGTGCTTTTTTCCCAAACTGTATATCAGAAAAGCTTGAGAACTGCTGTAATAATGTGTCTACTAAGCTTTGGTGCACTCCATACACTTTCTTACTTTTAAGAAAGCTGCCTGGGTGGTGACAGCCCAGCCAGTAGTGACATGCTATGAAATGGACAGCATGGGTTCAGATCCTAGTAGCTAAATAAAAATTTCTCTCTTCCATACAATTATCAAGGTAGGTCTGCAATCTACCTTGCCATCTATCTCATGGTTACTGGGGTCTTGCCATTGTGTTAATGTGCTACAGCGTGCAGCGTGCAACTTCTGACTCATATCAATCAGTGCCAAAGTTAAAAATGTGTGAATCTTTATCTCCACACCCACATAATGGCTTCAAGAAATGATTCTAAGCACAAACAGCTTTAGATTTGTTTGGGGAAACTTTTAAACTGAATCTCTGCATATAAAAGAAATTAAAAACTTGAGATGGAGCACTTTAACACTCTTTCTAGCACCAAGATCAAAAGTGTAGTACTACCATTCATTGACTATTGCCAGTGCTTATTACCAAATTTATCTGAGATAGTAATAAAAATGCCCAACATCTGTGGAAGAACAGACTTATCTTCCAAAGAGATGGTAAATGTGTTTTCTTCCATACTGCACAGGTTTGAACACCAATGCAATTAAATTAGGTAATGTACTCCCTTATACTCTAAGCAAAGCATTTATATAGACTACCTGATCCAGTGTTTTGGTGTTATGCTTCACACTGGAGAAGCTCGCAGCTCAAATTATGGCTGAGAGAAAGTCTTAACATTTTCATACATCTTAAGTTCTTCCAAGCATATGCTGGGATAGCAACCTTAACTATGCCCTGAATACCTCCTCCTCCCATATTCTTCCAACATTACTATTCAAGTCAGTTACTTCAAATATAATTTATGCAACTAACAATGTTGGTAAATCAATCAAGTCTTTTGGGATATTATGCTATGTTGATGGGTAATTAGTTGCCAATATCCCAAAGGACTGTGATGCCATATCAAGATTAAGCAGTCCAAGGAATAAAAGGTTGACTGCTTCACCCTGAAGATGAAAACCCTGAAAATCTCTGCAACTATTTACCAACTGACATTGTGTAACAGCACATATGATTTGAATCTTTAGGAAGACCATTGTCAGGACTTTAATCTCACAAATTCAAAAGCTACTTTATCTGACATCACATAATTTCTTAACCTGTCCACATGAAACAGCTTATTACTATGGCAATGGAAAAAATATTTTCCTCTTTGGACACTACTCCATTACCAAGACACCAATTAATTAATGTGTTATAATGAAATGCCAAAAGTCTATCATAGCTTCTGTATAGACATAGACTGCTACATATTTGCCCATTATGTGAACTATTTTTATCCTCATCTAGTGACCTTTTTCAAATGCCAAATTAGCAGATATTCCTCATCTGTCAGGGTATGCATATGGGTTAATTTAATATAAAATTATTTCATAACAAGAACAAAGGGTGGTAATGCATGGCCTACAACACAATCCTAATTATAAATACCGTATCAGCATAACTGAAATCTAATTTAAATGGCAACACTTCACAGTTCACACCATATAATGAAATAGCAGTGACAATGTGACAAGTTTCATAGCTCAAATCAGCAGTCAAGATTAATTTGCCTGGACAGGGACCCAGTTTTGAAGAACTGTTCTGAGAAATTGCTGGGACTGAATCTACACAAAATTACCATCTAAACAGGTTTACAGAGAGACTGTATGTGCAGATAAGAGGACAACATAAAAGTGGCATCTGGAGAATTACATTGTAAACTGGACTGACATTTTTAGATTCCATATTTGGCCAGCAATAAAGTATGGTAATCTGCTTGAGCTGATTCACAGAAAATGAGCTTGGCATAAACTCATGTCACTTATCTTGTTTTACTTTCACTTGTATTAGATTACAGATACTCAAATGCAGCACACGCAGCACATCCCCATGTTTATATAAGCACAATCCCCTTTAGCAAAAACTGAACAGCCCAACTTGAAGTACCACATGCCTTACTGTTTTCTTGTCACAATCTGCACTTACAGTAAGTGCTTTTCTTTGCTTCACTCTTCAACATCTTCACATTTAGAGCTAACTACCTAATATACAGCTATCTCACACTTCTAGGTTGCCCTCTGTAAGTGACAAGATTGTGTCTTCTTTCCTACCATGTTCAAGCTTTGAAGACATTGTCCATGCATCATGGTCTTATTCTTATTGTCTTATCATCCTTACTACCCTTTGCAGTTACTGACTTAACCCCTGGAACACTACATTGCTTATATAAAATTAAATAACGTATTTCAATATAAGTAAGACCCTAAATATCACAGCATGTCTTTACAGGTACACTACGTCTGTTGGACAATAAATAACATATTGCATTTAATTCAGTTACTTTTCTGTCATAGAAGTATCAAGCAATTTGCCAGCCATATTGACAATACAAATGAACTCCCAGGCTACGGCTCCCATGTTCACACTATCTTTGACACTGTTGCCACACTGCCATTGTACACTGTAGTATGTGCTGTGCTGCGTAAAATTAAATTGACTTTGGGTTCATACTGTGTACCCTGTACAATGTTCGAAAACTCTCAGCCATAAAGGTCCATAGGTAGGTGAACTCACTGAAGCCTGAAGTCTTATGGGATGTGATGCTGTGTCATTGGGTGAAGTTCCTACATTCTGAAGGACAGTAATGCTTTCAAAATGTGCCAAAGTGCTCACCAACAACACAGCGTAAGAGCCCAGGACACTTGATCTTCAGCAGCACTGCTGTAAGAACCTCAAATCTAGCATGGTTGAAATGTTGTATCGATTATAGAAATGAATTAATATCTATTTACTTATTTATGATTTGTCCTGAGATGCTGTCTGTAGCTTAGGCTATAGAACAGGGAATGACATAACAGTAGGTAAATAATTTGAAAGTATGTGAAACAAACTGGTCACACCAAATTTGAGTAAATATTCTGGCATGCATTATACTAATTGTAATAGATTAATAAAAGTATCATATAGATCACTTGAAAATGTTTAAGAATTTTAGTAACTGGGAACAGCACTAGCATACAGAAACAGCATTCATGATAAAATTCAGAAAATGTTTCTTATTATTCATTTCAAAATTATCGGCCTGCATCATTTCCAAAATGCTGATGATCCAAACATAAGCCATTCTTTGACCACTTGTTTTGTATGGGCATGAAAAACAGTTTCTTACTTTAAGAGAAAAATAAATTATAGTATTTTAGAATTAAGCACTCCAGAAAATGTCTATTACGTGTAGGGTAAAGTATGTGAAAAATTTACAATATCACACAAGAAAACTTCGTGATTTATGTACGTCACCTTGTATCAATTGGAACGTAAAACCTGTTGGAAAATGGACCACTTGGAAAAAAAAGAATGGTTTTAACATGTGTCATAACACAATATGCCCTGAGAACAAGAGATGAATGGACAATGCTAAGAATCATGTCTGGTAGTTGGCTTTGGTATTCAGAGTGCTGAATGTTGTAATTCTGCTAATCAAGTGTTGGCTGATTATGTCTGGACTATAACTGTCAGACATACGGTGGTGGAGTGATATTTGCTGTAGTTAGAAAGGTGACTTTGCATAAACTTTCAGTTAAGATGTTCTTTCACAGACTGTATGTTATCTTATTGCAATTCACTACTCAGTTAAATCTAATAGGCTTGCAATTTATAATACTGTTATTCACAGCAAATTAAACTTACTTCAATTAGATCACTGATTAATGCCTGGAGTGAGGGTGTAACAAAGCAATCCGTCATATAGCACGTGTGTTTTCAACACAAAGTGGCTCACTATAGTGATGACGTAAATAACAATTAACACTGTCACTATGTCTAATTAATTGTTGGTTCCAGAATATTAATGATGTTATTAAACTGTTAGTTATACAAGAAAAATGCTTCAAATGCTTTAAAGTGAATATCAAAACAAATGCATTCAAGAGAAATTTTATTTTACTTGTTTCCACTAAAAAGTAACAAAATGGGACAAAATAGATGAACTTCATATAAAGAGTATGCATTATTATTCATTGATTCCCAGAATGTCCACAAAGTGGTGGCTGTAGATTTTACTTCTTTACATGATATGTTACAAGCACAACTACTCATTCCTCAGCAGGGAAGCTTGCTTTCCTCATCAGTATCACAATACACAACAGCTAGAACTTTGAGGATTGAACACAAACTGAGATATTGAAGCTCACTCACGTAATTTACAAAAACAATGGGTGTCAGGACTCAGGCCAGATACGAAACCTGACAACAAAAACAAAGAATTCTTATCATCCTTCGCTTGAGCATGACAGCTGACATGAGTTTAAAGTCTGTTTTTCCCCAGCAGTTCATCTTTCCATATTGTACATAATAGTCCTCAAGCGATAACCTCCAACTCCCTAAGAAGACTTTTTATCTTCTGACAATACTTCTTTACATACAACAGAGTTCTTGTTTGAAAAGGAGCAACTTTAAAAAAAATTATCCTTCAATTCTTGCAATGAAAATGGAGTGTCCTATACTTTCACACACGCTTGTTCTTACACATTCATACACACATACACACACAAACAACAACAACAAAACACACATACAACAAAAACAACACACACACACAAACCACCATCTGTCTACTAAATGTCTATCACACGTTCCACCATGGCAAGCGGCAGAATGTTTAGGCCGATTATCATAAAGAAGCTAGCACGATATTTCCCTACACTTGGGGACTGATTAAAAGACTTCTGTGTACATCTGAATTCCACTTTAGTAACTGTGGCCACCACTCATACTGCAAGTTATATAATATCTTTGAGTATTCTCTAAGGTTCAAAGCAGGAAGCAAGCAAGCTATGTTCATCTTTACACATTAAGACTTAATTACGCTTCTCACTTCAGAATGTCAAAAAAGACAAAAGAATGCTACCAAGAACTAATAATTTAAAGATCCTTACTTAAAAAGCATTAATATAAACTTTCCTAAAACTTCTAACCAGCCTGTATGAAAGATGAGGGAAAAATTAACATTTATAGTCTGATATATAGTTTTTAAGTGTATCAATTGAAGGAACTTATTAAGTTTGACATTACAGGAAAGTCTCGTCTCATGTGATTGCTTTTTGTGTGATTTCGCTTTAATGCAACTTGAAAATTTACACCACTTTCCAAATTTATGCAATAATTTTTGGTTTAACACACTTTGGCATAGACAATACATGCTAATTTTCAGTTTAACATGATATGCCATAAAAGATCCATGGCCACTCATGTCTTGTGTTGCAGGCTAGCAGAAAGTGACTTCACTGTCATGCCATCAGTCACATGTGTGGATTGATTACATGGGTGATATAACCACATGACTGATGTAGTTCCCCGTTCAACAGCGTTGGCTTTTGCCAAAACGAGTCAGAAACGTAATCTACATCACCTAGTGCAATCTACGTGAAAAATCAGCAAAACACAATCAGGATTGAAGAGATATTAGATGTAATTAGCCAGCTTGAACAACATGAATGAATCATTAACATATGCCATAATGTTAGTTTTGCCCACAGCAGCGCACGTACAGTATGTTAACAGAACTGCAGAAAGTACTAGGTGAGGAAATAAAGTGTTTGTGTAGCAAGACTAGCACAGTCCTACCAGAATAAACCGTACCAAAAATTATGGATGTGAGGCTTACATCTTTAGTGCATTAGCAACAAATCAATAGATTGTATAGAAATGTATATATATTGTATATAGAGTACATATATACCCTGGAGGTCTGTATGTCCACTACTCATGTAGTCATACACCATATAGGATGAGGCTGTTAACCTCCAAACCTCCAGGAAATACAGTGTTTTAAATGTGAATTATGTGCTCATATTGCACGAAGTTTTTCAGGAACATAACCTCCGCACAAAACTAGACCTACTAGTACTTAAAATTACTTAATTACTTTCTTTACAAATTAGTATTTAATTACCATCAACACATCTACCCATACTGCTACCAGATAATCAAATAGCAGGGAAACATTTTTTGACTACATGCATAACTTTCAGACCAGTAACTCTACAGGTGGGACCTAATGTACATATATTATTCATGACACCTCAACCAACTAACATTTGAACAAAATACTGCAAAAAGGTCTCTGTCTATGCGCATATTTTCAGTACCGATACCTGCCATAAGCATGTGTAAAAATGTGGAAAAGGAAATGGCTAATAATAAACAAAAAAATAAATAAATGCAATATATGTTGTCAGCTATGTATCTGTACTCTCAGGACACAACAACCCCATAAAATTTAATATTTCCTTAAGTTCCAGTTAAACAAAAAAATATTTCAGTTATGTTCTTTTGCTGTAGTGCAAGGTTCCTACAACATTTTGTAAGATGAAAAAGGCAACAAAGTACAACACTTGGGGGATATGGTGGTAAACATATCTCTCATCTGATGCCACAAATTTTGCTGCGAATATAATTTAGATATTTGTACTGAATCGACAGAAGACTGCACAGTGCTACCATAACCAAACACACAGTTTGTAATGTTTTTGTTTCAGAAGAAATGGAAGCAGATTAACGGTAATATTCCAGGTGAGAAGTACTGGCATTAGGCAAAGTGACAACAGGGATTGCACCACAGTCATTCATGTCAAACTGCTGAAATAAACCATACTTTGTGCAACATAACTTAATACAATTGAAGGATACAAGACAAGGAAGATATGAGAGCTGATGGAATATAGTAACAATGGAATGTTCAGGGATTTTAACTCAGAATGCAGCAGCCAGGGTAAAAGAGTATGGATTTTAGAGATTTTTAAGTACAACTATTTTTATGATGCTTTAGATTAGTATTAGTATTAGATTAATGTACATGTCACCGTGGTAATATTTATGTCATTTCATGTGGTACACACCTTTTAGAAACATTTTTATAACCATAATGTATGTATTGTATATCCACTCCTTACAGCATACTGGTGAATTAGTTTTTGAAAATATTAGTTCTTAATGTTGCATACACAGTTGGTTTTAGTACCATGCAATACTTAGCATGACTACCTTTTTGGAAACAATTTATTAATAACATGAGGTAATTTTATGACTCATTTTGGAAATATACTGTATTTTATACATGCTTTAACACAGTACTATTTTTGGTAATTTAATATGAAAACTGAATGTTAAGCCTGGTGATTCATTCTTGGAAACACAAATATGTTTCACAAGGACCTAAAATGTACTAAAAACAAATATTTGCCTAGAGATACATCAGTTCTATCCACTGCATGAAGCAAAGGTAAGGAGACATTAAAGATGTATTCTTTAAAGTGGTAAGATTTATGTGATTTTGATTATGCTGCGGGTAACACCACATTCATGCAGCACATCCTCTTTGAATGACAATGCAACGATAGCCCAGCGCAATGCAATTGGGAGTCATGTACCTCTCATGTAAGGAGGTGAGGTGTGGCAATTGCCCTTGCAGCTGCGAGGCAAAACAAGAGACAGTCGCTTCATGACAGCTGAAACTCGGCTCCCACTATCATCGCAGCCTGCAAAATGGCAAAATTCTGCAAAAGTTAAACTATAGTAATCAAGGCAAAATCTAAACGAAGGGAACAACAGCAAACAGATCAACATTTCTGGATTTGGAAAAAGGTAAGAGTGCTACAGCTTTGAAAAATTTTCAGACACATTTCATTGTTGATTTACAAGAGAAAATTGATGAAGTATGTTCCTGAAGTTTCTAGCACATCAATTATCCATTGTAATGCCACAGGCAGTATACTTCATTCGTATTCAGAAGCACCACATATTCAAATTTTAACCCATGAAGTGGATATCCTGACTGAGGTTACTTAAGGGTTTTCTCAATCCCCCTTGCAAATACGCAGATGCCACCTTCAAACAGGAAGTGACCAGTTACTTTGCCTCATTCAAATGTATCATTCACAATCATTTAGCACTCAGTTATCGACCTTACACCATTAATAAAGCACTCCTAAGGAACCTTTATGTAAATTATCACCAAACACAATGCTGAACAGGAGAAGAGGCAGTTTAATATGATAAGGCCAAATTTCTGTATATCCTGATTTACACTTAATTTTCAACAAAACTTATCAGAAAACTTAGATGGATTTAAAAAATGAATAAACTACTGTTGTTTTTTAATGTCTTACTGTTCAATCACAAATACTCAACAATAAATGCAATCAAATTTTGTAGCAGACACAAGCTAAATACCATCCAGTCATTTTTACATTGATACAGAACACTTCGATTATTTGAGCAATACCAGGCAAAGTTTTGTTTACTTCAATTAACTGTAATATCCACCTACTGGAGTATATATGAGAAATGCACTCTGAATGAAAGTCATACATATCCATGAAATACATGGGTTGTTTGCTACATATCAGCATCAAGTTCAGAGATTTAGGGAGAAAATCACTAGCAAAGTAACCAGAAGTATGCATCACTGAAAGTAATGTTTAAGTTCCTGCAATCACTCAGCTGTCTATCTGAGGACCTTCCGATCTCATCCCATAGCAAACAGCTACACAGCAATTAAGAGCCATGAACTAACCCCATGGAGCAGAGTCCTTCTTGGGAGGTAAACATGTCCTCAGCTACTCAACATATTCCTCATATTTTATGAAACCCACAGGTTCATTACCACCCTCACAACAGCCCACCACCGGTCCCTAGCCTCAGCCAGGTAAGTTGTAGTCTGTCCTCTCCCATTTCATTTCTTTAAGATACATTTTAATACTATCCTCCTGTCTATTCATAGATAAAATTCATGCGTACACAAAACATACCCTCATATTGCCAACTTCTATAACTATATCAATCACCACAGTCAGACATCTCAACCTTTGACTGTAAACTGAGGAAAGATGCAGTTGTGATTATCTGTATGAAGTTCATAATCAATGGGGTAAAGCCTCCACTATGCCAAACACAGAGAACAGGGACCATAAATTAACACTAAAGTTCCAACTATTCTCAATACCAGCACACAGAATAGTATATAAGGTACTGTGAACTGTACAGACTATATCATCGCTCACCAATCTGGATCATAATTCACCATATGTATCTGCTATGCATATCACCCCATATACTCCAAACAACAATTTTTAACTTCTGATACTTTACTCATCACTATTTTATTTTGTTATTCAACCATTAATTTTAACCAAAAACCATGTGATTTTTATACTGTGGGGTGATTTAGACACATTTTAATTATATTTGTATGCTTGTTCTCACCACCTTGAAGATGGCAACATAATTGGCCTAAACATGTTGGTGACCACTGCGGAATAAAATTACATCCATAAAACCAAAGTGCGTTTCTTGGTCTTTTAAATATTTTATGTGTCTAATAAATGCATGGAATATGGAATGTATCAACTCTAACATTGGATTTTAACCTGTACCCTGTTGTAAGTCATCTTACTGACTGAGGTGTTACAATATGTCACCATATTACTAACACTTCTAAACTGTTATGTAAGTTACACTGTACATAACACACACTTACTTCATACTATACACCCCAAGTTACAAGTAATGTCATTTAGTACACACCAAAAACACACAATGTAGCTACACATGTATAAAACTGTGTATTATACACTTCCTTCCCCACCCCCCACCCCCCACCCCCCATTTTTGTGTGTGTGTGTGTGTGTGTGTGTGTGTGTGTGAGAGAGAGAGAGTCAGTTGGGGGTGGACAGGCAAATCAGCATCACTGATGCCTTCTTTCAATTTGGAAAATACTGCAGAAGCAATGCAAATGAGTTACTACTGTACATTATTATCAAATAACATCTTATGTGAAGTTACAATTACCTGAGTCAACACTTGTATCAAGTTGCCAAAAACTGAAAGTAACTGAAAATTACTGTAATTGATCTTTTTACCTTTCGAGGCATGCCAAACTATAACATCTGATAGCATGTAAAAGTACACAGTTTATTGTACTTCTCACAAGAAACTCATAGCAGAACTTTTATATGTAACTCTTTTTTGAGGAATTACTTCAAAAGCAGAACAGAAAAGTCTACTTATTTTAAAAGTATTCATAATTTACTATATATAAGGTACTTAACAATACTGAAAACAAGTACCAGCAATTGTACACATACAGCTGCTAATATCTGTTGTAAATACTGCTGAACTTGTTTATGTGTACTGTTTCATTGGTCCCATGTTGCATTGTAATCCAACTAATTAATTAAATTTTAAAAAATTTAGTCACTACTACAACAGGTTATACAGATACATACAAGCTTCTCAATGCCCTCGGTAAAGAATGCCTAATAGTGACTAATGTCACTCTACCCTGGCAATACATGTGCTTTCTCAAGCAACTTCTTGAAGTGAGCTTAAACTGCAAAATAAATGAAGATCTATCTTAGTTATATTAATTTGCAATAATTTCTTATCTTCTGTTGCTAATTGTGCCTCCAGACTAAATTTTGATGTAACCACAGCATGCAGCACAAACATATTGCTCTCAAATGCTAACCAGTTGAACTATATTCATCCCTAGTACCCAAGTTATGGCCTATTCTGAAAAAATGTCATTAATAACAATAAAAGACATGACTAGTTCTGTTTTTTCTTGGTCCTTCTTCCAAAACTAATAGTAAGCTGCCTCTCATTTTGTTACAGACATAATGTAAATGCAAGGAAATTTACCGGTAATTAATTTCACAAGTAACGATGGCAGCATTGAAATGTAGTGGATAAAAACTACATAAATCTTCTCAAATTCTAAACTGTGTGGTTTGATTCCATTGCCTTCTGAGTGATAATAATTCTGTGTGACATCTTTAACATGTCTACTTTTATTCACAGGACACACCAAAGAACAGTGACATGTGACCCAGTTTTTGTGGGAGAGGGTGTGAAAAGTAACAAAATTCATGGACAAACGTCAGCTCTGTTAAAGAATGGATGGAGAAACTCAAGGGAGGCCGAACAAATGTCATGTTGTGTATTATGGGCAGGCATAATCCGTAACCTGTTTTAAGGGTAAAGGAGAACACTGTTTGGCATATATGGGACTAACAAAGTATATCAACCTTAACAAAATTTCTTCCCAAGCATATGGAAGTCACTGAAAGAAATTATGTGACACATACTTAAGGGATGAGAAAAAAAGAGGCTCCTGACGCAATTAGAAAATTTGTGAATGATGGATATAACAGCAACTTATTACACACAAAGTAAAGTATGTTTAGCTACTGTGTGACTGTTTTTTAAAATTTCGTTCAATCTTGTTACACTCTTCTATTTCCAAAGATTCAAGTCCTCTAATTTATGACATCATGTCAATAAGTAAATAGTTACGAACATCTTGCTACCTCCATCTCCAAAGAACACACACACCTACACACGACCACCCCCTCCATACACACACACACACCCACACACACACCCACACACAACACACACACCCACACACACACACACACCCACACACACCACCCACACACACACACACACACACACACACACACACACACACACACACACACACACACATACCCACACAGAGTTGTATAATGGAGAAATTTCAAGCCTCTTTTACACCAAGATATTGAAAAATGTTGGCAGCACCTTCCTATAGATTAAGGTATAGGACTATGCAATCTTAACCTTAGCAGTAGATGTTATGGATCAGTTTCATGTCCTGGTCACTTCATTCCCAGAAAATAACCCCCCTTCCACCTCCATACCTACTAGACGGCCATGTGGACCCCAAAATGGGAGAAGCAAGCTGGCTGTCAAAGATGGCGACTGACTCGGTTGTCTCGATGTTACTATCAGGAAATCAATGTTCACTAGAAAAGGAAATATTTGATACAAGCTGTCCGAATTGTTTTGTTTTAAAAGAGCAACTTGAAACTGTAACACAAGAACTGAAAACTGCTAGAACCATCATCTCTCTTCTC
>Ga0131853_10014590_pt1 | contig 14405 bp, 13 predicted proteins | sample TergutLab28metaG_FD_92764 | JGI IMG/M metagenome (GOLD analysis project Ga0131853, IMG submission 92764) | Labiotermes labralis P1 segment gut microbial communities from Petit-Saut dam, French Guiana - Lab288 P1 (version 2) (version 2) | ecosystem: Host-associated > Arthropoda: Insects >... | reverse complement strand
GTCACTCTGACAGAATCGCACTGAGCTGAGGCTGCATATGTGACACCTCAAGACATGTCCCAACATGCACAGACTTGTTTCAATCCGCTCATTGCCTTCTTTCCTGCTTAGGTAGATAAATTACTGAACACCCCTCGTACCACACAACTCATCATCTGTGGAGATACAAAGATGAACTAACTTGTTGAAAATAAGAAAATAAAAAAAAAAACTCTAGATACTTTATTAGCCTCTTATAATTTGACTAGCACTATTTACTGTCCAACCAGAATCCAGAATAATCCAGTCACTACTATCGTTAGCATATTTATCAACATTTCTGAATTTGAAGATTATATTGTCTCTCCACTAGTAACAGATTGGCTGACCACAACGCTCAGCTGATTATAAATTAAAAATTCATAATAGTAAACCCAGTTTCATAAGGAATATTGACAAGTACGGAATATCTGATTTTAAGATTAAGTTATGAAATATTGGATAATGTGTTTGAAAATAATAATGTTAATTCTATTTACAATTCCTTTCTGAATACATATTGAAGAATGTTTTATTCTAGTTTCCCTCTAAGACAAATAATTTCCAAGACTAATAGCAATGCTTGGATTACTACAGGAATTAGAACTTCATGTAAGCTCAAAAGAGATCTCTACCTGCTTTGTAAGAACAGTTACAATTCCCGATTAAAAAATCTTTATAAATTATATTGTAAAATTCTGTCAAATGCCAAAAAGCGTCATTGTAATAAGCAGATTGAGAACTTAAAAAATAAAATGAAAACCGTTTGGGACATTACTAGAACAGTAACAGTGGTAAAGACCAAAAACGAAGTCACAAACCAGTTGAACATTAATGGAGATATAAATTACAACTTTCATACCATCCCTGATTTTCTTAACACCTACTTTCTATCCATAACAGGGAAAAATCACAGTGCTATCAATAAAAATAATAATTCTGTAGATTACCTACATCAAAACTTTAACAAACAATTTCAAAATATATAGTACCAATATATGTCAACGAAAGAAATTTAAAATATAATCAGTTTTTTGAATTAAAGTAGTTCACATTGTTACAGTGAAGTATCTATTAAACTACTAAAAATTAGTTCTCCATGTATTAGTTTGCCACTATGTCACATTTGTAACAAAATATTATCCTCTGGAATATTCCCTACTAGATCCAAGTATGCTGTAACTAAACCGGTATTTAAAAATGGAGATAGGAATTATATGTCTAATTATAGACCCATATCTCTTTTACCCTCATTTTCTAAAGCCTTATGAGAAGAGTTCCTCCAAAACAGAATATCATAAGTCATAAAAGAGTGCAAAAGAGAATAAATCATTATCAATGTTGACTAGAGCATGTATGATTTTAACAGATTGAATTATTCTATATTTCAGGAGAACAGTCCCCAGTTCCATTTTGGTAGGGTTGGTCATCATAATACAGAAGGCGAATGGCAAACGTACATCGAGTAAAAGATTCCTATCTTGTGATGTAAAAATACAAGCTTTTGACATGTGTCATGAATAAGGATAACTGAAGTGTTCGTTTAACACCATATTGTCTATTCCTAGAAGTTTTCAACTGCCGCTGTCCAAAACTGAGAGAAATGGAATTTCTATTACTGAAAATATTCTAGGATTGAGTCTTTTACAAAAAGTGTGTGTCTTGCAATTTTCCATCAGGTGTAACAAAATAAAATTTAGCTGTCTCTTTTAAGTAATAGATAAGTCATGGAAAAATTTTCACACGTACAGTACTTATAATCAAATCATGCTAACACATTATGTGCATAATTGATAATATGATGTAAACATTTTATCACTCACATAATTTGGAATGTTGATGAAGATCACTGGAAACTTGTGTGAATTTTTATGTTGCTCCTTAGAATTTATGTCACTATATTTTAAGTTTATCATGGTGTGGTATACTCCAAAATGTGATACCACGTACAGTCCAATTTCACACATGCTGGATTACTAACTAATGGGAGATATTACTGCAAGAATGAAGCATGCTCAACAAAAAACTTTGTTTCTGATTGTTTTATGAGTGCTGAGAGTGTCCAGACTCAAGTCTTTTGATGAGCGTTGGAGCTGGGCTAGGTCTTCCTACCATTATCAGTAAGGGGAAATTGGAGAATTTTTCAGCTTCTGCTATTAAATTTCTCACCAAGAAATGCCTGAAATAACAGTGAGAATATGGAGCCCCATATCGTTACAAAACCCAGATCACAAGGATCATGAAGGACAGCAAATGGAAAGAGAGTTATATCGACCATCAAAAGGCTTGTCGACTCATTGAATAGATGTTGGCCAATCTATCACTTTGATTGACATACTCATGTCTTTGTTGTGGAATTCTAAAATGTACCATTTCAAGGCATTTTATTTGTTAACAAAATTTCCCACTATTCTTAGTTTGTCCATGTTGTTTCTTCTCTTTCTGTTCTTGTTGGTATGACTGTCCTGGCCTGCATGTACATATTTTCCTTGCATCAAAGTCGTTGAAGTTTTTGTGTGAGGAAAAGGAATTATCCTTTGAAAACTTGTGTAAGATTTTGAACTGAACTTTAAAATGTGCTGATGTTAAGTCACAAGTGCCCGTCTCTTCACCCTTATCGAAGCAAATTTTCCCTGAGGTTGTTCCCAGATAAGTACTTTGAGATACATCATCCAGTTTGTCATGTTCTTCCTCCCCTTCTCACATTTTTGGTTGCTGTTCTTATTCTACTTGCTCCTCCTCCTTCTCCTCCCCCTCCTCCTCCTCCTCCTCCTTCTCCAAAATCTTCTTCATCAATGTACTGTGTGTCACCACTGCTGTGAAATATTGCATATTCCTCTTTGTTACTGTGTTCATTGAATTCATCTTTTACTCTTTCAGCAGCCATTACTTTCTTTATGGTTTCATTATCATTTCTCTGCTTTTGGTTTATGTCATTGTTGTAAATAAACTGGGAATCCCACTTTGCTCCATTGTGTGTGACCCTGGATGAAATAATCCCGTGAAAATATTGTATACTTTTGCAGTGAGAAGAAAACAAACATGTAACATAATTTCGGAATGCTGTTTTGAATTTACTTGGATTTAGTTACAAATCCAGGAAGGTAAGTTAGATTAAGTGCTGGGCATTTTAGTTCATTCCATGAGGACCTCTGAGGACAGCCTCTGGAAAATTCCGTGGTACCCCCAGGGACTATGCCATAGTTATAAACCTCATTATTTGGTTCTGCCAAGAATGTCTGGAGCTACCATTGGTTTGATGAATGCATGTTTGGGTACAATGCCGAATACTTGTGACAGGATCAGGAGGCACTGCATTAGACACACAAGTGTTCATATATACTGACAAAGGACATCAGTGCAGGCAACAAGAGCAATAGGTCCCAACAAACTAAGCATGCCTGCAGAAGCAACAGATGCGCTGCATTGTACACATGCGTTATGAAATATATTTCAGGAATCCAAGAGGAATTAGGGGTATGAGGAGGGAACATTCTGAACAAATAAAGATGCATTCATGCTCACATGGGCACAACTATATATTACACAGCACTATATATGAGCTGAGGTCTCTGCAAGTATATATGCACTTGTATTGTTATCTCTAATGGGCATGCTTGTTAGCTATGTTACAGCATTTATGGGCAGTGTGAGAGCTGCACCACCTGCCAACAGTAAGTACAAAAAATAATTGATGTCAGAAAAGTATATCCTGTCCAGTGTATACTAATATGTATATAGGCTACATTTTTTAATTTTCCTGCCACTGTTCTGCAATCCTAATGAACTAAATGTAACTATAAATTTGTATGCAAATAGCAAACTTTGATCACTGTCATCAGGTTACAGCAGGTATTTAGAGTTAGTAAGTTCAGGATAAAGAAGTCTGTCCTTTACTTTAGCTATGGATGTTTATATTCACCTTTCGTGATTTAATTTATTGTTTGTTGTTTCAGATAAGCAAAAGTGGCAACTGAGTCTTCATTTCCAGAGCAAATTAGCCTTTTTCTTTTCCTCCTCGTATCAGATTTTGTCAGTGTTCTGTTGTAGACTCTAGCTGTTTATAATAAAGGTTTATGCTTTATTTGTGATAAATGACCCAGCTTGGCATTCCTATTAATGCAAACGTGTGTAAAAAATGTACAGTCAATGCCACAGTTAAAACTGAATTTGTGATGAAGGTATGCATCATGTGAAATTCAGGCTCCTTGATTTAGCCATAGTTAATAATTCCTGACATGCACAAACAGCCCAGTATAGTTTAATGTTCTGGAAATAGCCATGGCACAGCTGGTATTAAGCCTATGCAAACAATGTTTGTCATGTCTCCAATGCTCATGACTATAATCACAATAATCACATCTGGAATTGCCATAGCATTCAGTGCATTGCCTTGCCTAGTGTTAAAAATTAATTTTTGTTTAATCAAATCTAGAACACCACCTTTAAATACAGAGTCTTTTGATTTTCAATATGCTTTCTTAATTAAATTACTTGCATCCATGTTGGTACTCCAGCATAATTCAGTTGTTCTAATCAACTATACAGCTGTTTCATTTTGAAGCACTTCTTCACATAAATACTTCTTAAACAGCATGCATCCATACAGATTTACTAAGTTGGTACACTCAGCAATTAGGTTCCAAATTTTAGTTAAACTTGTTGTTAGCTCATAAATGGATGGTCTTTTATTTTTTAGAGTTATGAAAGTCTGATCTGCAGTTCAGCAGTACATCGATTTTCATCAATACATATTGGGTCCAAATAATGTTACAACAATTCTACTGCACCAGGAGATGGAGGCCAGCACAAACTTCTGATGCAGTAGCACTGAACAATGTACTTCAGCACTTTCAGTAATCATACTTATTTCTGTATATATATACTTGTAATATTATAGTAAGTAGTGGTGATGGAAATTAATATATTATTCACAGAAATCAGTTACAGTGACATTTATTCTCAAAGTGTACATTTCGGCCTATGGCTGTAAACAACACACATTCTTTTGCAAATGACCCTTCATGGATATTCATAGTGACAATCAGATTTTCCTCGATTTCCTATAGAAATACTTGTGAGACCAGTTGCAGTATTCAGTGATAGAGACTGTGACTGAAGAACATGGAAAAAATTCTACAGCCATTTTAACTTGGCCAACTAGTCTTCATCAATAAATTCACTTTGGATGGTATCAGTACCTTATAAAGTGGAAGCATTATAAAGGAACTTCATAAATTAACGTTTCAAAGACAGTTTCTACACCCGTGACAGTGAACACATAAATATTTTCAGACGATACCTGTATGATATTTACCAATCCTCATCTCAGAGATATTAAAAATGATATAAAAATCAAATTTCAATCCTTAAGTGAACGTTCCAAACTCCCAGTGAATTTTTATAAAACCCATTTCATACAATTTATGACAAAAATTGTCCTCAGATTTATCTGGATATTAGAAATGCTAAAAGCATAATTAACAAATTAATGCTAACAATTTATGCAAGCTGCACATAAATTGTTTTAAGCCATTTATGTCAAAGGAAAAACTGCAGGTGATTAACTACGCCTTTTTCATTCAGTAATGAAATATGGATCAATATCTTGAGGGAACTTTTCACACAGTGCAAAAATGTTTAAAATACAATATATATATATATATATATATATATATATATATATATATAATTGAATTTATTTTAGCATAAAGAATTACAGACTCGTGTACAAATTTATTTAAGAATCTAAAAATTATTCCTCTTCAGTCACAATACTTAATACCACTTCTGTTATTTGTGATTAACAACATGAATTCAATAAAAAAAATTCCGATCTCATATACATAAATAATAGCCAAAGTGTAATTTCCATCAACCTTTGTCAAATTTGCCAAAATGTGGTAACTCTACACTAGTCAGAATCGGCCAGTTTATGTGCCCTGAATGGAGCGCTGCATCTTACAGCAACTGTCACAGCCAGCGCAGCACTACAAATCAGAAATGGCCCTTTCTACACAGTCACTTCCATTTGCTGTAACAATTCACAAAATTTTGCTCTGGACATGCCAAGTTGCCATTAATGTGATTAGCAGTTACCTTTGCTTTGAGCAAATGTTCATTTTCCTCCTTGACATGCATCTCCTTTTTCCTGAGCATGTTATCTCTCTCCATGAGCTTCTGCTGTCTCTTTACTGCATCCTGCAGTTGCTGCTCCATATCGACCAGATCCTGCTCCAGGGCACTCAACCTCAAACACAACCTCTACTCTTCCTGGACAAAGAGAAATGACCAAAGTATACAAGCCAAAAACATAACATACAGAAGAAAACGAAGTAACCAATACATTCGTAAGTCATATGGCAACAGTGTAATTGTACAGCTTTTAGGAATGAATGTGGTGGGCAGTGATCATAAGTGGTGAACAGGTAAAGGTAAGAGGTTTGATTGATTGATTGATTTATTTACCTTCCATCAGGTCTTTACAGATATGGAAGTAGTCAAAGGTAAACTTTCAAGTAGCACATCTCCATTGCAACACTAAATGCAAATTAATGTTGCAATCAATCAACACAACATTATGTTTAGAAGAACTAGGTTACTTGTTTTGGCTAAAATGATTAGCAATTATCAGGCATAATTTCAAGACTACCAGAGTCTTAACTGCTTTGTGCTTTAATGCATTCTAGCAGGAGGCAATTAACATGTTTCACATTCCAGCATGAAGCGAATAAGACATGCAGATTCTGGAATCTGTACAAGCAATGACACATTAAATTGTACAAAGATCTAACTAATATTGAACATGTTTAAAAAACCTTATCAACATACTCAAAACAAGTAACAGAAACAAAATATCACAAAACGCAATTAAAGAACTGAAGCAAGTCCTACTCTATATGCATTTTTTTACACTTTGATCATCTGACTGTAAAATACGCATGTTGCTGCAAAGAATTTTACATCCAACTGCTAGTCATGCTATTCTATTTTAATATTTTTAAGGCTGTATAAACTTCAAATTATACATATTTTAGGTATTCTATATCTTTTACACTATACGTATTTTATAGGTTGTAAAGGCTGAGATCTCAAACATGAAATGAAGTTGCAAAGTGTACCCCCTTTTAATGTTCTTGTAATTAGGTCACCTGATGGCTTATCATTTTAGCTGAAACTTATAGCCTTATTTTACAATTTACAAAATGCTGTGTTGACTGACTACAGTATCCATTTGTAAGAGTTAAAGTCATCCATGTGCTTAATTAAGCATCATGTCATAAAGAATTATGAGGGAGGTGAGGTAGGAACCCACACAACCTTAATCTCAGCATTAGCTGGGGATAATGGTCAACTTTCATGACCAGCTCCTTTACCCTTCAAGAAAGAACTCCTGGTAGCTGTTTATGGGAGAACATGTGGCCCCCACAAAAATCACATTTTATGTCTCCAGCTATTGTTATGTTGAATGAGTTATTCCAGCCACATCTATTATTTGTTTTATCTATTTATGATTTATTTAAAATGCTGTCAGAAGCTGTGACTACACAGCACTTAATGGCACAATTATTGACTAATACAGAGAGGAGGATTTGAGAGCAGACAGTCATGTCCTCCAAACATCAGTCAGGATATGTGACCTCAATGCTTGTCCCCAGGACCATCCATATGTGAAGCAGGTGCAGCAACTACTCCACTGTAATACTCAGCCTTCCTACTAAATGTCCAAAATTACTGTGGTGTAATATGACAATACAGGCAGTACATGAATCAAAGCAGTCTGCACGAGGCAGTCCCTCCACTTGAAAGGTCAACAAGACAGTGTACATACAACACAACATTGAGGCATGTTCAAGCAACCACTGTTGCAGTGGAAAAGCAATAATTATTACATATTCTGAGTGTGTGTTTGTAGGCTTAGGTAACCAGCATGCAACGCTCATGTGCCGTATTGTCATCTGTGGTCTGTCCAGATCTAAATTATTGTCCCACATTATCTCATAAACACTATGATTTAAAAATAAGTTACTGAATATAGAATGTGTGTTCTAATTTTCTTTACAAATTTTGTCTGAAACTTCTCTGATTCTGAAAGAACTGACTGAGATATGATCAAAAATGTATAGTGGTGTTCATGTAAAGCACCCATTATTCTTGTCAGATTTTAATGATACTTGAATTTTCTCCACAAATTTCTTTAAAAATCTTCAAACATAAAATTTCATGAAAATTCATCCAATGAGAGCTGAGCTGTTCCACGTGGTAGGACGGACAGACAGACATGACAATTTCAATAGTCACTTCTAGCAATTTTGCAAATGTGTCTATTTAACATTCAAAATATACCTGTTAACGTATACAGTGTTCTCTTTCTATCATAACCTGCAGTACCTACCGTTCTCTCTGTATATTTTGATCTCTCTAACTTGAAAAGCACACAGACATAACTTCTGAAGGAGTATCTGTGTTTTTACAGTTGATAATATCTGAACTAACATTGAAATACAATACATTTACTCCATCTGGCCCTTGCACAAAAATCGTTGTGTCATTTCATGTCCAACTAATCAAAAAAATTGCCAAAGCCTGTATGGACCACAGCTGGTCAGGTGACAGCTTCTTGCATGATCACTTCAAATATGAAGCCTTGTAACAGCAATGTGTGTGTTAAAGATTACTGTTAGAAATGTAGTCCTTACTTGCCATGTTTGATTCTTTTGATTCTCATGAAGCTAGCCTCTGTTTCTTAAAACAATCTGCAAACTTACAACACAACAAAAATCACCAGTGCCAATATAGTGCTACTTTAACAAATCTGACATACCAAATTTTCTTATTTCACAGCATCAGTATTCTCACAAAATTTAAATATGAAGTTATGAAATATTTACAATTTTCATTGACATCTGAATTACAGTGTACAAGGATAGCACGTGTCCAGAAGAAAAAGTGAATCATCAGTAGAGGTGAAATAATATTCTGCCTGTGCTTGAACACTGTGCCAAAATGATGCTTTTCCCATTTAACCCTTTAAACGCCGAGTTAAATCCCATCGGCCACCTGCGGGCATTATTAGGAGCTCACCATATTTTCCACGTTAGCAGGTTAAGGGTTAAAATATATATTCAGATGTACTGAGATTCTCAATTTGTCAGCACTAAGAGTACAGTCTTCTGCACTATGCTGCCATATAGTCTGGTAGATATGTACCATTAGAAATTGACATTTAATTCAGAGCAGATGTATTACTGTTGTGCAACAGAACTATGCTTAACATTTGATTCACTTAAGTAAAGTGCTGACTTGAGGATCACAGCTCCTAATAATATGCTTACATAACTTGCACTTAGATGACACAATCAAACCAAGAGATTTACAATCTGTACCTAGTGTATTTACTACCTCCTCATAGCCAACTTAGGATATTGGTGTCACAACAATTTCTGCCTTCCAGGATCTGGTACCATGCAGTCTGTTGGGAGTGCTGCAAATATGCAGCAGACCAATCTGCCTTCATCATCAGGTCAGATGATGATGGAGGCAGCATGTTCCTAACAAATGTTAGTGCACGTCTACTAGGCGGCACAAATCACATCCCAGAAACTAGTAAACTTCAATTCAAGGCACTGTGTTTTACTGGTATAATTTTATACAAATGTGTTTAAAACTTGGAATATTTACTTTCTTTCAATTCAGTTTGCACCTGAAATGCAGAAAATGCTGCATGCATAAATGCTCAAGTGGTCCACAAACTCGAGAAGCTTATATCCACCTCAAATTTCTGGACACCTGAAGGGTGACGTAAGTGTGCAGTGTGTTGTGCAGACACACATTTCCTGGCATGTGTTTTTGGGATGCAGTTTATTCCCATCTTCCTGTCTTTTACCTACCCTCATCGATTCCAACCTAACTGTATGTTGTATGTTTTGTGATTCACTCTTGCTTGGACTTCCATACCACTGACATGGTGTAAATCAGTTTTGGACTATTACTTTAAATTCTGTCTGGTGAGTTGCAGATATTAACACTTTGTCATCAGGCCATGTATAAACACGTGATTGCTACCCCATGCATCGTTAATGTGTCACGTCTTTTGAGGTTTTCTTACACGACATCCTGCACATGTGTTTGTCAGCTTGTCTGGCTCACTTATTGCTTCAAGGTTATTGACAGCTTGATGCAGGATATTTGGGTCTCAAGTTACAAACAAACAGACCAGTCCTGGCCCCCTGTTTCTAGAACCATAAGACTGTAGCAAAGAGACCACTGATTCAGATACCCTCTCTGCTGTGCCTGTCAATAAACATCATAAGTAAGTGTGGTGGTCAATACAAAATAGCACGAAAGGTTGACATAGTACTTGGCTTAATATGTTCCACATCCATGCAAAAGAGAATATTTAAAGTAATATAATAGAAACCAACAAATGCACATGTATGAAATATGTCTTATGAAATATTAACTACCGACATGTATCGATTGCTTTTGTCAATATCATCAGGGTAGCATTACAAGAGTACCAAGAATACAGAAAACTGCGAAAGTGTGTAAGTGTGTAAGTGGAAATACTCAGTGTTTGAGACTTTTATTGTAACATTGAGTGGTACCTGATATTCAGTGTAACAGATTATTGTATTCTTCATACTCTTGTAAAGCTACCCCGATGATGATAGCCAAAGGCGATGGAAACATGTTGGTAATTAATAACTTGTGATGAAACATATTTTATACATATGCATTTGTTGATTCATTTCAGAAGTCAAATTAATAGTTGGCTGTTCCACCGACGGATCTACCACTACTTTCATAGCTGGAGTTAGTACGAACGTTGGGCACAGGGCCCAAATTGTCGCGTTATCGGCGTTTTAGTACCATAGTTTACAATAGATGGCAGAATAGTTCCTATGTCATTGAGTTTCTAATCTTTTTATATATTATCTGTGCTTATCACTGCTGGCCTTTTCGAACGTCAAAAATAACTTTTGGGTGACCCGAGTAATGTGCTAAGCTATATCACCGATAGATGTCACGTTCGTAGTTGCAACCATCATGGCGGTGGAGGTGATGTGGTTTGTAAGGATGTTATGTATATTCATAGTTTTGTACTCAGTGGAATTCCTTGTACGTGCGGAAACACAACCGGTGGTAAATAAAATATCAATATTAAACGTGACAGCATTTACGAAGTCAAACAACGAATATTTTAGAAAATTATTGTTAGAATTTAAAGGCCAAAATTTTGTCACTGGGATGACCGTACGATCTATTCCAAATCCGCAGAAGAAAGGAACTGAGTGTGTGAGTAGGAATGAGTCCGGTGCCGAATTGCCTACATTTAGTTTATTGTGGCTAAACTCTACCGTCGCCCATGTGACAGCCATTTTTCCTGCCGAAAATAAGTCTACCTTCTACCTGTGCGTGAAGGCAATTCACGTTGTGGCCTTAGACTTTGCGAATGCTCAGTTTGGTGGTGAAGTGATTAAGTGGGTTCACCAAGGTGAAGATGTAGTTTTACGGACAGACAGCCATCCTGACGAACATTCCTTCTCCAGGTAGGCTTATTGTGCAGTAGAAAAGTGCAAGAAGATGATTCTATGCTAGCAGATGCAGTAGGAGGCTTCATCCTGTGTGCCTTGTGCGTGGCTTGAAGACGGGTGACTGACTGCCCACATAAGAAACGATTGATGTTTATCGTAGAGATGTGTTTGCGCAGTAGTCTTCTGACAAAAGCAGACTTACTCATTTTAGAACATGAATTTTGAAAACCTGAACCCTGCATTTTGATACCATTTTGAGCTACTTAGTCCAGTTCACAGATGCACAGTTTATTCCCCAAAGGCACATTTTCCGAATTATCCATCTGCTTCTTGTTTTGAATGGCAGACGCTCAGTATTATTTTCATACTCATTTTGTATACATCTTTTATTTCCCTAATGACTATTATTTCCAGCATTTTGTTTGACAGCCTTAAGAATGTTACGAGCTTATTACTCCATTGACTTCATTGTTCATAAATCCACATTTTTTTAAAGCGTTCTGTATGTTTGTGTGTGTAGCTAGTTTTGTCATGCACTATGAGAACCACGTTGAAGGAATATATAAAACAGTAGGCAACATTGCTCATTAAGTATGACATTCAGAGGACCGTGCATCATGATATATTTGTATAATAAAAGCAAATGAGATGCACTATTTCTCAAATTTATTTTGATAAAGGACTCTACATGTTTTGAATAGATTTGTCTGAAACATGTAGAGTTCTTTACCAAAATAAATTTGAGAAATAGTGCATCTCGTTTGCTTTTATTATAAGAATTGCTCATTAGGTTGGCCTGATTTAATTTCCAGTGCATTATTATTTGGTTAGAATAAATATGAGCATTTATTTAATTCATTGTTACCTACAGCTCTTTCTGAGCATTTAAATTTTGAACATTTCCTGATGGTTTAATGTGTAGATTTGTGAAGGATGCCAAATAAGTAAGGTTCCATACATCACAAAAATGAAAGACATCATTGCAGTGTTAAATGTGGCATGTTTTATTCTAATAAAACATGATTATTTTTTTAACATAATTTTTTAGTACACTGCTGCATGGGTTGCATTGTGACCCAAGCTTTCAAATTTTGTTGCATTGGAAGTTGCTGGTTGGTCTATTGCATTTGCAACGATTTATGAATTGCCATTTGAAGTTACTCATTACTGTTAAATTGGCATTATCCCATGTGTTGCTTCAGTGCCCCTAACAAATGATTATCATACAAGGAAAGGTCAGGACTATAGGGTGAATGGTTTCTGTGAATCAGCTGCAACAGTTCATGTGTTCCAGTGTGCGCTATGCGGGGTTGCACTTGCATGCTGAATGATCATGCTTCATGACATATGTCCAGGTCTTTTTGTGTAAGTAGCCCCACAACGTCATCACAGTTTATAACAGTAGGCTTTTGCATTGATTGTTTTGCTCCTATGCATGAACTCATCATGGATGGCTCCTTCTGCATCCCAGAATACAAAGGCCATAACTTTTCCAGCAGACTGACACACTTGGAATTTTTCGGCTGTCAGAAAACTTAGGTGTTTCCATTGCATTCCAACTTTTTTGTTTGAGGAGTGAAGTGGTCCGCCCATGTCTTGTCACCTGTCACTGTGGATTCTGGGGACTCTTTTTTCTTCTTCTTCTCCTTCTTTCAACTGCTGACGATGTGAAGAGTAGTCTCTCACTATAAATTCGTGCAATCTTCTGTCAGACGTCTTGGTCGTAGTAGTATTCCAGGTCTTCATGGACAGTGTTGTGTACAGTGCAGTAGTTAAATCTCAGATTGTGGCTTTTTGGTTTTGCAAGATCAGTTCTACATTCTAGCTGCACTGACATCAATTTTTGGTGTGCTAGGCTGACTGGTGCAATCGTCATCCCAGGTGTTCATTCAGACATTCTGAAACTCTGCACCAATTTCTGACATGCTGCATTCCCATTATACTGTGAACCATACAGTTGTATCAGTTAGCAGTAAATTTGATGGGGGAAAGATGTTTTCCTATAAATAAGCAGTGAATGTCAATGAGGCAAACATGTTTTGCTCATAGAAATGAATCACACTACAAAGTCTACATTAAACCACTATTCATTGTTACAGTCATTGAACATCAATTCATCACATGAAGAGTATCAGACTGACTGACTCTTGCACCATGTGTTGCATGTTACCTCCTACGTCAAGTTCCACTTCTATTTATAAGTAAATTATTTGATTAACACAAAAGTTACAGGCTGGGGAACGTGACATATTGAATGTAGTATAATTTTCATTGTATTCTTATTATCACTTTGTAACAGGTCTATGACTGCTTCCATGCTCCTGAAGGGTGCACAGTGTAAAATGAACAAGGATGATATGAAGTCCCTTGATTCCCAGTGTCTAGTTGGGCTCATGGGCCTACCTAGTACCAAGTACGAGCGGCTCTTACCCTGTGGGTAAAGAAACTGGCACATGAAGCTGACTGTTTACTTGTATCTGCCGCTGAAATTGACAATTTGTGGAGCTGTAATTCCACCCTAACTTATGTTTTCATGACATGTTGCCCAACTGGACAGTTTGACTTTTTCTTACAAATATGAAATGTTGTTTTTTTTTATTTTTATTGTTACACCGTGCATGTTGTCGAGTTACTCAATTATTACACCAACCACTGCACATATATAAAATTTATAACATTTACACATTAAAACATTAAAAACGCTCCGACATGTTTCGGTCTTAAGAACATCATCAGGGAGCTATATATTCCTTGCTAAAGTCACACTAGAAATAGTCACAGATTAATTTCATTGTACAAGTTGGGTGTTGTGGCAGCATGCCGTGTTGTGTAATGTTATGTTGCGAAGAG
>Ga0131853_10014589_pt1 | contig 14406 bp, 9 predicted proteins | sample TergutLab28metaG_FD_92764 | JGI IMG/M metagenome (GOLD analysis project Ga0131853, IMG submission 92764) | Labiotermes labralis P1 segment gut microbial communities from Petit-Saut dam, French Guiana - Lab288 P1 (version 2) (version 2) | ecosystem: Host-associated > Arthropoda: Insects >... | reverse complement strand
GGTATCTTATAAGTGTCTGTAGCTGGCTAAAAATAGCGACCCGCCACCTGATAGACGCGGTTCACACGAGGGCGTGTACGGGAATTAAAAAACGGTCATAACTCCGTAACCGTCCAAAATCGGGCACATGTTTATATGAACTTTTTTGATCACAAAGGCCTAGGAAATCACCTCCTGCAGTTATGCCCTAAAGTCGTGAAACACCCTGTATATATATTCTAGACACAGCTTCCATAACTTGACTATTATTGTCATGCACACATAATACGTATGTATTTTTTTAGATAACAGACAGGTACAGCAAGATTGTGTAGCTTTGCGCTTATATCTGGCAAATTTGGTGTGCAGGTAGTCTGTATGAATCAAAATTGTGGGGATAAATTAATCTTTTACTAGTAAACTTATTAATTTATACTTCCTGCTACTCTCGTTTTGCTAATCCTTTGATAATAGAGACAGAAGCATCTGGAACAAAGCAGGCAACATTAAGTCCTTTCCAGAGCTTCCTGTCTCTTCTTGTCTGTAGTTTAACCTTTAGACGCCTAACGTCAACTATAGTTGACGTACCGCACCGCTAACCTCCAAAGTTGCATTTTATATATCTATTCAACAAATATAGGTACCGAATATTTTAAACATAGTTTATACTCTCCGTTTTTTTCTCTTCAAAATGCAGTTTGTTTCATAATTCTAACTTATTTGGTTCCTGTATTAATCACATTATATATACAGGGTGTGCTAAAATTTAAAAAAATTATTCCAGCGCCAAAAGGTTAATCTGTAAGTTGTGTGAAAATCTTTGCTTTGGCACAGATAACAGTGATCTGATAGCATGTACAGTGGCAAGCAAGGATGGCTCAAAGATCCGTCGCTTCCTCGTCATGGATGTGATCCAGTTGATTCTGGTCGAGCCTGATACACGCAGACTTGGTTGGGGTGTTGCCAAATTTGTTGGCTTTCTGCAGGTTTGTGCATATTTGTGCAGTTTCAATGTTTATAAACCTACTATACACCAATATTAGAATGGATTATCAGATACCCATATTCACCCAAATGCAAGACAACTCCTCAAATACAACGTGTCTGCCAAGGGAAAATGTATTATTCAAATCTAAGATGACCGCTCCAAAATAAAATGTGTGCTGAGAAAATATTTTACTAGTAATTTCATACACTACATACAAAAAGCATATCAGATTATATACCATATATTTTCGAATCTAATCCGCACCATTTTTACATTTTCAGAGGGTTAAAAAATCAGATGCAGATTAGAATCGCGTGTGGATTAGATTCGCGGTCGTGAGCTGGATTTTGGAAAAATGATATTGCTGCTGTATGTGCCATAAGAACAATACAGTACAGTAATTTATTATTTATAATATTATATAATATTTATAATTTATTATTCATCAGACTCTCCGTCATCACTCATAACTGAATCAGTCTGTCTTGTAGGAGAGGGACGGTTGAAGGAAAGGTGCAGATTAGAACCGCGAACTAACTTTTTTATCGTTTAAGAAATTGGCAAAAACTAGTGCGGATTAGATTCGAGAATATATGGCATACCTTTACCAGTCAGTGTAACTGTCTCCAGCTTCACAGTCAGTGCCATCATCTTCCTCACAGTCATTCACTACTAACGCTTCTGTCCTGTTCCCTGCCATTCCACAACATATCATCATCAGTCTCATCCATTACATTGGATGTACAGCATGTCTTAAAAAAACCCTTCACATTTACTCCTAGTGAGGTGCGCTGTCATTGTGTTGTGTCTGTGGCCTGATCAGCCTGAGTTTACGGCTCGTTTTATGGTTGTAAATTTGTGGATTGGTCCATGTTTTATTTCTAAGTCTTGCAGTTAATTTTTAATTTTTCAGTAGTCATTTCCCTATTACTGCCCTTGGACTAGATCTGTTTTTGAGGTGCATACAAATTTACTGTTTCTGTGGTGCTCAGTGACTGCAAATAGCTCATTCTAAGGGGTCTGTCAGGCCAGCTGCTTCTTTGCCTGAAGACAGAAATAGAGGTGGCTTTCAAAACATTGTGCTTCTTTAAACAATTAGATGATGGACAAAGTCCATAAAAAAGAAGATTGTGTCAGGTAACTTCAGTCATGCTGTCTTCTTTGTTTGGTCCACACATGATGATTTGCCAGTGCAGGCCTTGCTTTGTCTTCGCATGGACTGTTGCAGAGTGATCCAATATGGTGCAGTCCAGTTCGGCGCTTCACACACAAAATTAAGATGACACCATATAAATGAGCACTAAATTTAAGGGGAATAAACCTCATCTTGCATTTGAGTGAATATGGTATGTTTTGTTAGGTGAAATGTAGCATGCAGATAAAATAATTCTGTAATCTGTGGAGTGACTGACAAGGCTTTGGTTTGAGTGACCAAAGAACTGTAGTTAACTACGCAGCAGGGGCAGGATATTTTGCTTTCTTCCAGAACATCCAAACCATCTGGGCCCACCAGACTGTTGATTCAGTTCTGGAGGCTCTTTCCCTGGGTGTAGAGTAACCAGGGTATGAAGCTGATACCTTGCCTCCATCTAGTGCCAGGGTTAGGAATATGTGATGATGTACCTCCAGTCCCTGTACATGCCCTCTTGGCATGTACAGGGACCACTGTATCTATAGTTTTTTTTTTTTTTTTAAATTTTTATCGTCTTTAAATTGTGACCTGCCACATGTCTAATATATATAATGAAAGAGTGTGATTCTAGCCTTCATTCATTGAAACTTATAATGTTTTTATAATATTAATTCTTATTGTAAATTCTTGTTATGTATGTGAAGAGGTTACATGATTACAGGATATTGAGGTGACAGGAGATAAAGATGACTCTCGCTGTCTCCATATCACAATCCATCGTCCGTTGTCATCTGGATCCTTTACCAATCGTGTTCCCTTACTCTCAGCATGCTTCATTTTTGATGATCATATCCGTTGTATGGCAGCAAAGCAGAGGTGAGCAGAATCTGATTTTAACGATTAGTTACGTTGATTAAACTTCAGAAATATATTCATAACCTGTAATGCAAATTTTAGGGTGTAATTTATCAAGGTTTACAAGTGGCTGTAAAATCCCTCAAGCCTTATTGTGCACCACGTCATTGGTCTTCTCTGAAATCTTAGTATTTATTAAATTATAAATAAAAATAGATGGTACTGAATATTAATTGGGTAATGTTGGAGAGGAGAAGACGGTTGTTGTTGGGTCACTGTAATGTAATACTATAATGCCTTTTATTTTAACCTTTAGACGCCTAACGTCAACTATAGTTGACGTACCGCACTGCTAACCTCCCAAAGTTGCATTTTATATATTTATTCAACAAATACAGGTACTGAATATTTTAAACATGGTGTATACTCCCCGTTTTTTCCTCTTCAAAATGCAGTTTGTTTCATAATTCTAACATATTTGGTTCCTGTATTATTCACATTTTATATACAGGTGTGCTAAAATTAAAAAAATAATTCCGGCACCAAAAATTTAATAGATACATTTTATGCTGTTGTATACAGACTGACAAAGGGTCGCATCAAGGCTCGGCAGAAAAAGATGCATATGATTGCACGATTACTGGACCTACCTAGCAATGTCCAACCATGTCCATCACCACCAGCCTATACTGTGTTGTCACAGAGATATTCTGATGGAACCCACACACGTTAGTAATTGTTTTTGATGTTCTGTCGACTGTGAATTGTGATAAATTCTTATAATAAAACCAACTAGATGCACTAATTTCTCAAATTTATTTTTGGAATAAAACTCTACATGTTTGGACACTTCCTCTGTCCATCATCAGGAGTTTTTCACAGTAGACACAGCAATGGTATGTGTCATACAGGTATGCTGACAGCTTGTGGGCAGGATTAGGACATCCATCCTGATCCTGCTCACAAGCTGTCAGCAAACCTGTATGTATTGCTGTGTGTACATTGAAATATTCCTGTTGATGGACAGAGGAACTGTCCGAAACATGTGGAGTTTTATTCCAAAAATAAATTGGAAAAATTAGTGCATCTGGTTGGTTTTATTATAAGAAGTTAGTAATTGTATTTTGTTGTATTCTAGTTTGACACATTGGCACTGCTGTATGTGTATTTGCTATTATACACCTTTGTTGTATGTTTGGGAGCCTAAACTTGCACCTTGTCACAAAATATATGTTTGTGGAGAAGTGGCTAGAGTAGCCGTGTGTTTCATGCTTCCTTGTGCAGGACTTGCCAGTAACCGCCTGGCTCGAGAACCTGGCCACCATCGTCCACTGTTCACTGTACATAATAAAGTTCCTGGATTTGCTGCTGTAGCCATTAGGAGAGAGAATTTACCCCCTCCTGGAAGAGGGGCTTCTCCTAATAAAAGACATTCTGACTCACCAGGTAAACAGTTCTGCTCTTAATAGTCTGGGATTATTTATATATACAAGTATATATTACCAAATCATGCTGTTCCTCCATTTACTACAAAGTTTTATTGGTGGAAATGTGTATGATAGTTACAGAACATGCAGCATGTGGTGGACAGAAAACCCGATCTCGTGAAGGGTCTCCAAGGCTGCCTCGTCCAAGAAGTGAGGAAATACCACTGGAAGAAATGTGTTTAAAGGCTGGTGTCTTTAATATATTCACTAACAAATTTATTCCATGAGCTGTGTCCCTGTATACAGTAACTATAATTCATTTAACGATCACACTTATAACTTAGTGAAAGATAATCAGTTGTGTACCACACAGCCTGAAAATATGTTTGTGTAGCTGGTATTTAAGATGGTCTGAAGATGCATTCTGTGATGTTTCCCAGTATGGTACAGGTGGATGATAATCAAAATGGCTTATGTTGCATTTGTGTTTGAAAACTGACTTCTGATGAGGTAGCACCTGGGTCACAGTCAAAACTTTGAGTGCAATTTAGACATCATATTTTCATTTTCTGTGTGTGCATGTGTTTTTACACTACAGTCCTCTTGTTTCTTAAGGACTGAATTCAGTGGTTCATCAGATTTTTAAAGCATTTAGCTGTTAAAATTCTGCTGCCATTTAGTTTGTCATGATTCCTTTCCATGTTGTATGCGATAAGTATAGCACTCAGTTTTCGCATTTGTGTTTGAAATACAGATACATTATATGCTGGTTTATTTGGATGATCATTTGACCATTTAAAGGTACCTTTGAACTTACAGCCCAAGTCCAGAGGTGGTGTTAGTGGAACATACAGCCCTTCTACAGAAGTGAGTAATGGGGCACCACAGTTCCCTTCTAAACGGCCTTCCTTTTCAAGCCTGTATCCACCAGCTCCGGTTGGAACCCCAGAGCCTCCACCAACTGTTGTGGTACCGACACTGGAGCCTCCACTGGAAGAAGTGGGTATAGAGAAACCCCCTGTGCCACCATCTGAAGAAACATCATTTACTCAGTTGCCATTGGATAATGGGACATTTGATAAAGAAGACAGAAAGACTCGCAGGCGGGGAATGGTAGAAACAGTGTGACAGAGCTATGGTTTTGGCAAGAAAAATTAACTTGTACAAGTTATTAGACATTGTGAAGGCACAGGAGCCGCATATATCGTGCCATATTGGCATCTACTCTTCATGTCGTTTGGTTGTGCGCGCTTCGTATCCGAGGAATTTGGCGTGATTATTATTTTTCACGAATTGGTACATATTCTTTCCTCCTAGTTCATTTTATTTAGTTTGTAAAATGTAAGAGAGGACTATGTCTCTGTGACATTAACATTATTTGAAAGTAAAATGTGGACAGATTTGTTATGTTAGTATACAAGACCCTGAGATTAATATGTCTAGGGCTCAACTGACGATAACATTACCATGTCCTTCTGTAATAGACTCTGTCATTGTAACCATCTTCCTGCTTTCAGAGGCAAATTCCAGTGCTGTGTATTCACTTGGAATTAAACACTGAACATGCAAAATGATAGGTATATGATACACAAAATGACAGTGATAGCAGTTAACTTCCTTAGGAAGTTTTGAGAATTGTCATATATATCTGTGATGCTCATCATTGTACAAATTTGAAAGTGTTTATATTCTTTTTTTGTTAGCATACAAGATTCATTGTCCATTTGGCTCAGGAGTAGAGTATATTTATTATATGTGACTAATTTCATTTTTTTAATATTGGCACAAAGCAGTCAGGATAGCTCATTCAGTAGTGACTTAGCTGCAGGGCGGACCAATGAGTCATGGCTTGATTCCAAGCAAAGGTTGCAGACTTTTCCTTGTCCAGAAACATTCAGACTGGCTCTGGGATCCACCTAGCAGACTGTTCATTTGGTAGTGGGGAGTCTTTCTTTATGGTATGAATCTTGACCACTTGCCTCCATCCGTTACTCAAGGTTAAGAACGCATGGAATTATACTGACACTCCCCAGTATGTCTTCATAGCATGAATGTGGAAAACGTTTTTTATTGGCATGAAGATACAACAAGTGAATGTTTTGATTGGCTCAGCCATCCAGTAGATGTGTGAGAACTGTTGTTCTGATAGGTCCATACTGACTATGTCTTGTAGGACAAAGAAACTGTAGTAAATGCCGCAGTTAAGAAGACAGAACGCCTTGTCTGATTCTCTGCTTATTGAAGAGTGAGTTTACCTACATGTGTGAGCTTTGTGGCTCTGCATATTCAATATGGTATGGAAATAGTGTAATTAAGTCAGTGGGTTAAGGAAACAGCTCAATTTTGTAACTGTGACACCTGCTGTATGGGGTAGTGCTTGCTTCACATGTAAACATTGACCAGTGAATCAGTCAAAACCATATCCATACACAGAAGCTGATGATTAGAACCGTGTTATACAGAAGCTGATGATTAGATCCATGTTACACAGAAGCTGATGATTAGAACCATGTTAACAGAAGCTGACAATTAGATCCATGTTACACAGAAGCTGATGATTAGAACCGTTACACAGAAGCTGATGATTAGAACCGTGTTATACAGAAGCTGATGATTAGAACCATGTTACACAGAAGCTGATGATTAGAACTGTTAACAGAAGCTGATGATTAGAACCGTGTTATACAGAAGCTGATGATTAGATCCATGTTACACAGAAACTGATGATTAGAACCATGTTAACAGAAGCTGACGATTAGCACTGTTACACAGAAGCTGATGATTAGAACCATGTTATACAGAAGTTGATGATTAGAACCATGTTACACAGAAGCTGATGATTAGAACTGTGTTACACAAAAGCTGATGATTAGAGCCATATTTTAGTTTTGTCTGATATCTTTCAGTCTTATAATGCCATCTTCAGTGGAGGTAATTCAAAATAATGGTAGAAAGTTTTATGTTTCAGTCATTTCATATTTATATGTGTAAACCGTTGGTACATAGCAATATTATTTTTTTTTATTTCCGTTGAAGATCGCTTTATAGTCTGAAATATGTCAGAGAAAAATAAAATATAGTTGTAATGTAAAATATCTGTGTATGTATTTGGTTTTTCACTGGTTCATTACTACACAGATATTTGTTTATATACTTTATGTAATGCCTTTTTTATTGCAGATTACTGGGAACATCAAAATCACCTGTTGAAATTAAGGTTACATTGGAAACCAGTCATATTTGGTGGCAGTAGAAATACACTTTGTAATACAGTGAGATCACCCATTTAAGTTTTCCCTGTATGCATAATGTGTGTACTGCTCCACAACATAGTTTTATCCCATGGTCTGGAGACTGGCATTCTGATAATCTTAATCTTGTGATTTTATTGAAACTTTTAATGAATACTTAGATAAGTGCATATAGCTGTCGGTGCTTAGGAGTTTTTCTTGTTCTGGCAAGGGGGAGCAGTGGATTTGAACACTGAACTGAGGGAAGTTTGAAATAATGGAGATTTTTGAGTCATGATAGTTGAAATTTAGTCATAAATAAACCGCAAATCATTGGACATTAAGTGGAGGTTTCACTGTAATTAGCCAGATACAGAAACCACAAGTTTCATATCTATTAATCTGTTGTACTGTAACCTTTCCTCAGGGCATGCCGCACCTTTCTCTGTGGTGTTCCAACATGAGAATACTCTTCATACTCAAAGATGATTTCTTGCTCAGCCCTGGTATGAAAATAATCCAGAGGTGTACGAACCCCAGGTGCCAGGTCACCTGGGGTTTGTGTTTTTTACACTGGCGCCAAATATTTGTGGATATTGTTATGGAACAAGCTTTATATCACCTTTCTGGTCCCTGCAATTTTGATGTGGCTTCAAAATTCTTGGAAAGGATGTGCACCCCTAGATTAAACCACCCAACCGTGAGATGTACCTCCATCCTTTCCACATTACTTCGAATGTACCCGAAATATATTTATGAAATACCGCAGAGATTAATAATTATGGTAGCTGTATGCATGTGTACTTGTGTGATTATGTGTTTGGTTAAGCCCAGTTTGTTAAGTAGCATGTAAGGTTGTTGTACCAGTATGTTCGTGCGCAAATAACAGTCTGCTACAATACCATGGTCGTAATTTAGCGTGAACAAGGTCAAAATGACTTCATATGAGACAGCAAAACCTTCTACATGGAATTTTTTTAATGAAGTGGCATGTAGCAAAATTATCCATGGTACTGTTGGGAGAAACTTTAATTATTCTAATTTTTATATTTGGGAATATGCAAATATATATTTACAATAAAATGCCACTTCGTGCAATTGGATATTTAAAACTGTGTATCGCAGAGTAGTATACATTCACAACACCACAGGCATGGCAGTAATTGTACAAAACAATTAAGTAATTATGGCATAATAAGTTAGGTAAACTAGTAATATAGTTAGAACATTAAAGTAGTTTATATTTCTTTATTATTTCTGTTCTGAATGCTGTGAAGTGGAATGTAATATATGGATATTTTGAATTGTTAACAGTTTGCAAATTACTATATTTATGTATATTAGGCATATCAAATTTAAAATGAACTAATGGCTGGACCTGTTTTTATACTTAGAATGGCATATCCTGCTGTTAGAACAAGAATTTAAAGAAATTTGTTGTCTGAAACTTTTGTATGAGAAGGCTGTGTAGTATGTTTTATCTCAACATACAAGTGTAGAAGTTATAATTGTCCTATATATATATACCCGTTTTAATGTACTAGACTCATCACACTCTCTGGTTTCCCTCAGTCCGTCCATGCAAATGTTACTATGTGTTGCTTCCAAGCAGTTCCCATTTCATCAATCATCCTGTCAGTAGATATATGTGGTCTCTGAGACTTCTTTTTTTATCTGATTCCGTAGCCCAATTAGGGCCGCAACTGTCCCATGTTCCTGAATTGGTTTGCATCTACCAGCTTTTCTTCCTGCCCTGGACCCCAGGATTTTTGTGTGTTTTTCTGTGCCATCTAACCATATCCTTGAAAGTGTCCATCTCTTCCTTATACCTTCTGGCTTAATGCAGGAATTTCCTGCAGGGGATGAAATTTTCTGGTGATTAAAATGTGTTCCCAGTCACCTTAATCTTCCACATTTATGATTTCTGCTTTCTTACATAATTGAAGCAGTCCTTGTTACACCTGATACACCATGTAATGTTGTCAATAATTGGGTCATATGTTTTCCTAGAATCTTTCTTTTGAATATTCTCAACCTACTCTCACCTTCTGTAGTGCCAAACCTTTATTGCCATATAAAATGATGGCTCACATTTGGGTTTTTAATATTAAGTGAAAGACTAAAATGATATGTAAGCTTTAATACAGAAAAGGCTTTTGTATACATGTGCACCCTCATACAATGTAGAACTCTCTCTTATCACAAGCCACAGTGAACTGAGAAAGTGTATTAACTGGATGAGAAATATATCATGCACAAATATACATATGTACATTAATAAATATTTTTCACATCACAAGATTTTGTTACACATTTCACTATACAGGAAGGGTTTTATAGGTATGCATAAAGTTATATGTTTCATAACGATCACCATGATCTTTTCCAACCGCTGAATACTAGTTATGCTAGCATGCTATGAAACTTATGGTGATATTCAGATTATAACCCTGGTGGTGGTGCTGTGTGCTATGCTGCACATGTATAAGCGTTCTGATGGCACATACTCTCTCCATGACATACCAAACTACACCATGACATTACGTGACACCATAATATTCACAATCATCAGTGCGAGAATCTCGCATATCAACGTGGAACATAACACGATTGCTTCCTGATCACTGCTGTTGCAAGACATTAGTTATTCCTGAACAGCTCCCAGCCTAGCCATGCCCAGAGTGAAAAAAATAAATAAACGGGAATAATAACCAGAAACAAACAGTAATAATATTCCACGTCGGATACCATGTCTTTGGCATTTGATATTTTAACAATGTAGATTATTTGCATGTACCAGAGACGAAATGGAAAACACACGTTTTTCTTGGGTTATGTAATGCAGCAACAGCAAACAGTTTATGTACAAGTTCACATTCTAGAAGATTTACTGCATAAACTTCCTTGCAGGTTTTCTCGAATCCCACACATTTTCGTAGGACAGTAAGGTACATTCTATCATGCTGAACCACACGCATTCTCCTTGCACTTACCATCGCCTTATCGTTCTATGATCCGTGCTGATCCACACACGATAGTAGGCGTTTTTAAGATAAATCAGAAGCAGGTCGTATGTTTACCCTCGATCCATGGCATCAATTGCGCCGATTCATCCATGGATAACATTCGATATGTTGGTCCATGATATCTACCTCTATTCCGTGCTCAACTGTGCTCCAAGGGAACGATGACGTTTTGTCTCAAACGCGGTAAATACATGTTGCTGTGCACTGTGTGTGGGGAGCTGGTTTTTGTTAGATGTAACAGTTATTTTTGTCGTGGAGTTAAATTATAATAACAGGCGTAATACTTTACTAATTTGCTTAAACGTTATTGTATTTGTGATGATGAGAACACAGTGGCTAAAAGTGTAAGCGTAGTGATCAGCACACTGAAAATGTTGGATGCCAGTAATTTTCAGTGTCTGTAAGGATTGAGTGTTAATATTTCTGTTAGATAGAAGAAAGCAGAAATTCAGGGATGGATGTTGAAGTTGACATGGAAGTGGCGCTTAACAAGGAAATTCCTTGCAGGAAGGAACAGATTTCTCGCATAATGGAAATTATTGGGCAGGTAGGTTTCAAAGACGCACGCCGGGTGTACTGGTTTTAGATACACTCTGATTGAGAAAAAGATTTTCCATATCATATGCTTGAGGATATGGTCACTACTGTAGTTTAGTGTTTTAATTATAATGAGTGCACTTACGGTTTTAAATGGAATGTTTAAGGGTTTCCTGGGGAAGGTTCACATCTTAAAGGCTTGTCCTTAATTACTATAATTGTAAAATTGTGTTTAATTGTTTACATAAGTTTTACCGGGAGTGAGCAGAGGTCAGCATGGTGTATTTAAGCTGAAATGTTAATATGAATAAAAAGAGTAACATCCCTGTTGCCTGGTTTACAAGGGATGTTCAAAATGTTTCTGCACTTTTTTTCTGGTGTTCTTTGGTATGATGTAAGCCTTTATAACAGGAAACACTGTAACTGGTTGCATGTCATGTCATCACACTGATGGTCTTGACCGTGCTTTAAGCACGAGAGTTTCTATCAAGCAGAGAACATAGCTGCATTACTTTTAATTTGCACCAAGGAACAACAGAGTTCTCTGGCACATTTTTTGTGGGAAAAAGGTGCAAAGAGTGCTAAAATGTGCACACCTTTATGCGCTGAGTATAGGAGCAATGCTTTTTCCCAGACAAGTTTATGCAGGTGGATAGATATGCTGAAGAAAGGCTGGAAAACTGACTGATGCTGGTGCTCAGGATGCCCTACATCAGCCAGGGGTGAGAATCTGAAAGGATTCAGAACCATTGTACTCAAGCATAGAAGAGTCACAATTACAGAAATTATACAATAATTAAAATACCAGTCATTTGCACAAAATAGAGATCTCAGTTTCTGGTTACTAATGTACGCTGTTCTTCGAATCAGTTCATCTATCTATATATTAATAATGAATATGTGCTCATAATTATCTAAATAAGGATGGTATGCTTATGAGCATTGATGCCAAATTTTTCAAATATCTAGTAGCCACCTCAAAATTCTTGGCAGCAGTTCCATCCAGTGACCCACACTTACTAGGCACTACCCTTCAAACTTAGGTTGTTTGGGTAACCAGGCACCCAGGATTTGTGCAGTCCTGATTATGAGTGTATCTTCTGCATTATTAGGTTATGAAATATAACATATGCAATATATTGCCACATTTATTAGCCAGGGGAACCATTGCCACCTGCAGTGTTTGTGTTTGGGCATACTGCAACTGGAAAGACATTAGTGGTCACCCGTACGCTGGAGAATCTCCAATACGTCTATGCTGTAGTGAACTGTGTCGAATGTTACATGCCACAGTTACTTTTTGAACCAATACTCAACAAGATACATGGTAACTATCACTATTTGTGCAATTGTAGTATTATTTATTTCTACACCAATTATAATTTATTTACAAGCATCTATTCTATATTAACTGACTCTTAGGCTGCCCCTTTATATTACATATCTGAAATAAAACGTTGTATAACATGAGGTAGGAGAAACAAGTCTCATGTGTTGAGGTGGTCGAGTCTTCTTCCTTTCTGTCTGCTGTTGTATTTCATTCCACTCCTTTGGGCATGTTTCACCCAAAGTGGGATATATGTGATTATTGCTATCTACTTTCCTGTGAACATAGGGACTAAGTGGCTGGAAAAGGGTATGTGGAAGCATAAAGTCTCTGGTCAATTCATGGGATTTCTTTCTTTGATTCTAAGAAAACGGAATGTGTATAAAATGAAGAGAAATGAATGGTTGGAACATTTGTACAGGTGTTTTCAGCAGAACCTGGAAGAAATGGCTTGGCCACTCATCTTTGTGGGCTTAGACACCTTCAAACAATCAGGAACCTTCAATACCTGTTATAGCTATGAAAGTTGGAATGGAGAATGTCACTTGTCATGAAAATGCTGGAGGGAAAGGGGAGTGCTATGTGAAAGCCAGGAAAGGGGAAAGGACAACAAAACCGATTGATGAGTTTAGAAGTTTTGGGCTCAGAATTGCTGGTTTGAATTTGCTCAACACGTGCCATTAAATTTTTTGTGGGAGTTGTTGCCCTGATGAATAAAGTCACAGTGAACATCATAAAGTGTTTTCAGAAACATGGTGAATTTGATATGTTAAGTTGTAACTAAATAGAAGTCTTGTAGTTGAAGAATAAGAGACCAACTTGATGTCACTAGTTATTAAGTTTCATTTCACTTCTATGCTCAACATGTTTCAGACATTAATACATCCATCATCAGCAGCTTGTGTAGCAGACTGAAGCCTGCTACACGGATACAACCCCAACCCAACCACAGCGAAATTCCAACACACATCGAAACAAGAACACACGACTAGTGTGGTGATACAACAGAAAAGTCACGTGCTCCTGATGATGGATGTATTAATGTCCAAAACATGTTGAGCGTAGAAGAAGTGAAATGAAACTTAATTATTAGTGACATCAAGTTGGTCTGTTATTCTTCAACTATCACAATGATGCACGGTCCATTATACATAAGAAGTCTTGTAATTTTAAGGTGTGTCATCCCCGTTGTGTTAGGTCAATAACACAAAGCTGTAGCATGTATATAGCTCTATATACATACAGTCATGAACACAACAATATTACAATTAGTAGCAATATGTAAGATACAACTACATGTTTTGGCCCTGTGTGTAGGCCATCATCAGGTTGTCCAAAGAACTTATTAAGTGACCAAACAATATGTGTGGTAATTTTGGAAGGTGAACGAGATCTCGTCTTACATCATAAATCGTGGGATTAGTAAGAGTTGCCAACAGTTATGTTGATGTGTGGTTTATCATTTAAAATGCATAGGTATACATCTTATGATCCTTAGTATATTTAGTTAATCACATGCTAGGATCATAAGATGAATACCTATGCATTTTACATGATGAACCACGCATCAGTGTAAATGTCGGCAACTTTTACTAATCCTGCGATTTATGATGTAAGACGAGATCTCGTTCACCTTCCAAAATTACCACACATATTGTATAGTCACTTAATAAGTTCTTTGGACAACCTGATGATGGCCTACATACAGGGCCAAAACATGTAGTTGTATCTTACATATTGATACTAATTGTAACATTGATGTGTTCATGACTGTATGTATATATAGATATACAGGGTGTTTCAAAAAGAGCTTTACAACTTTGAAAGCGTATAGAAATTTATACAGAGGACATACACAACGTTTTGAACTGTCAAAATGTAACAAAACACACCGAGTTTTACCTC
>Ga0131853_10014588_pt1 | contig 14409 bp, 9 predicted proteins | sample TergutLab28metaG_FD_92764 | JGI IMG/M metagenome (GOLD analysis project Ga0131853, IMG submission 92764) | Labiotermes labralis P1 segment gut microbial communities from Petit-Saut dam, French Guiana - Lab288 P1 (version 2) (version 2) | ecosystem: Host-associated > Arthropoda: Insects >... | reverse complement strand
TTCATTACCGCACTCACAAACGTCCGCCACCTGTCTCTATCCTGGGCCAGCCCAATCCAGTCCATATACCCACATCCCACTTCCTGGAGATCCATCCTAATATTATCCACCCATCTACGCCTAGGTCTCCCCAGTGGCCTCTTTCCCTCCGGTTTCCCCACCAAGACCCTATACACCCTCCTCTCCTCATCCATACGTGCCACATGCCCAGCCAACAGTCCAACACACATAAAAAATCACAGTTGTTTTGTTGCCTTCTATATGTTTACATATTTCACAGTCTCACACTCGGTTAACAATACCAATTCGATTCGTCCGGTTTCTCCTTACAGTCGCGTCAAAACAATATGTGCCCGATATTTCATAATTTGCAGTAGCCTTTGTTCTCTCCCCTCTTTCTTTGTCTTCAATCCACCTGTCTGTTATTGATTGATAATTTATTTAATTATTGTTTCTACGTGGCATACGAAAGTTGCACAAGGTAAAACCTTTTGACGTGGACTATAAATTACAGTGTGTGTGTGTGTGTGTGTGTGTTTATGTATAATTTGTACCGCACTTTACCACGCGGTGAGAGGTCCCCTTAATTAGGCTACAGTTACTGTTGTAACTTGTAATAAATCTTAACGTGCCCGATACCCTGCACGATCAGATGTGTTTCTTTGTGTACGGTGTCAACTGAATGGTCTGAACGTGTGCGAACTTAATTCGCCTTTAAAAATTTATGTTCTAATTGAATTGGCTTGATTGTCTGTTGACCGGACAAAATTAATACCCTTCTTCAACGCTACGCATTGTCACTCACCCTGTTTTTATTAATTCTGATCTTCTTCCTTCTTTCTTCTTCTTCTTCTTCTTCTTCTTCTTCTTCTTCCATTGGCACTACAGCCCACTGTGGGCTTTGGCCTGTCGAACAATGTCCTTCCATTTTTTTCCTACCTGCCACCAACTATCTCCATCTTCTCACTCCCAGCACTTGAAGATCTCTTTCTACTTCCTCTTTCCATCTTTCCCTGGGTCTTCCTCTTCTTCTCGTCCCTTCCAGTTCTTGAGTGAAAATCTTTTTGGGCATCCTATCCTCCTCCATTCTCTCTAGGTGACCTAACCAGCTAATCCTTCGCACTTTTATCCATTTTACTATATTTTCTCCTTTGCTCATCTCTTCTAGTTCTCGATTCGTCCGACTTTTCCCTTCCCCGTTTTCATATTTAGGACCATATATTCTTCTAAATATTTTCCTTTCAAAAATTAGCACAGCTTGTTCTTCTTTCTTCGTCAACGTCCATGTTTCCGCTCCATACGACACTACCGGTCTTATTAGTGTCTTATATAATATAATTGTAGTAGCTCTGGATAAAAGTCGACTCCTGAAGAGACTTATAGCGGCAAAATAAGTTCCACTGCCGCCCAAAATACGTTATTAAGCTAAAAACTTGCTCCAATTTAAGTCAGATATTCACCTGAAAGAACTGTGCAATTTTTTTACCTCAATGAATGACTTCAGCGTGGATAATAAAAAGATAAATAATTAAGTATTTTTACGGATTATTTGAACAATCCTTTAGCTCTATAATGAATTTAAATTAAAACTGTTAAACATCGCATACATAAAAATATAATTTTAGTACGAACATTTCTATTTACTTACTGTGGGTTTGTACGGTTATTGTTGCCCCTGACCTCAATTAATGATGCATACAGACTCGATAGGTCTCCCCTGAAGGAGGAATCGGCTCCTCTGACAACACACAATATTCAAAACAAAACAAAAAATTACACCACTGGCAGTATTCGAACCCGCAGTCCCAGCAGACGTTTTTTATCTTTTACCGGGTGATCCTGAAACGGGAGCAGAAGTGATATTCAGTTTATAACCATTTGCATGATGAGACCTAATTCTCAGGGTTCTTTCCAAGGAGCTGAGAAAAACCGTGAAATGCCTAGCTGATGTTTCAAAAGTGTTACCTTCCTCAAAACTAAGTTCCGGCTACGTTTGATTTCCCGTTATTTTTGTGCTCAAAATGCATGTGACTTAAAAGCATCTTTCTCACCGTTTCGATGGTTTGTGTCCGTTGATGGAAAACAAATTAGTGAATTATAATTATTCTGTACAATTATACAATATACCTACGCTAATTTCCATGTCTGTACAGGGGTGCTGATAAGTCATTAGCCCGAACAGGAAGGAAACAAGCTCGGAAGCATGTCAGGGACGGGCGCGATTTCAACAACATCGAGACGCGAAATGTAATCAAGTTTTTTTTTCCCCTGCAAGGCAAGGCGCCGAAGGAAATTCACGCCATTCTGACAGAAACATTAGATTGTCTCCTTACTGGTCGGGCGAAGGACTTATCAGCGCCCCTGTATATTCTACTACTTGAACAAACAGAGTGTTTTCAAAAAAGCTGTTCTTCTCTGCTCTTACGTCTCGTCAGATTGATATATAAATGGCTGCTTATATTTTCGTATCTCTCAGTACATACCTTGTGGCATTGTGTACTCTGAAATAATGTATAGTGGATCTAAATGACGTAGTTCCCTGACAGACTACGTCATTATCGCGTGTTATAGAAGCGCAACGAGAATGACACATCTTAAGATTATAAATTTTAGTCGCGCGTATTTGCATCAATTTCAAAAATGGAAAAGTAAATTATTTATAATATTTATAATATATAATTTACTTTTTCAGTTCTGTATATATATATATATATATACATATATTGGTAGTCTTTCACCGTGCATATTGTACAATTTACATTTATTTGAATTACCAACACATGCACACTGTTATTAAAACACTTGCAGCTAACGAAAGGCAGGGGCAAGACAGGCAACACCATATCCAAAAACATCGCATACATTAAAAGACATGCTGCCATCATAACATACCCATCGTAAATATTTATCACAAGAGTAATAACTTTAGTCAAACTACGCAGCTCCCTGATGATGGTTGGAAGAAACGACTGAAACATGTCGGAGAATTATGAATGACTTTTAAAATGTTTTTTAACCAAGTGAGGTTTTCATAATGTTTTAATAACAGTGTGCATGTGTGTTGGTAATTCAAATAAATGTAAATATATATTGGTATCTACGATCGTAGGATCAATCGGAGGAAATAAATCAAACCTCAGTACTAAAGATCCTAACCTAATCATCAATCAATCAGTCATAATTGATGAATATTAATTGCGCTAACCACAGGTGAAAATTTACGGCTAGTATACTTCACAATTTACTCAACATTAGCACTAACTCTAGTGTCAACTATCAAGCTGTCATGAGCATAATTTATTAACCAAACCGTAACAACAATTAAAGAAGCCACACTAATAAATTTCATAATTTTCACATCACTACTATCTCTAGGCGGACTCCCTGTATTCCTTGGGTTCCTACCAAAATGAATTGTTATCCAAGCCGTAATTACAAACAATATAACCCCACTAACAACAATTGTAGTAGTGACATCATTAATTACCCTGTATGTATGTATGTATGTATATATATATATATATATATATATATATATATACATACATACACAAACACACACAGTGTGGGCCGGGTAGCTCAGTCGGTACAGCGACTGAGCTAGGTGCTGGACGGTCCGGAATCGAATCCCGGTGGGGAGGAGTTTATCCGTCCGTCCAGACCGCCCCTGGGGCCCACCCAGTCTCCAGTACAACTGGTACCGGGTCTTACCCGGGGGGTAAAGTGCGGCCAGGGCGTGAGGCTGACCCCCTCCCATCCAGTGCCGAGGTCCTAGAAAGAGTAAAGCTATACCTCTACTCACCTAAGGGCCTTCGTGGCCTATGAAAAGGACCTACCTGTATACACAGTACAATTCCGCTTGTCCGGATTAATTGGGACGGTGAAAGATCCAGATTTACAGAAATTCCGGATAATTGGTATTTTCTTTGAAAATAGGCTACATTGGCAGTTTGAAGTACGGCTGTTACTATATACAGTATGTACCTGCGTCTGAAGCTTTCGACCTGGCCTGATTTGAAATTCTAGAAGCCATAACACTGCACTGTACTTGATTCGATAACCGGTAATTTCAAGGCAAGTTAATTTTGAAGTCTTCTGGACAAATATACGCGAATGGCCAATCGGATCCGGATAATCGGCGTTCCGGATGTCCAGCGTCCGGAAAAGTAGAATTATACCGTAACTGTAATGGCAATATTTATTTGAAAAAAAAATTAATTTGCTTGCCGAAGTAATACACCCTTATTATTGCACACAATAAATCCTGATACAAATTTATTAGCGGCAGTACTTTAGCGTACCTAAGTTTAAATTGAAAGGATAATAATTTATTACACTACGCATGGTGCTGATAAGTCCTTAGCCCGACCAGGAACACAACAAGCTCGGAAAAATATCAGTGACGCGAACTGTAAATTTTTTTCCCCCTCTAAGGCAAGGCGCCGAAGGAAATTCGCGCCATTCTGACAAAAAACATTAGCTTATTTCCTTCCTGGTCGGGTTAAGGACTTATCAGCATCCCTGTGTAAAGTCCAAGAAATATTATTCTCAAAATACCTGTAAATGTTCCATTTTGATTTAATTTGTAAACGTTACACTCGGACTGGTGGTTTAGGCCATATTTCACAGCGAGATAGAAGAACAGAAATACACTGACATGTACACACAGGCTTTGGATTATATGAGTGCTTTATGGCGAAGACTATGTCACGCTCTTTCACAACAGATAAACTGTGACTCCATACATCATCCTCTGAATATGGAGCACCGGTCCAGCACAACTTCCCAGTAAGTCATGTGACCAGGAACTCAACCGTTGTTCACCCGCGCGTGACCTCTCTAACTCAGCAGCAACATTTTAGACCAGTTTACTTGACACTCCGCTTGCTGTTGGAGCGCTGCGTTGAACAAACTGCGCCCACAAGAATGAGGTCGGTACTGCCATAGAAAGAACACCGCCCACCAAATGTACCCCACTTCATTTCCATCGTACAGGTATTACGTTTAAGGACTAGGGTAGAGAACAGAAGAATTAAATAGAACTTGGTATTAGCCTTAGTGGATTAGTTATGCAGTTACGGTTTTTGTGCCTCAGTACTGTATGAATAGGCAACGTGTTTTTAGACCATATTATGTAGTGCTAATTCAAACCTGTTCCTATTCTGCTTTGCCTTCCATTTTTTCGCAATATACAGGGTTATTCGAAATTATTGTCGGGGTTTTAGCAACTTGTCATACAAAATACAATTGAGATAACAATATGTGTGTTTTTTTATTTAATAGAACAACACCCCAAGATTTTGTTACATACCTTACAGGTGCTCTATATGTACAACCTTTGTGATTCTACAAACATCAACACGATAATCGAGTTCGTTCCAAACTGTTTGTAGCATGTCAGTGGTGATAATCGATTATCGTGTTGATGTTTGTAGAATCACAAAGGGTGCACATATAGAGCACCTGTAAGGTATGTAACAAAATCTTGGGGTTTTGTTCTATTAAATAAAAAAATATAAATTGCTATCTCAATTGTATTGTGTATGACAAGTTGTTAAAACCTCGACAATCATTTCGAATAACCCTGTATATTAGACAATTTTGGTGTCATTATCTGCTCCGAAAATAACCTATAATCTAGTTTACATAAATCTCGTATCTCAAGGACTTTGTAAGTAACAAGAGAGTTATTGTGCTTATAAAGGCAAAATGGACGCGCGTTCCCGCAAACATTGTTGACGTGGAAAAGCAATGAGTATTACATATTCTGGGTGTGTGTCTGTAGCCGAGGTTATCCAACAGGCCTAGCGCATGTGCCATATTATATTTTAATTTCGGCCTGTCCAGTTTCATCATATTATTAGATAAGTGTGATATAGTACAGGGATTCTGGTAAGTCCTTAGCCCGACCAGGAAGGAAAAAAGCTAATGTTTCTGTCAGAATGGCGTGAGTTCCCTTCGGCGCCTTGCAGAAAAAAAACTTGATAACTAGCGTCTCGACGTGGTTGAAATCGCGCGCGTACTTGACATGCTTCCGAGATTGTTTCTTTCCTAGTCGGGCTAAGGACTTATCAGCACCCAGGCATATAACTTTTCGATCTAAGAGGAAATGAGCGAGATAAATAAATAAATATGTGTATATATATATATGTGTGTGTGTGTGTTTGAATGTATGTGTGAGTGCGTGTGCGAATGTGTGTGGTGTGTGTGTGTGTGTGTGTGAATGTGTGTGGTGTGTGTGTGTGAATGTGTGTGTGTGCGTGTGTGTGTTAGTGTGTGTGAGTGTGTGTGAGTGAGTCGTGTGCGTGTGCGTGTGTGTGTGTGTGAGTGTGAATGTGAATGTGTGTGAGTGTGTGTGAATGTGAATGTGTGAGTGTATGTGTGAGTGTGTGTTTGCGTGTAAGTGTGTGTGTGTGAGTGAGTGTGTGTGTGAGTGTGTGTGAGTGTATGTGTGTGTGAGTGAGTGAGTGTGTTTGAGTTCGTGTGTGAGTGTGTGCGAGTGTGTGTGTGTGTGTGTGTGTGTGAGTGTGTGTGAGTATGTGTGTTTGTGTGTGAGTGTGTGTGTGTGTGAGTGAGTGAGTGTGTTTGAGTGTGTGTGTGAGTGTGTGTGTGTGTGTGTGTGTGTGTGCGCGAGTGTGTGTGTGTGAGTGTGTGTGTGTATGTGTGTTTGTGTGTGAGTGAGTGTGTGTGTGTGAGTGAGTGTGTGTGTGTGTGTGAGTGTGTGTGTGTATGAGTATGTGTGTGTGTATGTTTTTATATAAAGTACGCATTATTTTTGTCAAATTTTATGAAATTTCTATTTTCCTAAGGATATTCGAAAAATTCTCAAATATAAAACTTCATGAAAATACGTTCTTTGGGACGAGAACGGACAGACACAGAGACAGGCGGCGGACGGACGGACGGACGGACGAACAGACATGACGAAGCTAATAGACGTATTCGCACTTTTACAAAACCGCAAAAAGTTTTATAATCAGGAAGGAAAATAACAGTCGCTCCTCTTACAGTGCCTCTAGGCCATTCGATGCAGGCAAACATGAAACCCACTGACAAACCAAATACTCTCCTCACCTATACATTAGATGAAGTAGAGTTCCAAGTTTCATGCTGACGAAGCCTTACTCTCACACATGCAACCACTGAGATCTTTTGAATAAGAAGAACAATCGATCGTATTATTTTTCTATATAAAAGTCAGATATAAATCCTATACCTCCCGGAATTTGAACCCGGGTCTTCCAGACCATAGGCAAAAACTTTTTAAACTAATCAGTATTCAAGAGTAAACGACAAAAGGAGAAATGCTGTGTACTGCTGGACAGTCGCGTTACATAGACAAAGCGATTCGCTTTCCTAGCCGAAGGTAACACAGCGGTACCATTTTCCTATAAAATGATTGAATTAAATTTGAAGTCCATGTCAATAAAATAATTTCGGAACTTTGAAAGACTCCACAGAGAGGCAGGAAAGGAATACGACTGACCATACAGAAATTTTGATCTTCATTTTTCATAAATACACTCCACACAGGGTCTTGCAATAGTGGCGTATAAACTGTTTAGAAACTTAAAAGGTAAAATGATCCCGTTACAGGCCCGGTGTGGCCCAGAGGATGGGTAGAGGTATAGCTCTACTCTTCCATGACCGCGGCACTAGAAGGGGGTGAGTGGTCAGCAGCACGCCTCGGCCGCACTTTACCCCCGGGGAAAGACCCGGTACCCATTGTACAGGAGGCTGGGTGGGCCCCAGGGCCGGTCTGGATGGGCGGAAAATCTCTTCCCCACCGGGATTCGTTCCCGGACCGTCCAGCCCGTAGTGAGTCGCTATACCGACATTAACTGTTTAAAGACTGCAATAAATAGGCTAAACGTTTAAAGTTTTATTAATTCAAAATTTATTTATTTACCAACTGATGCACTAGTGAATTGTCTTAAAAAATCAATATTAAAATTTACACTACAATTTACATTGAAACAGCTCCGACATGTTTCGCTGTTACAGTTACACCATCATCAGTGAGCGCATTAATTTGTGCTTACTAAAGTGGCAGTACAGACCCAACAGGAAGTTTTAAGTAACAGATACATGAACACTTAACTAAAGACACTGTAACTTTAGTAAGCACAAATTAATGCGCTCCATGATGATGATGTAACTGTAACACCGAAACATGTCGGATCTGTTTTAAGGTAAATTATAATATAAATTGTAATATTTTTAAGACAACTCACTAGTGCATCAGTTGGTGAATAAATAAAACTTTGATAATAAAATGCATGTCAAATTTACATATGTATTTGTATTAGGTGGAAACTTCGAAATTTTAATACTTTGAATCCAGGAAGTGATCTTTCACTCACAGCCGCTAAAGTCAGCAGTACCAATCAGCTTGAACCCGGCAGTCACTTGATCAGATCATTATACTTTTAGGAATGCATGACTTGTCAGCTCTTCTCTATGAAACTTAGCGCGACCCGGTAAATGCCCTCACTCGCTAACAAATTGGTTGTCGGGCGTCACGTAACTACGATTGAAGAATTATAGTGATTGTATATAATTATTAAAAAGATTGTTGTAATGATACTACGATGTTGTACCGTTTACTGTTTATTCAAGGTAAGGCATATTGATCGGTATTCAAAATTCACTTTATTTCGAGTTGAGCAGTTTGGCAATTATATTTAGCTTTCATTCCAAATTTACGCGTTTTGATTTATAAAGAGAGAGAAGAACAATCTAGGAAGTGTGTCATCCCCGTTGTGTGTGTGAAACTAGGAAAAGTTATGTAGTCAAACACAACTTAATCACTGAGGTGTATTTAATGACTATGTGATGGAAACAACTACATGTTTCGGCCTGTAATGGCCATCATCATGTTGTTTAGGGAACTTAAGGCTAGCTATATGCATATAGCTAGCCCTTAAGTTCCCTAGACAACCTGATGATAGCCATTACATGCCGAAACATGTAATTGTTTCCATCCCAGAGTCATTAAATACACCTCAGTGATTAAGTTGTGTTTGACTACATACCTTTTCCTAGAGAAGAGAAAGTTAATTAGTTAAACAACTTATATTACGCTTTGGAAGATTATGATTTAGTTTGTATTTATTATTTGTTAATTATTTTTACATAATATTTAGTTTTACGGAATAGAATATATATTTTTTCATTGTCCAAAATTGGGATTGAATCAAACTATTGTTCTGCGAATCCTTGAGTCCTTGCTACAATTGGATTTTCCAAACCTCTTTGGCTGGTGGCGGCGAAATTCTACCAAATATTCTAGTGTATTTTCCCGGGAAAAACTTGATGGAAGTCGGGCCATCATGTAGGTAGGAAAGCACTACAATAATGTCAAGATGCAAGGTGCGAATGTGAAAATTATGGCTATACTTTGGAGTTTAACGCTCTCCGATGTTCGATAGACCACTGTTTTTGTTTGAGGGTCCGTAGGCTTTGTCCTCCTGTATTTCTTAGTGTTTTAATGTGTAAATTTTATATAAGTGCATTGGTTTGTATAATAATTGAGTGACTTGCGTCTAACTTTATCATTATCAGCAAAATTATATTTGTCATTTAGCGATTTCTCAATTTTGTTTACACCCTCAAAATCATATAACCTTAATACTGTAGTGCCAATTCCGGTGACCGCCCGGTCTAAGACGTGGGTCTGTGGCCACCCGCTTGCTGGGATTGCGGGTTCGAACCCCGCCAGGTCAATGGAAGTCTGCCTCCTGTGAGTGTTGTGTGTTGTCAGGCAGATTTCTGTACGTTGAGCTGATCCCTCGTCCAGAGCGAGTCCTAACAAGTGTGATGCGTCTGTAAGGGCATGGACAAGAAAAGTTAACAATGAGGTGGACCAGGCCTGAGTTGGATTATTAAAAAATAACAAACATAAATATAATACAGTTTAAAATTAAAATTAAACGCTTATCGTGAAATACCAAGAATATCAAATTCTGTACAGAATTTTAATTATGTTATTATATCTGATATAATTCCAGAAGCATCGCTATGTGAGTCACAGTAATATGAAATAGCTTTTAATATTTGCCTTGAAACCATTTCACACGTCTGTATTTAAAGATTCAGGTCGTACCGCGTAGTAAACACAATCTGTCTCGGTTACAAACACAAATAAGGTAATGATGTATACAGAAATAATCATCCCTAGTTCTGAGAGCCACAGAAATAAGGAAATATAGTCTGTGGCATAATGCAGAAACTTTAAATTTGGCGGTACAGGGTTGCTGAGAAGTTCTTAGCCCGAGGAAGAAGGAAACAATCTGCGCATGTCAAAATTGTGATGGGCAGAGGAATGGATTGATTTGGCTAGGGTAGGGACAGGTGGTGGACTGTTGTGAATGTGGTAATGAGACTCCAAGTTACATAAAATGCGGGGAATGTAGCTTGTTTCCTTTCTGGTCGTGCTAAGGAATTATCAGCACCCCTGTATATGGATTAATCACTGGTTCGTAATGGGGTCAACTGCCGCTACACTGTGCCTCCATTTACTGTATTCTGCATAGAAAATATAATTTACCGCGCTGATACTGCGTAACCTTGACTGATATCAAAATCCTACTACCTTGTCGGATGGTTTTTTGTGGTGTCTTTTTATATGCAGATTTGTGTATCCTTATAAATAACCAACTTGACGCACAGTTCTTTTTCTTATATTGTTTATTCTATTTCTATACATGTTTCTAGCAACTAAGTACTCATCATCAGGAGAGTCAATTGTATCAATACCACCTCTGGTATATGTCAGTCCGAATATAGTTGAATGGTCCAATATTACAAAATTTTTATCCTAAAATGGATGGTATTACTTATAGGTGGTGATTTTTGGTTGACTATTTTCACTATTAAATTATTATTGAATTATAATAATATATTTATAATATTAAAATAATAAAATTAAAATATAATAATAATAATAATAATAATAATTGTATTATTTATTCGAAAAAAATACATAAATTTAAAAATTTGTTATTTACAGAGATTGTAATAAGATGCACGAACAACAACATGTAAGATTTACGTATGTTCAATATTGTTTCATTTTGGTATTTAATCGTTCTCTCGTTCATGATGATAAGCAAATAAGCTTATCATTCAAAATAATATTTTCGCAGAATTTACTTGGAAAGAAAATCGTGTCAGGGTTGGTGATTACATCGTTCTGGAGGATATACAAACTACAACTCTCGCTTAGATTTTACATTGTATTGTTTCGCGTCATGTTGTGTAATGTATATGTTACTATATTTTAATCATATACAACAAATATACTTATAAATAGTTGTATTTGGAGTGTTGCTGTTTGTGGATCAGAAACAAGTACCCTAGGAAAAAAAGGAAGAGAGGGTCGTAAATTCATTTGAAACATGGAGGTGGAGAAGAATGTTAAAAATATAATGGACAGATAGAATAACGAATGGTGAAGTTTTCCAAAGGACGAAAGAAGAAAGAATACTTTTAAACAAATTACAAAATAGACGCCACTCGTGAATAGGGCATACAATTAGGCATAACGAGTTTGTAGTGAACATCCTTGAAGGAGCAATATTTGGGAAGAATGCCGTGGAAAGACCTGGACTGCAGTACTTAAAGCAAGTCACCAGAAACACTGCAGCTGACAGTTATAGAGTTATGGAGAGAATGGCTTGCAACAGTTGCCGATGGAAAGATGCCAACCAATAAAAAGACTGAAGGATGAGGAGGAGGAAGAGAAGAAGAAGAAGAAGAAGAAGGAGGAGGAGGAGGAGGATCAGAATAAGGAGGAGGAGGAGGAGGAGAAGGAGGATCAGAATAAGGAGGAGGAGGAGGAGGAGCAGGAGGAGGAAGAAGAAGAAGAAGAAGAAGGAAGAGGAGGAGGAGAAGAAGAAGAAGGAGGAGGAGGAGGAGGAGGAGCAGAATAAGGAGGAGGAGGAGGAGGACGAGAAGAGGGAGGAGGAAGAGAAGAAGAAGAAGAAGGAAGAGGAGAAGGAGGAGCAGAAGAAGAAGGAGAAGGATGAGGAGGAGAAGTAGAAAAAGAAGAAAGAGAATGAAAAGAATGGCTTGCAACAACTGCAGATGGAAAGCTGCCAACCAATAAAATTAATGAAGAATGAGGAGGAGGAAGAGGAAGAGAAGAAGACAACACATATTTGTAAACAATTTTATATTACAAAATTCTCTAAATATTTCAGAGGTAATACAAAATATATTCTGTCTATCCGGTAAATACAGGGGGGACGAAATTTTTTTCTGTTAGAGGGAAGTTCCGTATAACACAGGTACGTAAATTATGGATCATCTGAAGTTCGGAACCGTAAAAAATATTTCAGTTAAAAGCAGGTTTTCGTTATTGCCAAGTTCCGATTATGACAGGTTTCAAATTTTTCACCTTCGTATCAATATTTGTGACAAATTATGATCGACCCAATGACTCGGCCTGTGCTGGCCTGCGATATATTTTCAAATGTGTTCACCTGCAGGCTTCAGTATATTTATGGTTGTGACAAAGAATGAGATGAAAATGTAATGTGAAAAATTGCGTGAAATATATTGTTGACTGATGCATATATACAGGGTGTTCATTATAGGAGGCTGCATAAGAACGGAAGTAGTCTAGGCTGGCTCGCTCGTAATATAATAATTCGCAGCGTCACAATTTTAAACCCAGGGAGCTTTATTCATATTTCTTCAGACGGAGAGACAATTTTATTTCTGCTGCGAATATTTATGTGATGTTTCGATGTTACATTATCCCTAGTCCCTTCGTTTGTTTTGCAAAGTGTTAAAGGTTTAAAGTTAAAATGCGGTGTTATTCGAAATGACTGTCGGAGTTTTAATAACTTCTCAGTTTGGAACGAACTCGATTATGGTGCAGAGTCCTTCTTGAGAAGCTAACTGGTTTGCAGCTAGTCAAGAAATTCCCTGCATTTCACAGAACCCGAAGGTTCATTACCGCAATCACAAGCGTCCGCCACCTGTCCCTATCCTGGGCCAGCCCAATCAAGTCCATATATCCACATCCCACCTCCTGGAGATCCATCCTAATATTATCCATCCATCTACGCCTAGGTCTCCCCAGTGGCTCTTTCCCTCCGGTTTCCCCACCAAGACCCTATACACCCCCCTCTCCTCACCCATACGCGCCACAAGCCCAGCCAATCTCATTCTTCTAGATTTTATCACCCGCACAATATTGGGTGCGGAGTACAAATCATTTAGCTCCTCGTTATGTAATCTCCTCATTTCCCCCGTCACCTCGTCCCTCCTAGGTACAAATATTCTCCTAAACACTATGTTCTCAAACATTACATAAAAAAATACATATACTCCTATCTCAAGTGAATTGTGTATGACAAGTTGTTAAAACCCCGACAATCATTTCGATTATCCCTGTATGTGTGTTGTATTGTATGGGTGTGAAACTTGGTCTGTCCTATTGAGGGAGGAAAGTATACTGAATTTTTTCTGGAATGTCGTGCTGAGGTAGATATTTGGGATTAAGAGGGAAGACGTAATGAGGGACTGGAGTAAAACACATAACGAGGAACTCCATGTGTTTATTTCTGTCCAGCATTTATCCGGGCGATAAAATCAATGAGCTAGAGATGGGCAGGGCGTGTGGAATGTAGAGAGAGAAATGAGATGATTTGATGGGATAAACTGAGGGAGAGAGAGAGACCATTTTGAAGAATATGTATTGTTACAACGTGACCAACAATATCACAAACTTCGTTAGAATTACTCCAGTAAGTCGCGAAACATGTGGGAGTTTGCTTATTAAAACATTACTGTAATTCTAACGAATTGTTTATGTATTTGTTGGTCACATCGTTACAACTGAATCATAATGCGTGGAATGGAAAACATAAAATTTATTTTGAAGACTTTACATTTATATGGGAGGATAACATTAGAATGAATGTTAAACAAATAGTTTTGTAGTGCGTAGAATAGATTCATCTGGGTCAGGACAAAGACAGGAGGCGGGATTTTGTGAATACGGTAATGCAAAAGATGCGGGGAAATTTGAGTAGATGGGAACTGTCATCTTCTCCAGTAGGACTGTGCTGCATGGAGTTAGATATAGGTAGCTGGTTGTAATAAGAGACTGAATAATTGCGTTTGAGTTGTCAGTGTCTGGAAATGAGGCCGTTTGAACACTAACCGTTTTACTCCACCACGGTCAGTGTTAGAGGTCAGTTGAAATGTGATGGCACTCGTGCTGAAACCAGATTTCGTCTTTCGTGCGAAACGGACGAATCCATTTAAATCGGCCCGGGGGGCGTCAGTTCAGTCGACTACTGGCAGCCGAGGTGTGCGCATCAGCGGTAGTAATGCTGGATACACCATGTTCCGAGGTAGTGTGAAGAGTACTGGCTACCCACTCCATTTAAATCG
>Ga0131853_10014587_pt1 | contig 14409 bp, 5 predicted proteins | sample TergutLab28metaG_FD_92764 | JGI IMG/M metagenome (GOLD analysis project Ga0131853, IMG submission 92764) | Labiotermes labralis P1 segment gut microbial communities from Petit-Saut dam, French Guiana - Lab288 P1 (version 2) (version 2) | ecosystem: Host-associated > Arthropoda: Insects >... | reverse complement strand
TGAGACACACAGGAGAAAGGGTGGTATTAGTACTGAACACTGACTGACATGCAGAGTACTGTAATTCTCACAAGATAGTACTTGTGGTTATGACTTCACAGCAGTTGCCCAGTCTTGTGAAATTTGACACCTTAACATCAGTGAATATTAAAACTGATGTTACAGGATGTGATGCTGTACAGATTGGTACACAGTTACTGGCTTTTTTTGTAAACATGCTAACCTGAAGAAAGAGGCAGCAATCAACATATTCAACAGTTTACAATGTAGTCAGACAATTCTTAAGAATAAAAAGGCAAAATTTAAAGTAGTCTTAAGAAAATACTTAAATATTCATCCCTTTTACTAAGTAGGTGAATTTTTTTATGTGTAAAGATGATCAACAATATCGTTTTGTAAAATGTGTAGTACTTTACACTGTAAAAATTGTGTATATCTGTATCCTTATGACTTGTTCCATACCCCATTGTCTTTGTGACACATTTATGAATCATGCAATGTATGTGTGTACATATGTACGTGTGTATGCATATATATATATATATGTGTGTGTGTGTGTGTGTGTATGTATGCATGCATTTATGTATGTATATATCCATATATATGTATGTATTTACATATGTATTGGTATGTGTGTATGTATGTGTGTATGTATACGTATGTATGTTTGTGTGTGTATGTATATATGTATATGTATGTATGTATGTGTGTATATGTGTGTGTGTATGTATGTATGTTTGTGTGTGTATGTATGTATGTATGTATGTGTGTGTGTATGTATGTATGTATGTGTGTGTGTATGTGTATGTAAGTGTGTGTGTGTGTTTGTGTGTATATGTGTATGTATGTGTGTATGCATATATGCACATATGTGTGTAATGTATGTATGTATATATATAAAGATATGTGTCTGTATGTGTGTGTGTATGTATGTAACACTGCTAAACATCTGCCAAACTTCACAGTACCTCATCTTGAAAGACCACAATCTTGTTGTAATCACATAATGGTTTTATTTAACTTTTATCAAGACAGACAATGTACATATCAATAAAATATTGAGACACATTCTTGCAACCATTGTTGCAGTGCAAAAGCAATAATTAATAGATGTTTTGAGTGGGTGTGTAGGCTTAGTTATCCAGAATGCAATGTGCATGCACCATATTATCATGTGGTCTACCCTGCTTTAACATATTTTTCCACATTATCTAAAAAATGACACGATTTTAAAAAAAAACTACTGAGCACACAGTGTGTGTTTTGATTTCCTCTACAATTCTTGTCTGAAACGTTTCTTATTCTACAAAGAACTAAGTCAGATATGATCAAAAATGTATGTTGATCTTCATGTAATGTACCCTTTATTCTTGTCTGATTTTAATGAAACTTGAAGTTTCTGAACAGATTTTCAAAAAACCCCCCAAATACCAAATTTCACGAAAATCCGTCCATTGGGAACCGAGTTGTTCCATGCGGATGGATGGACAGATATGACAAAGCTAATGGTCGCTTTTTGCAATTTTGCGAACATGCCTAAAAATGTACCACTTAGCTCTGTAATGAATGTTAAGTAGCTGAGTCATAACTGAAACATGAAATAAAAGTTTGAGTGGATGACAAAAACACACTTTTTAGAGGTATAAAACATTCTTACATATGTGTTTGACTCAGTCCATGAGTAATTTGTTTGGAATTTTGCATAGTTCCTTATATCTCAGTCCCATACTTGAGCAGTGCTGTATTAATTCATTACCAATTATTGTTACTTAAAGTGAGTCATACTGTGTAGAAAAGTTATGTCAAGCTCTCCACTTCACATTCTGTTCCAGTGTGACATGATTTTTGTCTGGAAGCATACCCATAAACAATTCAGTGGAATTGATTATGTGTGACACACGTAGTGGTTGGAATATGCAGCCTACTATTGATCTACCTTGGGGAAAAGAGAGTGAGTCATTCATGACTCACTGTTTTACTGGATTTGACGTTCACATTCTTGTAGTGCCTTATTTGATATATTGTTGAATAGGGGTAGAGTAAGTTGCTTAATAATTATTTTAACTATGGGTAACTGCACTCTGTAAAGAGTGCTGTCCTCTGAGATGTGATGCCATGTTGATGGCTGCTTGTTAGCAATCTTTTGGAGGAACCTGCTGTATCCATCTTCACGGAACATGGCTTGAGTGGTAAAACTTGTGACTTATATTTAGTAATTGCCTGGTTCAAATCTCAAGCAGACACTTATTGTCCTAACTGAGGTTTCCATGATTTTCCGTACTCTGGATAATTTTGGGATAGTACCTCAATTAGGGCAGATTACTTCCTTCCTTATCATTTCGAATTCATTACTTATTACTACTGTTTAGTCCTGTGTGTTCTGAATAATGACAGCACCATGGAAAAATGCACAAATAAATAAATATTTACATATGAAAGTGTTGTGTGGAATATAAGTGTTTACATATCCACAGTAATTTATCTATAGCAGTCCTAAAATCATTTCTGTGCCCAGAAACGTTGTTTTGTTTGTTTTCATCATAACCTATAAATGAGGTTTATGGGAAACTACAAATGAATGGTTTGAAACATGAGTGCAGTTCTTTTGTTGTAGGTAATTAATTTTCTTTGCTGGAAACAATACTTTACATATGAAAGTCTTCAGAACTTGTTTTTTTTTTTTTTAGATTTATTTGTGATACGAATTCGTAAGTTCATTTTTATCATAAATAAACTGCTGTTAACTTTCAATGTTATATTAATGTTTTACACTGTTTGAATGATTTCCATAAGAATTATCAGTACAAATCATGAATTTATGGCAGTACTTTTATGAGGAAGTTAATTTGGTCATTGTCCATTTTCTTATGTATACTTTGTATACATAGTATTTCAGACGCTAGGTCTGCTTCTGTTATCAGGTAAAACAGATGTTATGAATTAAATTTTGTTTTATAGTGCAACTTCTGTCACTTAGATTGTTTCTTTATTGTAACTATGTCTCATAAATCTAGAAGACCTCACTGACTTTTATTTTAAATTCTTTCCACTATGGGTACATACAAAGGTTGTTGAATTAATTTTGAAATGTGAAGTAAATGTGGATGGTGATTTGAGAGTAATGCTGATATATTTTGATACTTTTTACTTACATAGTAGAAAAAGTTTTATTGTTGTAGGCATTCTAAACATACTTCTCCATTAAAGTCCAATGGTAACTATATGTACCACCTGGTGTAACACTTCAGACGTGAATTTTTCGACAACAAAGTATGTTTATGTTTTGATATTATACCTGCAACAAACAGCATTTACTATCATTTTCAACTTTAAACATTTTGTTCTTTTGCTGGAGGCTGGTAGTGTTTAGTGTGATGTATGAACTGAATTTTAACACTAATTATGCACTTTAGCATTAAGCAGAAATCAAAATTTTGCTGCCCTTGTTTCAAGCCACTACTTTTGCTGTGGTTAAATCCTCATTTTCATTTTCATGCTACTCCTCTCAGAAGGACAAGTGGGTGATGTCTGGGAACTTTTTAACAAAGCAATGCTCTTTCTGCCCCAAACAAAAGTTTCTCAATCTGATAGGGCCACAAGAGCTCAGAATTTGTAATGGCATCATGTTACTGATCGTGTGTTAATGGTATACACTGAATAAGTTGCCTTCCCAAGTGAATGTCTTATTTCTGTGAGAGTTGTTGATAAATATCCATCTACTGTAGTGTGATGTGCACTCTTACAGTTGGGATTGGCTGGTGCCCTTGCTCAAGTGACTCTTGGAGTCCCTCGTTCAGCTGAACAGACAGCATTTGAGGAGCACATGAGGAAACAGGCATGGGAGCAAGGCAGTATGGACTACATGGGTCGTGACTCATTTGATAACATTTGGCGAAAGATTACAGAGACACTGGCGCAGGCACCACCGAAACCAGTGCCCCAGAAAGCTGTCACAGGTGGGATTCCAGATGTTTGAAAGCATCTACTACTTCTACTTCTATTACTACCACTACTGCTGCTGCTGCTGCTACTACTACTACTACTATTAGTACTACTACTACTATTACTACTGATTTTTCTGGCTTCAGCACATCTACTCTTCTCCTGTCAAAGCCTCATTCAGTTAACACTTTGCTGCAGTGCTATATGCAGTTGTATCTGTTGCCTTCATTAGTTACTATATATTGACAAATTTCAGTATATTGTCACCTTACTTATGAAACATTCTTCAGGAGATGAAAGAAACTTCATGATGTCATATATATATGAAGGAATTCTATGAATTAAAGTAATAAAAGTACTCCTTATTTTACACTTAAACAGTTTTACTGAAGGAAAGCAGCTAATACATAGAATGGATCCATTTCTAACCCATAATTGATGATAAGTCACTTAACAGGGTTTTAGAAGTAAGGTGACATTGTAACAGAAATATGAATTAATATTGCCAGATATAAAATTAGCTAATAATTTGATGGAGTTGTGCTGGTAGAGAGAACTATCCAAGAAATACTTAAGGATGAATGAATGAATGCATGAATTAAATTATTTATTTATTTATCTGTTTGATTTATTTAGTTAAACTTTCACTGTACAGCAGTGCATTAAAAAGAAATAAGAATCAGAAGGCAGCATAAATAAAAATATATTACCTTTATCCAGATGTGTATTGAATGTATTATTTACTAAAGTGTAACACAGCAGAGCAGAGTTCAGACAAATTCCTTAGCACAATTGTCGGTCAGCCCGTACTTCTATCATGAAGTTCACATTTGTAGCTTCGGTATTCATATTTTTTGCTTGTTAAAGCAACATACAGTTACTGCAAGTAGAAGGATCACATTTCACAACTTAGGTTAGCAGGGTGCAGTGTCACCCATTCATATACAAGTTTAAATGTTTTGGCATATCTGCTCTAGATATGGTAAGATAGATATATCAGATCCTGGTAATTTTGATATTGGCATATTAAATTGTTTCCATCGCAATGATTTGAAAATATATATAAACATTTCTTTTGAAATAAAAAATTTGGATTGACATCTCTCAGATGTCTGCTTGGTTTTTTGTCATTCATATTATCTTGTACTGACATCTCACAGATATATTCAGTTCATATTGTTGTGTAGGTTTGAATATTAATTATGGCTGAAATTGTGACTGAAAGTGTATTTGTGGAGATTTGGCAGTATTGAAATGTGTATTGTTTTTGTTTAAGTTCCATTTATTTCTTAATGCCCGTTGCCCCATAACACAATAAAAAAAAGCAGGACAGTTAATAATTCTGTTACTGACCACTCACCCTTATCTACCTCCAAGGTTAAAGAAAAGTTAGAGGTATTACATTTGCCCTACCTCTGGGCCTTCATGGCCTGTTTTAGTGTGAACTTCACCTTTTTTGCTGTTACAGTATACATTTTTGTAGCAAATTGATATCCTGCTTTTCAAATATAAATGCCATTTTCTTTGAGCTTCTTTTATCAGATTTTGTACCAAGTAAAAAATCTATTTAGTTATGTCTTAAAATGCATATGAAATAATTTTGTTGTAATGGAATTTTGATTATTCTGATTGTAAGTTCATTCCACTGTAATGAGCTCTGACTCTGAGATCGCTAGTCTCGGTTTATTTTATTTTATTTTTTTTTTTAAATAAACTTTACATGTAACGATCCAAATCATTGAAGACTGCTTCTGATTTTTTCATGTCAGCAGATTGCCAGCACAGTTCCCAGTTTGCTTAAATTCTACTGTTTTACAGATCTGTGTACACATTGCATATATGTGAAGTGCTGTTAACTTTACTGACGCTTGTAAATATAACTTATCTTTCCTGCTCACGTTGGATGTTTGTGTACAGGCTGAAGTGTATTAAGGTGAGTACCCAGCCCCTGAACTACCTTAATGATTTAAGTAAAAAACAAAACTTGCCTTTCTAAACTAACATACTTAATTTTAACTCATACTTGATACTATTTCTTCCTGTTTTCAAGCACCTAAGGTGTAGCATAATGTACTTTAAATTCTTTATTCAAAATTGCAGTTTTGAATATTCCCAAAATATGGAATGCCTAATACTAAAGAAAATGAAATCCTTAAATAATGAGAAGAAGCATTATTCTTCCTCTTATTTCTGTTATTTAAATTTTTTTTTTTTATTCTAACTTTTAATAGGTGGGATTCATTCCAGGATTTGTAATGTCATTAACTGTTTGAGGTTTTAAGTCCTAAACCGTCTTTTTTAAAAAAAGACAGCCAAGTTATGGTGATTATTATTTTTCCCTTTCAGCTGAGGTTATAACCACAAAGCCTACTTCAGAACCAACACTCCCTGAACCAACACTCCCTGAACCAGCACTCTCTGAACCAGAATCCACTACACTTCCTCCAACAGATGCTGGTGATGCGTCAGCAATTACAAGCTCTACAGAACCTGCTGTTCAGTCAACACTCGATAGTGAACCATTGCTACCAGAAGCCACAGATCCTTCTGTACCATCAGTTCCTCTTGGAGGCCCGACAACATCTCCCTCTTCAGGTGAACGGCCTGTCCCGCCCACACCGTCAGTAATAGAGGCAACTCCTCCCACATCACCTCCTATAGTTGTGCCTACAGCTGACAGCAAAACACTTAAAGTTGATGTAGAGCCATTAGAAACACCCCCAGTGGAATCCAAACCTACTGAAATTGTATCTGAAGAACAAGTATCTTCCCCTGCCACACAAGTTACACAGGTGTCAGAATCTAATATACAAACACAACAGGAAGATCTCTCAGCTGTTCTTAAGGAACTGGGTCCAGTGCAGGAAACGAAAGTGCCTGAACAAGAGAAGGTCTCGTATTCTCCCCAGCAAACAGCTCCTGCACAGGAAGTACCTGAAGCCCTTGTGCCATCAGAAATGAAATCATCTGAGGCTGTACTTGTCTCTCAGCAAACAATACCTGCACAAGAGAGCCCTGTAGCCCCATCTACACCCCAACCATCTTCTATACCAGAAGTTCCTGTAACACCTTCTATCCCACAGGAACCTCCCACACAAGAAAGTCTTACTTCTCTATCTTCTTTCAGCCCTCCACAACAAAGTCCTGTAATCCCTGTAACTTTGTCTACCCCCGAACAATCTCCTATACCTGGAGTTCCTGTAACGCCTTCTGTCTCAGAGGTACCTCCCACACAAGAGGGTCCTGAAGCTCAATCTACATCCCAGCCAACTCCAACACCTGAGACTTCTGTGTCTCCTGTAATTCTATCCACTTCTGAGCCATCTCCTATTCCAGATGTTCCTGTAATCCCTTCTATACCAGAGGTATCTCCCACACCAGAGAGTCCCTCAGCCCCTGTATCCATGTCCACTCCAGAGCCAGCTGTTCAAGAAGAGAGTCCTGTAGCACCACCTACACCTCAACAAACATCCACACAAGATGTTCCTGCAGTCTCTACATTTCATGAACAACCATCTTCAGCACAAGACACTCATGCTGCTATTGTAGTCCCACCTAGTCCTCAGCAGTCAACACCTACACAAGAGGCCCTTGCAGCTCCTGTAAGCAAACCTGCTGAGCAAATCGAGCCATCATCTGTCCAGCAGCAACTCCCACCTTCACCAGCTGCAAGTCCTGGTGCAGTAGGAACAAAACCAATTGAGGCTTCACCTAAAAAAACAGAAATCAAGCCAGCTGAACAAAAGGAATCCCCTCTTCCAGTAGAGCAACCAAAAGATTCAAGTATACCTCAAACACAAGAAGCTGTTCAGCAAAAGGAAGCAGCTTCTGCTCCACCACTACTCCCATCACAAGAAGTTCCAGTATCCACTGCAACAGATGAAACACCTGCCATCTCAGAAACTAAGCCTGTAGAGGAAACACCAGTTGCCCAGGCTTCAGGAATTACAGACCAGACAGTTGTTGCACCTGTTCCTCCATCTCCAGCTCCATTGCCTTCAGCAGAAATTGAAACTGTTCCTGCACAGTCTGCGTCAGGAACACCACCTTTTCCTGTGCCTTTGTCAAAATCTGAGGAATCTCCAAAGCTTTCTACAGTTGCAGAACCTATTTGTGAAGAGGCTACTCCAACACTTTCATCAAAAACAGAATCATCTTTTGTTGCACCTGTTCCTCCATCTCCAGTTCCATTGTCTTCAGCAGAAATGAAAACCATTCCTGCACAGTCTGCATCAGAAACACCACCTTCTCCTATGCCTTTGACAAAATCTGAGGAATCTCCAAAGCCTTCTACGGTTGCAGAACCTATTTGTGAGGAGGCTATTCCAACACTTTCATCAAAAACAGAATCATCTTTTGTTAGGGATGCTCCAGAAACAGAAGCAGAAATGCAACCTGCTGGGGAAAAAGCTGCTACCACTCTTCCTACACAGTCAAAACCTGCAGAACCTTCTAAGCCAGTACGATCAAAACCTCTGTCTCCTCCTTCAACACCAGATACATCTTCCTCAGATCAAGCTGCTGTTCCTTCAGCACAGTCCAAACCTGAAGAACCTTCTAAGTCAGTGCCATCAAAGTCACCAGCTTCTGCATCTCCTCCTACAACACCAGATACATCTCCCTCAGATCAAGCTCCGGTTCCTCCCAAAAGACGTGGTCACAAAGTGGCAGGAACATCTGCACCAGATCAGGGGGCTGCTACCAAGCCAGTTGCCCAGTCTCAACAAGGCAAAGGTTCTAAGCAAGTACAGAAGGGCAAAAAGTAATATGAATGATATTATTGTCTTTATCTTTTTTTACAAGCATTACAGTATCTTATAATGTGCCTTCATCCAGAATTTAAAGCTTATTTCAGAGATTTTTCTTTGTTACCTGGAGGGCGAAAGTAATGAAGTTTAAAAATATTTGGCATGATAACTTAGCTGGACATTTTCCCAAAACAAAATTGAAACATGTATCCGTAGAGCAGTGTGTACTAGCATCATTGTAATATAAATTATTGGGTGGTTCAGCATAGTATATGATAAAAACATTACTGAAGATTTAAATACCACTGCGAACAGTTTTCACATGAACCATCAGTGTGGTTCCCTGCTTAGTTTTTTGAGGGTTAAAAATGTACTGGTCACTGGAATTATGGTTTTTGTTAATGAGTAATATGTTGAAATGCTTTGCATAAGTCATTTGAATTGTTAATGGTAAAAAAAAAATCATTGTATTTTTATAACAATTTTGAAATATGCATTGAATTTTCTTTCAAAGTTGTTTTCCTGCCAGTGCTGTGTATATTTCAGCTTTCAAGTGCTGTTCTAAGCATTATGAAATTGTAACAATAACACTAGAATACTCAAAGTAAGAGAGTTTTTCTTTCCTTTTTGCTTACATTAAAGTGCCATGTATGTGACTTGCGGTGTCATTTGATCATTGTCTTTATCTGTAAGACATTCTTGCATATTGATGATACATTTAAGTGAGTAATACTTTTGTGTTTGTAGTAAATGTCTAATATACAAAGTTTCTTGTTTGTTTTAAGTTTGAAATGTTAACAGGTATAATGCAAAGAAGTGTTAAATTTTAGGAAATGTTGCTGTACTTTCAAACACAGTAATGCAGTGTCTTCATCAGACAAATGGAAGCCTAGTGTTAATTTTTTAAGCTATTTATATTAATGTGTTGTTTAACAGCTGTTGATATATTTGAATTTGGGCCAGAATTCCTTTTAATTAATGGAAAGGTTCTTTGCTTTCTTCTTTCACTGTGGCCTGATTGACACTATCACCAGCATAATACAGGTACTGAATAATATTAGGAAATTAACAGGAATAAAATTGGTATGATTATATCACTGGACTTGAATTTCTTGACAAGCAGTGCACATCATAAATAAACAAATACAATAATACTTAAAGCATATTAAAGAAGTGTTTGCATCACTTGTAAAATCCTTATGAAATATTCATTTTAGAAATGGGTTTTCATGCATGAAATACTGATGCAGGATCTTGATAATTATAATTCTGACATTTCAAACACATTTCAACTGAAGTAGTTAAGCAATAAGGGCAGTGACATCTGTTTCCTTGAAATTGTTATTCATATATAGACTAACTTTTTAGGAGATACCATCCTGTTTGCATTCAATTAGTCCAAATTAAATTTTTTTTTTTCTGTGCACACTGAAATTGGCATTCATATTTTAAATAACAATGGGCTAAAACTCCATATAAAGGCCAATGGCTCTGAGTGACTGGATGTCTGCTTGGTCTTTACTGTGCACAGTATTGAGACAGTTAACACACAAGGGATATATATTTTTGAAATCACTTTATTATATACTTGTATAACTGAGTGCTGAACATGAAATTTGTATTTTATTTATCTTTTAACTGAGTTCATGCAGGCATACAAAGAAAATGTTGGACAGTAACAAAATTTGGGTGAACTGACACTCTCCCTATCTTGGTATTCAAATTTATTTTTCATATGATGTTTACAAAACTAATGGCTACTTTAATGTCACATAAAACAAAATTCATAACCAGTGATTTTTAGTGAGGAAAATGCGTACATTTTTTTTTTCACTTTATACTAAAAATGTAGTAACATGATCTTAGAAACATTGTCAAGATATCCGAAATTTAATAGAAACTCTTAAGTAACGAAAGCTTAATTATGCCAGTGCTATGGCACATCCATTACTGTTAGTGTTTCAAAATCTGTAGCACACTTTGTTATAGTTTTGAAATTTGAAGCACACCAAAGGGCCATGGGGGTTGTGGATTATTCCTAAAATGAGACAGGGTTCCAGGGTGTGTATTTATTTTAGAATAATTATATGGTGCATTTCTGCTGTTCTTGCAGCATAAGGTGTGGGAAATGTGGCAAAAGGTAACATGAAATTTCAGGCCTGTTCTAGGTGTATGGCTTCATTGTCCTGTTTGTGTGAATGTTTGTGTATGCGTTTAGTCATGCAATGTGCTTATAAAATAAAAATTTACGAAAGAATTGAGAGGCAATGACATACTTCATGTGAAGAATTTGTACAGTTTGGTGAACTTAACTTGTGAAATTAAACTGTATTTGAAGAATATGCTACTATATGGCAAATTACTTCAAAATGTCACTACAGCCTATGCCCCTATCCTTACTGTCTACAAGAAGGGGGCCCACAAATTGAATATTATCTTTCATATTCTAATTTCTGTGACACACTATACAACATCATGATAGTCTGTCTGATGTGTCATAATTTATGTAACCCCAGTTTTGATTCTGTGAAAAATTAAATGGCACTACAGTTGAGAAAATCTATTATGCATAGGAAATGTTATGCTGGTGTACTGTACATATTATTCAAGCTGTCTTTAGAACAAAGCAGATGTTTTTGAACCATAGTTCAAGAAACCTTTCTATTTAATTTTACTAGTTTATTCATTATGTCTGAAAGATATTATTTCCAGGTAGTATTTATATTACAGTGTAATGACACACTATGCCAAAATGAGCACATCTGTTATCCATTCTACAAATGTGTGGACATGTTGTGTTCATGTAACATCTAGTCTGTAAAACTGATCAATGTACATTTGTTATATGCATGTTAAATATTCATTAGTTCCATGTTTACACATCATACTTCATTCTTAGGATAATAGAACTATCTGCATTATTCCTTTAATGCACTTAGTTTAATGCTATAGGAGTCTATGAAGTTAGCAACATTTTGTTATTCTCTTGAAGCTGTCAGTTTTAGCTCTAGCAGAAACAGTTCCATTTATGTACCATGTTATGATAGTACATCATAATGACGGTGATGGAGGAGTGTAAAAGTTAACATAACATGGTCTGAAACATGGCTTTTTTATTAAATATATTAAATGGGAACCTTGATCATAACCTCTTTCTGAGATGTGATGCCATTTATTCTGTAAGACATGTACCTGCATTTTGGAGGAAACTGTTACCTCCATCATCATATTAGACTAGAGTGAGAGAGATACTCTGATGATAGAGACAGCAGTTTCTTCCAAGACCAGTACACATACATGCACCTGACTACATAGCTTTACATTTTCATAGTCACTGGCATCACTTCATCATGTCTCAGGATTGGGAACTATATGTACCAAAAGTGATATATTATCATAAGATTATGTTGTTGCGCTAGTAGTTTTAGTAGCTGATGGAACAATATGAATTTAGCATACATATAGCCAATAGTGTTGATTGATAAATATTCATCCTGATTGATATCTTCCACTAGTTTAATATGAATCATCAAGCACAGGACTGAATGATATGATATGATATACATCTTGGAAAAATGTTACACTAAGATTGTGAATGAAATTAAATGTGTGATTCATTAACATTATACAGGGTCTTTCTTTTATCACCACACAGAGTATGGCAGCTTTTACACATAGAAAACCTTCATCCACTGGGACATCCCATGACATCTGTGGTGCCCAGGGCAGTGATAAAAGAAACACACTGTATGTATACATATGTTACTGTAATAATAAAAGTCCAGTTTTTTTAAAAATAAAACTGAGTCCTTCTGTACATGTAGAATAAACTAATGTAGGTGACATTTACAAATTTAAAATAATAATTTCCTTTCTTGTTTATTACAAGTTTAAAACAATCATTTCCCTTCTTGTTCATTTGTGTGCAGGCTTGACAGAACAGGGACAATGATAAAAGCAGCATGAGTACACAAATACATTAATGCAATAAAATTACACAAAATGAAACACAGAAAACAAATGGAATATTGTAAGTTTAAGAGTTGACTGAACATTCAAATAGGACTTAGCTTACAGCCAAAAATGAAAGTGTGTGGCGTGTGACCAAATATGATCAGATCGTGTGGAATCTGTTGTAATGCACTGATTGGTTTTCTAAAAATAGATTGATGTCTGTGAATACCGAGTTTTTTGCCGTCACATGTCTAGATGAAGGAAAGTTTTTGCACATAACAGAATATGTGCATAATTCACTACAGTTATTAGTGGGAATTACAAAACAGTCCCACTACAGGATAGGACAGGCCCTGAGGGTTCCAGGAGGTTGAGGCTCCCAATTTCAAGACAATCAGCACATGAAGGTGGTAAGGTTGTCAGCCCTATGCACCAGCCACCCTTACAACCCAGGAAATATTGCTGGTACTCATTTCTCTTAGAGGCTGAGTCAACCCCAGGGCCATAGTGTGGACGGGAGGTTATGTCAATGAAAAACTCCAATGACACCATCAGGAATCGAACCCACAACCCTCCTACTTGTAGTGCAAAGCCCCACCTGTGCCACTGCATGCCACAAGTGGGAATTACAGAGACGGATAATGTCCAGACGGGGCAGACCGTGTTTTAAACCTATATAATTATTAATAAAATGAACAGCATCAAAATGATTCTTTGTTTCCAGGAGGATATGAAACTCTGAACAAAGTGTCACAGAGTTGGTAAATATATTTTAAAACCATTTGTTTTTGCAGTGAAAACTGATGTTCAAATTCATGAAGGTAGCAGTACACCATCCTTGTACACACTCAATATTTGACTGCATTGGAGTGCAATTGTTTGAGTTTATAACATGAAAATTTTGGTATCATTTAAAGAGAAAATATTTAGAATATTTAATACCAGGGTGTCAAGGACATATCCTTGAGGCACTCCAGAAAGAAACATAGAAGGCGACAAGGAGTATCAGAAATATCTATAAAAGTTTGACATTTGTTTACATAACTGCAAAATCATTTGACATCATCATAAAAACAAAAGACACCATAATAATTAAATATTTGTTTTTTAAAGTGCAGTTTTAACAGCCTAGTGGCCAGTAACAGAATCAGCACCAATATAAAAACAACAATGACAAAGGAACAATGGTGCAGAAACTTACATACAAAAGAGTGACAGAGGAAACAGAACACAAACTGCATAAATAAAACATGGAACAAATTGATTACAAAACTTGAAGAGTCAGTATAAAATCTCATAATTTGCTTGCTCTTTTTTAGATATTGACATTCCAGAAAACCAGATTGCCCTTGATGCACATCCAGCAAAAAAATAGCTTTTATAGGAAGAGCTGATTTGGAATGATGAAAAGTCTCTTGGATCCCAAGAACCTGTAGACCTTACAGTGTCCATTGAAATGGACAAAATTTAACATTCCCTCCAGAAAATCACTAATTGCAAATATTATCTGAGGTTGAAGCCTTCTATTTTGTAAGGTATGTAAATTCAGAAGTTGAGGTTTTCAATGCAGTTATAACTTTAGCAATCCTGTTGGGGGGGGGGGGGGGGGGGGAAGCCACCCGGAAGGGGCCAGCCTTTTCCTTTTTTTGGGGGGGGGGGGGGGGGGGAGGGGGGCCCCCCCCCCCGGGGGGGATAAAAGGGAGAAATAAAAAAAAAAAAAAAGGGGGGCCCAAAAAAAAAAAAAAAAAAAAATAAGGGTGGGGGG
>Ga0131853_10014586_pt1 | contig 14409 bp, 8 predicted proteins | sample TergutLab28metaG_FD_92764 | JGI IMG/M metagenome (GOLD analysis project Ga0131853, IMG submission 92764) | Labiotermes labralis P1 segment gut microbial communities from Petit-Saut dam, French Guiana - Lab288 P1 (version 2) (version 2) | ecosystem: Host-associated > Arthropoda: Insects >... | reverse complement strand
TTTGGGAAAAAAATAAAAAATTTTTATTTTTAAAGCCGAATTTCGCCACGCGCAGTACAACACCTTCACCTTTTTTAAAAAAATTAGTTATGGGCGTAAGGGGGGGGGGGGGGGGGGGGGGGGGGCATAGTGTACTGCGGTACAAACCGGAAGGTCGCAGGTTAGATTTCGGGTGGTGGCACAGGATTTTCCATTGACATATCCTTCCGGCCTCACCATGGCCATGGGGTCGACTCAACCTGTAACAGAAACGAGTACCATGAATGTTTTCTGGGGGTAAAGGCGGCCGGTGCGTAGGGCTGACCTTACCACCTTCATGTGTCGATTGTCTTGAAACCGGAGAGCCTCAGCCTCCTGGCACTCTGAGGGTCTGCGATTGGCCTGTACAGGAATTGCTTTACCTTTAAGGCTGTGTAGGGAAATTGTCGTTCTTTGTTCCGCGAACCATATAGAACTTACGAGTGCACTCTGTGGGCAGAACGTAGAAATTTAGAATTGTAGAACGAAGTAAGCACTAGGTTTGAAAGAGGTAAGCATTCTCGATTAGTTGCGTTTATAAAGGAAAAATATTTGTCAATCGTTCGACTGTCATTCCATACAGGTGTAGCCATTGTTGGCTGTAACTGAGTACGTTGGAGTCTCCGAACGTTAGTCGCAGCTCTGCACTGTTCAGTGCAGTCGTGGGAATTGACGTAGTTGGTTGTGGAGGGTGCAAGGTTCAAAGGACCAAAAGGGGGCTTGGGGGGGGGGGGCGGTATTAGTCAACGTGTAATAAGTCGCGTTTGTGTGGGAGGACGTTGATGTTGCCAGCTCGTGACCTGGGCAACGAAATCTCGATGTGGGGGCCGTCGTATGGGTAGTTTATACATGTTCATTCCGTTTGTTTTAAACACGCATTTGTTGACTGTGTAAAATTAATGGACACGTGGTAGTTAGGAGATGTGTACGTACGGTCTAGATTTCATTGGTAGGAAAGTGCGTGCGTTCTGTGTTCGGACGTTTTCGCGTCGACAGGCTGGTGATAAAAAGAGTACGATAAATTGGGAAGCCTGTGACTCAGTTTGCGGCGTTGCCGACTTGTGGACGCCCCCCCCCCCCCGGTTTACTTTGTGTACAGAAGAAAAAGGCATACTTTGTGTGGTAATCTGTTGTATCTGTTGGTCACCCACGGATAGGCCCCTCTGGGGCACCTACAGTTTGCGTGACGGAACGTGAGACATTTATATTATTTCAGTTTTCTTTGTTGTACTCCGTCATCAGCATCGACTTGGCAGTTCCGTATCGTCTCGCCCACTTGCTTTCTTATGGAGGGGTGGCTTTAACCCTTGTCTTTATATTACCGGGTGGGTGTTTAAATTTTAGTGCCTGGTTTATGAAAAACGTATTATTTGAAGAGATAAAGGTAAAACAGTGCAATAAACGACATTTGGTGGAAAGTAAAACATTATGCAGCATTTCGTGAAAATACAGTGAATTTCCATGTTGGCAAAATATGTGGAATGAATTTGTACAGGTGTTCCAACAAGATGACACTTATGGACTATCCTTTATTTTACGGTTAGTCGTCCTTCACTCTACATGTTTCGAGTTTCAGGGAGCTCGAAACATGTAGAGTGAAGGACGACTAACCGTGAAATAAAGGATAGTTCATAAGTGTCATCTTGTTGGTAATTATTTTGGAACAATTACAATGATGCACGGAACAATGAATGTAAAATTGTATAGGTGCTTTTCGTACTGCGTTGGTTTTCAGAAGGTTAAAATTACAGTAGTTATTGCATTGTGTGAATCACCTGGCTTAACATGAAAAATTCCGCCTTTTCCACAGACTTCGTGTGTGCAGTTCGCAGGACACGTAACTGTTATTTCCATATGACATTAACCGAGTGTTCCTCACAATGGAGGCGCTGTTTGCTTTGAAGGAGGAATTCCATTGATAAATTCCTATAAACTGCAGTGTTGGAAGAACACAAAAACTCCAGGACGTTATAGGTAACTAACGAATTTTGATGAAATTTGGTACTGGAATCTACACCGGACGTCCGGAGGATTTAATTTTGGCTCTTTACCGGCCCAGTATGAAACTTATTTTACTTCAATCTTCACTCGAATTATGCCTTTTTTTTTTATATAAAGGGCCACCACGGAAAGATTGTGCGTTAGTATATTTGTTTATTTTGAGTCTTTTATTTGTACTGGAACGGTCTGTGGGAAATATTAACCCATTTAAACACGCCCAAGAACACAGATCAGGACTGAAGAAGTATGAGGCAGAAGGTCACAACAACCAGCCTTTGTTTTATGCTCATTTCTTTTACGTCCTGTTGTTTTAACTCCCATTGACTGTTTACACCTCTTCTTAATTTGCGCGCAGCCATTTTCGGTTTAATGCCTTTTGGGTGGCTGTTAACGCTGACTCATTTTTGATGGGGATATTTTTATTTATTCCATTTTTACGTACGCGCCCTTTTCAGGAACACGACTGGGGTGTAGGACAAGGACATATTAAGCGGAGATTGTTTACGGCGCTGAAGGTTCCCAGGCAATGCTCGCTTGTGCTTGTGATACAGCATGTAGGAGGCTAGGTGGAGAGTTGGGAGGTGGAGGTAAAATGATGGGAAGGTTATGCAGCAGAGGAAGTAAGCTGATCATTTGGGCTAAAATTTAAAATTTCCTGAATTTCGTAATAGGAAGCATGTATTATTATTTAGTTACTATCAGTCACTGTGAAAGGTCCACGTCAAAGCTGTAGAGTGTATTCGGTACGTAGGTGTACCTGGTTCGAAAACCCTCCGGGCTGCTTGGTAAGTGCTTTTGTCGAGCCAGGTAAGGTGACTGGCAGTAGTGACTTCCTTTAAGTAGTTGAAATTCCTTCAGTTAAATGGTGTTCAAATACCCGCTGTTTAAAAACGTTCTCGTACATGCTGCTTGGAAGATTTTTTATTTTTTTAATTTTCGGGTAGTTACTGTTTTAGAAATGAATTTTTGCACTTACATGCTGTGGAAAACTAACTTGTGGTATAAGGCAGGTCGCCATGGCGACTGAGTTTTTCTGTTTTGCTGTGGTGTCTAAACATATGTGGATCCGCAGTATGGAACGTGCTTCATGTGACCCCCCCCCCAGCTCTTGAATTTTTGAGGTGACTGCTGGATTTTTGGGAAGTTGGTGCACCCCTGGTATTGTGCCTGCACATTTTCTAAGGGAGTAACTCTGCAACCACAGGTTTGCAGACATCCGGTTTGAAAAGATTCTAGTGTATTCCATACGAAAACTGTAAGTTATGTGAAAATGCGTTCGGTGTGGAAAACTAACGTTATAAGTCTTCAAGACTTCGCGACGGCAGAACTCAGTGAAATATTCTCGGGCAGACAGCCGCATCAAGATGTGAAAAATTTCCGACGTTTCGGAAACTCTGTCCCCATCTTCAGGGTGTTGTTGCTCGTGGTTAGGCTAATCGAGCACGATCATCACCCTGAAGATGGGGATAGAGTTAGTTTCCGAAACGTCGTAAAACGTTCACATCTTGATGCGGCTGTCTGCCCGAGAAAATTTCATTGGAAACTAACGTTGTGTGCAGATAACGGCTGGCAGAAGAAACAAACGTTATTCTGTGTGTGAGAAGATTGTAATGCACGTGCGGTGTCAACAAACAACACTGTAATACGTGCGGTGTGAACAGAACGCACTGTAATAGTGCGATGTGAACAAAGAGCCCCGTAATACGTGCGGTGTGAACAGAACGCACTGTAATAGTGCGATGTGAGCAAAGAGCCCTGTAATGCGTGCGGTGTGAACAGAACGCACTGTAATAGTGCGATGTGAACAAAGAGCCATGTAATACGTGCGGTGTGAACAGAACGCACTGTAATAGTGTGATGTGAACAAAGAGCCCTGTAATACGTGCGGTGTGAACAAAACGCACTGTAATAGTGCGATGTGAACAAAGAGCCCTGTAATAGTGCGATGTGAACAAAACGCACTGTATTAGTGCGATGTGAACAAAGAGCCCTGTAATACGTGCGGTGTGAACAGAACGCACTGTAATAGTGCGATGTGAACAAAGAGCCCTGTAATACGTGCGGTGTGAACAACGCACTGTAATAGTGTGATGTGAACAAAGAGCCCTGTAATAGTGCGGTCTGAACAAAACGCACTGTAATAGTGCTGTGTGAACAAAGAGCCCTGTAATACGTGCGGTGTGAACAAAACGCACTGTAATAGTGCGATGTGAACAAGACGCGCTGTAATAGTGCGGTGTGAACAAAACGCGCAGTAATATTGCGATGTGAACAAAGAGCCCTGTAATACGTGCGGTGTGAACAAAACGCACTGTATTAGTGCGATGTGAACAAAGAGCCCTGTAATAGTGCGGTGTGAACACCACGTTGTGATACGTTGGATGTGAAAAAAATAACTCTGTAATACGTGCGATGTGAACAAAAAAAACACTAATAGTGCGATGTGAACACACAACGCTGTAATATTTCGATGAGAACACCCGACACTGTAATGCGTTGGATGTGAAAGAGAGCTCCCGGGTACGTGCGATGTGAACATAAATTGCTGTACTGCTTGTGAACCGAATGCACAACGCTATAACAGGTCGGTGTGAAGAAGTAACGCGGTAATGCGTACGATGCGAACAAAAAGCGATGTAATTCTTGCGGTATGAATACACAGCGCTGTAATACGTGCATTGTGAGCAAAAGGCGCTGTAAAACGGTATTACGCTTTTTTTTTTTTGCATTCGTTGTGAACAACGAAAGTGAAATATACGTTCTGTTAGAAATGTTTTCGATTTGACACGTATAGCATAAAGAGTGTAAAAGTCGGGACACCAGGCTGTATTGATTGAAGGTAGTGGCGTCGTTGTCAATAAGATATTTATTTAAGTGCTTCCTGGAATGTGGGTAGCCTCCAGATAGTGGGAGACTTACCTGGCCGGATCGCAAGAAGAGGCACAGGTATTACGAATTTAGCGCACATGTGTGGTAAAGTGCCATATTAGCCGAATCGAACCATCAGAGGACACAAAACGGATTTTTAAGAACGGGGGTAACGTAAACTACGCCAGTTCGGTTGCCAGGGCATTCGCCTTTGAATTTGCGGGGTAGTTAGTTGGTGGGTCGAATTGCTAGCCTTGCTGTTTGTTTTTGATTTGTAATACTGATGCACTGAAATGGGTCACAAGACGTTTCCTGCCGCGTCGTTCTGTTTTCTCACCGTTACTTATACATAGGCCTGAAAATTATGTGCCTCCATTGGACTCCTGAGGTAATAGGTTAGAATTCGCAAAAAAAGTGTTTTAACATATTTTGTAATTTTACGTAGGTCTTGTGAATTTTAATGTTTCTGTGTGAGGTTGCAGAGTGACACTTGCCGTAAAGAGGGCACATAGTCGCGGCTGGTAGTCTCCTGTGCGCCTAGAGGCCACTGTTGCACCTACAGGAGTTGCGGTTTAAAAACGAACGTAGTATTACGGCCGCTGTGTTGGTGCTGATGACAGGGCATTGAAGAAACCGAGATGAGTTGTAAAGACTGACGTTTTAACGTGATGAGTTGCACGAGACCGGGTCAGCAGTGTATGAATCAGTGAAAGAAAGGTCAAAAAGCACATCCAGTGACCGCGTGATATTGGCTAATTTAACGGACGTTGTGAGTACTTGATATATTTTCGACGGTAGGATGATTTCTGAATGATGGGGTTAGGGGGGGGGGCGGTCGTTTCTTAATGGAGGTTCTATTCTGGCGTAAGACACTTCAATCGTTATTACCGTTGTCCGGGCGGACTTTCGAGCCGGCCGTATCGATTGTTACCACTACACAACCTCGGTGCCTCGTAAAAAAAAGTTTTGTCACAGGCATTAACGATTCGTTGCATACGCATGAAAAGACTGCTTAACCACGACACTTGAACCCCCTCTTCACATAAGTTTTATGAGATATGGCGGTGGACGGGTAACGCGTGAGAATAACAGATTGCCAGTTGGGGTGGCTGCCGCTGTATGGGTTCTCCCGATGGTCGTTGTTTTGGTTAGGATGAATTAGTCATCGCCGACGGGGTGGAGCAGCTGACAATCACGCATCGAAGCGGGTGTAAGGAAAATGCACAGAATGAAAATGATGGTAGTTTTAAGAAGTTTCACACATGTGCATACACGCGTTTTGAAAGTACAGTCGTCGTATAAGGAAGTAAAGGCGTGTCATGCTTTAGTTGCCGCTAGTCTGAGCAAGGTAGCGGGTTTTTATTAAATTTTGGCACGGATCTTTTCAGCTACCATTGTACTTTTTGATTTCTGACCACCAAGAAGGCCCATTGCAGTGCATGCAGACTACTTTTAAGGCAGAATTGTGAATTCTGATTTGAGCATTTTTTCATGAAACATGCCGTGAATTGGAAATAAAGGACTGAGAAATACTACGACGAAGTTAATGTTGTGTTATGGCCGGGGTTTGAATGCGGGATCTCCTTATTACGGAGTTGTAACTGCCCAGCTGTAGTGTTTTGTCATGGAAAAGAGACCTCTTGCAGTTCTGAAGCGGGATGTTCCGATTAGTTGTGATGATTCTTTGACCGTGAAGTTGTAGGTCGAGTGGTCGAGGGAAAGATTATTCTTATCCGATCCAGAGGGGAGGAAACGCCCACTTCACAAGAAATATGGCTACCTGATCACACTGCATGGCGTTGTTATGTGTTGGTTGAAGCATAGAATGCTCCATATTCTGACTTGTCTGTTGGATTTATTCACTTTAAAGGAAGCTGCCCAGTTGCCGCTGTATTGATTTTGTGTTCGTAGGAACTTTGGATGTGAGGATAATATTAATATGGATCTTAAAGAAGTGGGATGTAGACTTACGGACAGGATTTCGCAAGCTCGGGGTAGGGGCATGTGGCACGCACTTGTGAATACGATAGTGAACCTTCGGGTTCCATAAAATACCGGGAATCTCGTTACCACCTGAGGACTTGTTAAGCTTCTCAGGAAGGACTCTGCGGCACGCAGAGTTCGCAACCGTGCGTACACCATTTGAGGCGAGTGCGCATGGAGTGACAGGTTTGAATTCTCAAGGAAATCCCCCCACTGGAAGCCGGGATACGGTTTGTAGCATCCTTGTTCGTCACGAATTCCCAGATCCATGGAACAGTTCTTCACGATGTTCCGACGTGAAGTTATGTACTTTGTCCTAATATGAAAACCGGTTCATTGATCTGTTGGCCGTGGCGTGTAGGATGGCACTGCCAGCACTGTGCGTTGAAGTAATTTAAGAATTAAACCTTTTAAGTCGAAAATTGACCTGAATTATAACTAAACTTATTAACTGTGTGGAACTCTTCCGACTTCTGATGTGTTACAAATAATTGATACAACAGTATATTTCGGGGGCAGGATCGGCCGCCGTCCTGAGGCGTCAGGTATGAAAACGGGGCTGATCCGGCCACCCCCCCCCCCGCAAAAAAAACACTTGTGTTATGTAAATTCCAATACAGTAGACCATGGTATAGCAAATTGTAGTACGCGTACCACTACTGGCACGCCAGCCATTGTTTACTGGTACGAAGCATTAATAAAAATGAAACAAACAACACAGACAGTGCACGAATAACGTAACTTTGAAGTGCTTTCGTGCAACTGTTGTTGGCGTGGGAAAGCAATAGGTATTACACATTCTGAGCGCGTGTTTGTAGCATTAGGTGTCCAACATGCACTGCGCATGCGCTATATTGTCATTTGTGGCCTGCACGGCTGTACAGTACTTTTCCACATTATCTTATACACGGTGCGGTTTTCGGGAAAAAAAAGTTGGTTAACACAAAATGTGTCTTGATTGCCTCTACAGTTTTTTTTTCTGGAATATTTATCATTTTTAGAAGAATCTAGCCATATGTTATCATAAATGTGTATTGGCCATTAAGTAAAGTATCCACTATTCTTGTTAGATTTTTATGAAATTTGAATTTTCTAGGTATATTTTGGAAAAATATTCAAATATGGAATGTCATGAAAATCTGTCCTGTGGGAGCCGACTTCCATGCGGACGGACATGGAGAAGCTAAGAGTCGCTTTTCGTAATTTTGCGAACGCGCCTGAAAGGATAAAAACTTGAAAATAAAACATAAGGCACATGTATTTGCTAATACACAACATTACTGGCGTCATATAACTCACACCCGTTGTCATCCGGTCCGTCAATTTTCAGCTTTTTAATTTAAAGACAGTGAAGCTCCCACGTTACATGACAAGCAGGCGTAGAGGGAAGGTAGAGGCATAGCTCTACCTATACTCGACCTCGGCGGTAGAAGGGGATGGATGTTCAGCGTCACGTCCCGGCTGCTTTACCCCAGGAAAGAGATCCAATGCCCATTGCAGGAGGCCTAGTGGGCCTTGGGGCCGGCCTGGATGGGTCCGAAAACTCTCGTCCTCTCCAGAGCTCGAAGCCCGGACCGTCCGGCCCAAGGCGAATCGCTGTACCGACATAGCTATCTAGGCCGGTCTTCGTATATGAAGACAAAAGAAAGTCAATTGTACATTGAAGTTGTTATATTTCGTTTAGTAGTACATCAGCGAAAAATTGTAGAGATTTGGTCATATGGAATATTTTGAAATATTTGGACAGCGTTTGTCATTGTTTCTCAGTCAGTGTGCCGCGACGTGAGTCAGCGTCGCGTTCTGTTCAGATGAGTTCTACACCAAATGATACCAGATTTCACGAAAACAACCATCTATTACAGCAAATCGAACACAGTACACGATGTGGTATAAAATACAGTACTGTAGTGTTAGAATTTGTCCTTAACGTGTTTTTGCCCTTCCAGGCCATCCCATTTTTAGAAGGTACTCGGTCAGAATACACTGGAAAGCTATTCAACCTTATTTTATTTCCACGGCTTTTGTTGCTGTTTATTTGTTGAGTTTTGGCTTCCCTGCGTAGTGATATGATCAGTTAATGCCTATGCTGGTGGTGTAATAATGCGTTTTGCGGTGTGACGTTAAGTACATACTTGTAACATGCATTCGGATCGTCTAGAGTTGTATTTTTACGTTTCACTATGCGTATTTTAAACATTATTAGGTATGTTTCATAATGAATTAGTACGGGAGTACACAAATTTTTCAAAACCCAGGGAACCAAGTTTCACACCGAGTGTTTGTGCCCGGGCTTTGTTCTCTGGACTGGGAATTTCAATCATACTTCAGCAGTTTGTAGTGTAGTATTTGTTTTAAAGATATTCGTAGTACATTTATTTTTACGAACTGTGACACGTTATGTTAAATTTCATGTAGAGTGGGCCGCGGTAGCGTAGGATGTATAGCGACTCGCTAAGGTCTGGACGGTCCGGGGATCGAATCCAGGTGGAGGCGAGATTTTGGCTCCCGTCTAAACGGACCCTGCGGTCCACCCAGCCTCCTATACAGTGGGTACCTGGTCTCTTTCCCGGGGTTAAAGCGTCCGGGGCGTGGAGTTGACCACCCACCCCGCATCTAGTGTCGGAAGTTAAAGAAGCTCCTGAGCTCCCTCTTCGGACCTTCATTGCCTGGTATGGGGTGAACTTTGCCTTTGCAGTGGTTAAAAAGAGCATGAATAGTATAAAGAATTTATGTGGGGCTGTGTACCAACACTAGTCGACGCCATGTAAGTTGAGCTATTGAGGGCGTCGTTAATAAAATTACAATAATTGGTACTGGTATAGCGTGTTCTGATATGTAGAGCTGTTTGTCAGTCGTACCTGTTTCTTGTTTGGAGATTGGCTGCGATTACTGTCCAGCCGACATGCGTTTTGTGATGTTTCCATTAAAAAGTGTTAAGTTTGTGTCAGTACAAATTACCCGGTCATAAGGGCCCAGAATTTTATAGTTGTCCTCGAGGCTTCAAATTGCAAGGTAAAGAAGTGAGGTAGCGCGAATGAAAGAGCTGTAAATCGAATGACTGTCCTGACCTGTTAAAACGTAGTGTTTTGTTCTTAGACTCGTATATGCCCGAGGTTATGAATGTTATCTTCTATTATCAGTTGATTCATAGAACTTGAAGGTAGTTGTTTCATTAGAATTAAGTTATGTGATTGTAATTGAGTGTTTGACGTGATGAAGCTAACCGGACAGTTCTTAAAAAAAATTGTGATGAGAGGTTTGGTCAGCCCTTGACCTTGGAAACAAGTTGGTAAATGTCATTCCTCTTGCTTGGCTGGAGCTTGAGTTGGGCAGGGAAAGCTGGTTTTGCTGCTTGATGCCTGCCGCCAGTTCTGTAGTGCCTCACTGCTGTTGTATACGAGTCGTAAATACGTTGCATTTACTGTATTATTATTATTGGAAGTTGCTGCTGCTGCTGCTGCTAGTGGTGGGAAGAAACACCATCAACTTAAACAACACCTGCCAGCTTTCTTCACCTTATTGCTACAGACTTGAACAACTTTTTATGAACGTCTGTTTTTAACCTTTGCTTCTTTTATACATTCAGCTAGCGTTGAAATTTCCGAGGGTAAAATGATGTTTAAATACGTTTAGTTAAAAAAAAAACTGGATTACCCTTCTTAGTACAGTTGTTACACTTTTGGCACGGAGTGTATTGCCGTCGTGTTCGGAGGTGCATGAATGTCGGTGACTCTACCTCTCTCCACTTCATTCGCATAGTCCGATCAAGTTATAGCCCTTGGCAGTGCGAGTTCCCTTCCCCACTGACGTGCCGTAGATTTCGAGAAGTCGTTTTATCCTGTATGATCGTTAAATGAATTGGCAGTAGAGCAAGACAAGTAGTCGTATTCTCCAGGTGAGATACACACCCAGTTAACTGAATATCTTGAATACGTATTTCACCTCTCTCAGGTTTGATGAACATTAACTTGAACGCGCTTTTCTGTTCCGCGCGGTGCGATAACTTAAGAGTATTGCTTTGTAGAAGGGTCCTGGGCTTTACCACTTTGGCTACCTGATAGTAGCACTGTTAAGGTGAAGATGAGTGTGGAGCATTAGTGGAATTATAACTGACAGGAGAAAACCGAAGTAATTGGAGGAAAACCTGGTTTGCAACGTTTTCCGACACAGAGCTCACATGGATTGGCCCCGGGATTAGAACCGGGCCTCCCCGTCGAGACGCCGATAACTGCCTGAGCCATGGCACGGCGTTTGAGGCCTGGAGTTCGTATAAATAATACGTAGAACTCCAGTTATACCTCACAGTAAACACACAAGCTGACTGTGCTGTTTAAGGAAGCAGTCGGCGGACAAAACACACTAGAATGTTCAGGCAGGTTGTCCATGTAGTAACTACTCACCTCTAAAGGGTTACTGAACGTTATTTTGGAGCCGCGTGAGCTTAGTCGGTGTAGTGTCTAGGCTACGGGCTGGTCGGACGATACGGGGTTCGATTCCAAGTTCTCCAAAACGTCAAGACCGGCGTTGGGGCTCACGCGGCTTTCTGTTTCAGTGCATATCGGGCGCTCTTGCCTGCGGGTTGAAGCGACCCGGCATGAAGTTGGCCGCTCATTTCCATCTAGTGCCTGAGGTCAAGAGTGAGTGAAGGTAGATACCTTTATTCCGCCGTTATGCCTTCAAGACGTGGACAGGAACAGTTTTTGCTTGACGGACCTTATTTGTTTCTACGTGCGGGTGTTATGTCGTGTGTTGAAGGGGCCTTGCGTGGTCAAGCACGTTACGGAAAAGCAGCATTCTTGAAGCTCTCAGTTTCACTTAATGACGATTATTATTATTATTATTATTATTTGTTTTTCAGCAGGCGTTCTAAACTGTTCGTAAGTTTCTCTGTGCGAGCTGCACGATGTTGCGTTTTCCCGCTACTAGTGTTCTGAGCTCTCCCTTCGCCTTCACGTACACAACCTTGAGACAAGATCAGTCTCTTAGGCACTCGCAACCAGTAGCTTTCTCCGGGTTGTAACGTTCGCCTGAGAATGAAGTTAATTTTTCATTTCCATATAATGCCGAATCTAAGTGCTTCACGCTTTTTTGTGCGTCGTTATTGCATTTTTCATTCTGTAGAACTGGACTCCCAGTGAATTGGCAGTACCTGTTTTTCGAAAATTTCTTACTAGAGTAAGCTTTCAGAACCTTGTACCCATTAATTCGCACTTACCACGGTTTTTGATGTTGGTGGGGTATCGGGTGAGGATATGAGTCGTAAGTTGTAGGGTACATCGTAAGTTGTCGCAACTTAATTGAGCGATTGGACAGTAGAGGCATAGTTCCATTGTTTTTTAATATTAGACACTAGATGGAAGTGAGTGGTTGGCTTCACGCAACGGCCGCATAAGCCTAGGGCAATGGACCTTGACACCGTATTCTTGGAGGCTGGATGGTTGGTTGGACACTGTAGAAGACACAGATTTTTGCCCTTGTCGGTTATCTACCAGTCTTGTCATGCAGCCGGTGTTGTAGCGGAAGTACTGCACTACTGTGTCACTTGACGAGTTTAGAGTGTGTTACAAAATTAGCACGTTATTAGGTTCAATTACGCGCTTTATGGTTATTTATGTCACGTGTCAGTGTGTGAACGCCACTTTTGTTCAGATTCAGTATTGCTCAACTGCCTTAGTGTTGCAGCGTCATTGCATCGTACTGTGGAATGGATAGTAAGTTCCCCATATTGTTTGTTTTGTTTGCACTCAGTCCATTCGTATGGAAACGAATGCGGCAAAGAGTAATTTTATGCTGCACTAGTCATATAAAACGCCCTACTCGACCGATGACAACATAAAGGTATGGAGATCTGGACATGGAGATCTGGACAAGGTTGTGGCATTATTATTCTAACTTGTTAGAATTGGCTTTACAACGGGGAGCGTAAATATGTTGGTGTTTGAGTATGAAAGGATTTTCGTGGTAACGCTTTTGACATTTAAAAGATGTAAGTGTACGCGCGCGCGTGTTTGTGTGTAAACACGCATTTTATACTGTAATGTAGGCTTTTGTCTAAAGGCTCGTGTTGTACCGGTATGGTGTGAATTCCGATACGGAAATTGAATGATAGGCAGTACTGAATGTTTGACTCGCCGTCAGTTCTCTGTTAAATGTTCTAACATTTCGTTGGTTTGCTTTTCCTTGTTTCCGTCCCCTCGTCCCCCTTGTCCCGCCTCACACATTAGAAACTGACGGTGCTGGAGATTAGTCCTGACTGGAAGGCAAGTATTTGGAATCGAGGAAGTTGCCACAAGAGAGAGATGAAAACGTATGATGAATGGTGCATGATTTATATCTTTTAGACGCGTTCACAACAAAGCGAAAAGACTTAACTTCATGTCCGTCCGCATGGCCATTTCTGCTGCCACTGGACGGATTTTCATGAAATCTGATATTTAAGGATTGTTCGAAAATTTGTCGAGAAAATTGAAATCCGATTAAAATCTGACAAGAGTAAAGGCCTGTGTATAGGGTGATTTTTTTCCCTGCTTCACCGATAAGCACCTGCTCAACCCTCCAGCTAGTGTTACGTCATACGCCGAGTCTAGAGAGGTTGAGAAGTGGGTGAAGGAAGCGAGAAGATTTCACTGCAGTAACCTTTAGAAACTCTAACAAAAACTCACTATTGCTACAGCAGATGCTGAAAATGTTGCCTTCACGTGACCCTGTGCACACAGCAGACTGTGGAAGACGTTTTGCTACTGTCTGGACTTCTGCGGAAATTGGACACCTTATACATTTTTATATCTCCCTGAATTCTTCTTGGAGTGAGAAATGTTTTATTGTAGAGAAAGTAATTTTATGTTCAGTAACATTTTTTCCCGAAGATTGTACCGTGTATGAGATGTGAAAAAAATGCCTTGTTGCATTTCCACTTCAAAAGTGGTTACGCGAACGCACCACATTGTTTTTTACGTACTTAGCCTTCTTGTTTATTTTTGCGTTTTATTTTTATGAAGCGACTTATGGTCATGAAGTAATATTTTGACATCTCTCTTGTATGTTTTATTCTTCTTGGTTCATACAGCAGAAATTTGACATCAGCTTTCCTACGTTGTATTTTCATTTGTTAGGTTCATTAAGCAAAGTTGTCTTCGCCGTGTTGTATCTTGTAGTTTATTTAGAAGGGACGATTCTTCTATTCATAAAGCAAAAATTGGACATTTTCAGCAACAATATCTTGGACCTAGCCGGGTAATGAAACAGAGGTCAAAGCAGCATTTCAGAGCCATCGGACTCGAATAGAATGAGATGGACTCATCATGTTGGCGACTAGCTTGGCCTGATTTAACCATTGTAAGTCTGAAGTTCTTCGAAACGATGTTTTCATTCAAAATTAATTGTTTGCGGTTCTAAAAACGCATGGAGTCAGTTACAAAATTAACCTTTTGGCGCCGGAATTATTTTTTTAATTTTAGCACACCCTGTATATAAAATGTGAATAATACAGGAACCAAATACGTTAGAATTATGAAACAAACTGCATTTTGAAGAGAAAGA
>Ga0131853_10014585_pt1 | contig 14409 bp, 11 predicted proteins | sample TergutLab28metaG_FD_92764 | JGI IMG/M metagenome (GOLD analysis project Ga0131853, IMG submission 92764) | Labiotermes labralis P1 segment gut microbial communities from Petit-Saut dam, French Guiana - Lab288 P1 (version 2) (version 2) | ecosystem: Host-associated > Arthropoda: Insects >... | reverse complement strand
TGAGTGGACCCCGTTCCAGACCCACTACTACTCAGAAAATCTGGTAGCGCCGGGGATCGAACCCGGGACCTCTGTATCTGTAGCCAGAAACTCTGACCACTAGACCACAGAGGCGGTCAAGGCTACAAACACATACTCAAAATTTACTTTTATTTTTCCACGACAACAATGATTTCACGAATGCGCTACAATATTACGTTATAGTTACAATGCCTGTCTGGTTTAAGGTTAAATATTTATTTCGTCAGTTATTCTAGCTTGTGTGATACGTGCCGGAAATTTCAGGGAGACATGATGGCAAGTTTTTAACATAAAAGTGTGTGTCTCATGCGGTTAATTAAATTAATTACATGAATATAATTAATATATTTTTGACAAGGCATCCCCGCTGTGTTATGATCTAATAAATAAAGTAATAATAAATAGAATCAAGCAATCTATTGATTATTATTATTATTTTTATTATTACTTTATTATACTAGATATTTTTCTTTCTTTCTCTCAGTGTCTGAAATCTTCTACCTACTCATTGTTGGTGTAGAGTTATTGTTGCGCCTTATCACACTCACAGACACACACACACACACACACACACTCGGTAGGACCCCTTAGGTTGAGGGATCGGCTTGTCCCAGAGACCTCTACCAGATAACACACAACATTCTCATGAAATATACATCCATGACACCTGCGGGATTCGAGCCAGTAGTCCCAGCAAGCGAGCGGCTGCAGATGTACGCTGTAGACAGTGCGGTCACCGGGATCGGCCAAGACGTTTCAAATCAAACGAAACAAATGCCAAATGGTGTTTGAAATAAATTTGTGAATCCTGCTGATACGAAATTTGTCCTTTCTTTTCTTGGAACCTTAGTAATGAAGTATCAGTTATGTTAAGAAAAGACAGGGTCTTACGTGCAGATTCCTGTTTTGTAATACTGTGAGTATGTAAACGTGTTTATTACCGTGAAGACACTTCTGCACAACGTGACAGTGAGCAAAAAACGTCACGACATTGAGAACGACGTCGTGTTTGGCTGGGCCCTCACGAGGGCAGAGTCTTGGTCTGAAACTGCAGTAATTTACCAAATCCAATTAACGTCATGTAATGCTTCCTTTGTACTGATGTAGCATGTGCTTCGTTTTGCCGCAGAGGGCCTTTGGTCAAGCTCCAGGTCGTCATTTGGGCGCGATCTTGCATCTTGGCGACTAGGCTGGCTACAGACAGGAAAATCAGCCTCTGGAAAGAAGGAAACTATCGGAAATTATGACTTGCCGGTGTTTCTGGCGTGAGCAGCAACAATTGTGATCGTTAGGTTAAATATGTCACGTCAAATCCGCTTCGGATTTCCACCACTAGGATCGAAATATTGCCACACGGTGTATTTATGTGCTTTGCATATCTATCAAACAAATATTGACTGTCCCTAAACATCATTGCCATATTGTTATTTCTAATTTCCCGCGGTGCACGGAACTCAAGCCTTGTGCATAATTCAGGTCAATATCACTGTTCAGTGGCCGGCCTGTCACCGATCTCTTCGGGTTCGAACCTGGGCCTGTTCTTGTGGGATTTGTGGTGGACATAGTGATGCTGGGACAGGGTTTATTCTGAATACCTCGGTTTTCCCCCGTCTTTGTAATTCCATTAACGGACCACAACCTTCTTAATGTTCGGAGCTAATCATAGGAGAAGGTAAAATGTCCGAAGCCTGGGAACCTCCCAAGAGAAGTGATGATGATTTCGAAGTCGGGGAGTGTACGCGATACAAAAATTAACGTACTTTCAATATCGGCGTTGGAAAGTTAAAATGTGTTGTGATAGGCTGTAAATGCTTGTTAGGAAAATACATAGTTCTTTAAATTACGTCATGAAACGAGTCCTATAATAAACATAAGGCACTTCTTTCTATGATTCAGCTCTTTGTCTTAATCAGATGCAGAAAATTCTGAGACTACATATCGTTGTTACACATGTCGTTTGGTTCCGTAGATGGGTCCTTCTCGAAACCTCAGGGTCTGTCGATTCCTGTACAGAGATTGCTTTACCTGACGTGTATGTCTGTCTAATTGTGTGTGTGTGTGTGTGTGTGTGTGATCTAGAAACCTCAACAGTGAGGTGGAGTAGGCCCGATTTGGGCTGTAGCACCACAGAAAATATGACACTTCAATAATTTATTGTGTGTCAGGTTACTGAGTATTACAGTGGTGAGCAGTCGTGTTTCTTATACTAAGGGTCTTGTTTTCAAGAGGTCAGTCATCCCGATAAGATAAGGCGTGATATTTCATGGCTCCTCCTTACTGCTGCTGGTATTGGCCTATGTCAAGGCACCTTCCTGCCAGATGTTTTCCAACTCATTCACAACTCTTCCGCGTTTCGACACTGCGTAATTCATGCAGTTAATGACAGTTGACTTAGGCCTAACGTTAAAAAATAAACAAGAAGGAAGATCGGCCACTGAAGTACCGAAATACGCCTGTAACTCAGAAGGATCCATTAGCGCAATTTGTCCTTAACATTTGAAACAACAGCGAAAGAGGCCTATAACGTGAAAGAATGTTGTCTTGAAGTAGGCCATCGCCACTTTTTCCCATTGCAATAAATAATTGCCCATTGCGAAAAGCTGCCTCAGGCCCATTAGCCTCAGGCAAATCTTGTAATAAAAGAAAGTTTCTTAAAATTGGCCAAGGTCATGAAACATACTACGAAGTTGTACGTAACAAAAAATAACAAAGTCTTCATACCAACTAAATAATCAGCGTCCATGGGTCCCATTTCATTTCGTTCTCAGTTTTATCCTGAAGTGAAACGATGACTGAAGGAGCTTTATGTCTAATGTTTGACCCCTGTGATATCATGGCAGAAATTATGTGGCACATTATGATCTGTGGAGGAAAAAGTTAACTGTTACGAACTTCCCACTGGTTTAATAATAAAACTGTAACAAATTATAAATTAAATAGTCACAGTAAATGAAAGTGTCCGTCCCATGCGATACGCATTAGAACCTCACACGGGGTCGCCAGCTCAAGGCCTACTGCTCTACGTGCTCTGTCCCTGCTGGAGACTGGCTATCGGAACCGCAGGGAGTCGCAGTTGGAATTAGATCACATCAGGTTCGTTACGGCCCTGGCTGCATCGGCGAATATTTAATCACCACCCATTGCGTGGAAGCCAAGGCAATGAACGGCGTGGCTATGGCAAGGAAATCAAGAATTGCTTCAAGCAGAGAGCGGTGCTGTGATGAATAATGCAGAGTGCAATAAAACACAGAGACCCTTCCGCGTGTAATTGCTGCTCCCTGGACCGTGTCCGGATTTCCAAAGAATAAATTGTATGAGTCAAATTTACCGAACAGGTCTTACAGAGGCAAACTCTATTAACCTACACACGAAGGCGAGACTGCAAGTGAACTGTCAGTCAGCGGATATTTCACGACAGCTGTCTGTAAATCTGTCACGATATTTCTCACATGTTGCAAGCAGAATGAGGTAGGCGCTACACAAGCCCATTCAACGAATATGAGCAGTGGCGTACCGAGGGGGGGTTTAAACTCCCCCCCCCCCCGAAATTCCGAAGGCCCTCCAAAATCGTGCCAAACTCAACCCGATTGTGAAAACTGTTAAAAACTGGTGAATTTAAAAGGCCATCACCCCAAGATGTTGGGAAAAAAGGCAGTAAAATTCTAAAACTACTGCCGGTTCGCAATTGTTTTACATTAGCAATGACAAATAAATTGGTTGTCATCATAAATAGTCTTAAAGTACCAACAATTGAGAAGATTTTACCATATGAAGTGAAATTTCTTGTAAGAAATTACACCTGCCTCCAGAATCCCTGACTAGGGAGCTACCGCCCCCAGATCCCTGTCCTCTGTCCTCAACTGAATTTGTTGAACGCCCCCCCCCCCCACCGAACAAAATTCCTGGGTACGCCACTGAATATGAGTCATAAAATTACACATTTTTTTTAAACATTTTTATTTATACATTAAGAATACATAAAATGAAAAGAAGTAAGGCTAACCGGATGTGTTACATCTTGCTTAGGAACTTCCTTCGAGACCACGTCACTGTAACATACGTAGAAGGAAATATAGAAGGGACAGGAGACGTAAGCACGTATTGGATGACATGCAGGGAACTGGAGGACGCTGGATGTTGAAAGACGAAGAACTTGTTAGAATTGTGCGTGGAACTTGGTTTGGAGGAGGCCATGGACCTGCTGTAAAGCCTACTACTGGACGACGACGACGACGAAGACGATGATGATGACGATATGAATAAAACGACAATAACCAATATGCATTTTATAATAAAACAAAGCACGTTAATGCAGAATAACAGCAGAATATGTGCGTAAAAATGAGATGGCTATAGGCACAAAGAGTGCCATAAACGGTGGTAACATGAGCGTGTTATATAGTCATCTATGTTAATATGTTCTGAGTGTCTTTATTGAAGACGTAAATGTAGGTCTTGTATTGGGGTGATAGTATCATTATCCGAGCACTTGTAAATGTGTCAATGAACCTTCGGGTTCCATAAAATGCGGGAAATTGCTTGACTAGCTGAGAACCGGTTAACTTCTCAAGAAGTACTCTGCTGCATATAGTAAGAAGTAAGTAAGTAAGGAAATAATTGAGTAAGTAAGTAAGTAAATACTTAACAGTGTGATAATAATGATCGTCAGTGCCACAGCATAGCCTGAAATACTGGTATACCCATCTTCCCATAATAAGAAATGGGTACAATCCGAGAAAGACAGAGGAAATAAGGAAAGGAGAATGAAACCTCATTTATATTTCGGCTTTCTTCTGTGACTTATTTTAAGTAACATTTTTATTTTGGCCTTTAATTAGAATAATGTGTTGGTACAAAGCTGTACCATTTGGTACCACCGGACAGGAGGGCGCACATCATCATCATTATCATCATCATCATCATCACCACCACCACCACTTGCTAGCTTACTAAGTAATTAACTTAGTTGCTTGAATGATTATTTCATGATCCATAGTCCTTCTGGAGAAACTAAAACGCTCGGCGAATTAAGAAATTCCTCACCTTTTATTGAAACAGAAGGGTAATTAGACTCCTTTATTCACAACAATCTACAGCTGGTCCATATTTCGAGAACTAATTGTTTTTATTATTAAAGCACTGTTTCATTAAACCAATTTTTTTTCTGCCATACTTGTCATCGGAATATACAATGGTGAATACAATTAAGTAATTATTAGATATTAATCAAAATGTGCTTCTATTAATATCCCTTCCAAAATTATTAATGGGTTTCAGATATTTAAGCAACTCAAAAGCCGGTCCCAGTGCCCGCTTGGTCTAAGGCGTTGGTATGCGGCCGCTCGCCTGCTGAGATTGTGGGTTCGAATCCCATCGGGGGCATGGATGTCTGTCTGTTGTGAGTGTTGTGTGTTGTCACGTAGAGGTCTCTGCGACGAGCTGATCACTCGTCCAGAGGAGTCCTTCCGACTGTGATGCGTCGTTGTGTATGATCTATAAACCTCAAGAATTAGGACGACCCTGGCCCCCTGGGGGCCGTCGCGCCAAAAACAAACAAAGCAACCCAAAAGATAATTTTGATGTTTTGCTGACCCTGCATCTCAGTATAATCCTAGTAATTAACGAACTTAATGCACAAATTCTTGTTTTATAATAAGTTTATTATATGCCTCTACATGTTTCGAGCACTATGTGATCATCATCAGGTGGTCAAAATTGTATTATACAGCATCTGGTATCATCACACTATGTTGGTGGTCGTCTCGTGCATGAAACGGCCACCTACAGGTGTGATGATACCAGATACTGTATAATGCAATTCTGACCTCCTGATGATGAGCACAGTAGTGTTCGAAACATGTAGAGGCATATAATAAACTTATTATAAAACAAGAATTTATGCATAAAGTTGGTTAATTACTAAGACCAAAAGATAATATTTTTTTGCGTTGCTACAATTTTGTTGTCTTGGAAAGAAGGTAAAGAATGTAATGGATTTTCGGAGCAATAATTTTAATTTCACAGAGACAGAATGACCTACACAACACAAAATAAACGCAGAATAAGAACATCTACGCCCTAAGTGGTGTTTGAATTCTCTATCCCAGCAATAGAGAGGCCGCACGATTACGTCTTAGACCTCACGGCCACCAGGATAGGCTGAGATGAGATATGCATACATAATTTTAGCCGGAAATCCTGAAAGGAACAAGACTGCTTAGGAGAACTAATGGTGAAAGGGAGCGTAAAGGAATATGGTGCGAAGGTACCGGCTGAATGCATAGTATGTCAGTAGACTACAAGACAGGTGGTGAAATTTTACTAGAGTCGTAATAAGTGTTGGGTTTTATAAATGACGGAAACTTTCTAATATTCATTGATAATTTCGTCTGCTCTACGAGTTTAGAGATTGCACCTAAGTTCCTGCATCTCCTCTTTTCTTTGGGTCACCCAGCAGTTGCTTGAAACTCCTTCGTCGTCTTCTCGTCCCTTCTATATTTCCTTCAACGAGGTCTTTTAGAAGGCAGTTCCTAGGCAAGATATGACCAGTACAGTTAGCCTTCCTTGACTTTGTTTATGTAGAATATTTCTTTCCTAGTTGAATAAAGAGAGACCAACTTGATGTCACTTGCTTTATTATTTCATTATTTACTGCTCAACATGTTTGGGATGTTAATACATCCATCCTCAGGAGCTTGCGACTTATTTGATGAGTTATTTCATGGGTTGTATTGTTCTGGTTCGATGTGTGTTGGTGTTGCGTTGTGGTGGTGTGGTATCCGTATGCAGGCTGAAGCACTACTCACTGACATCAAGTTGGTCTCTCTTTATTCAGCTATCAAGATGATGCACGGTCCAATAAACATAATATTTCTTTCCTGTTTGACTCTACGTTTTACATCATATTTCACACGATCGATCTATAAAATAAGCCTTGCGACCTAAAAAGAGGGAATGTGATGACCTGAAGGTGAAAATCGTAACACAAAAATAGTTACAATATCTGGAAATTATTCTTGTTCATGAAAGAAAGATGAAACACATAATCGCAGATTATACCAACGGCGAACTGAAAAAAAAAAACGGAACTAAGAGAAGTTTTCAGCCTGAAAAGGGGACTTCCAGTAGGCGACATTTTAAAGTACATTCACCAGTCCTTAATATTCTGGATCAAATTTACAGCATTTCTCGCGACTTCATAATTAGCTTATTATCTCACTATTCAGCAAGTACGTAGATGGTTTAAATTAGTGGTAGCTGTCTACATTAAAAGATTTTCTAGAAAAGTTGTTACTTAGCTGGTAAAACAAGTGTTCTGTTTTTATGGAACCCGACTGTCCGCTTTTTGGAAAAAGCCGGCTACTGGACTTTACTCTGAACTACTTCTACCAAATCAACAGTTTTGTGTTGCACTCTATCCTAATTCGTGTTAATGTTGTTTTACCTTATTCTTTAAGTCTGCAGATCCTTTATGTTTTTTTTGACGAAAAGGTTTTATGGAATTTTATTTCACACATGCCTAACACTGCACGCCTCGCCCATTAAGTAAAGAGAGCAACTCATTAAGCTTCTCATATTGTCTGTTCCTTTGTTAATTTATTTCCACGAAATTTGATATTTCTGCAATACCGTACAAAGTGCAACATGCAATGTGCTCTGTTTCAATTAGCAGTCCTTCAAGCAGACGGTAACGAGACTAGATGAAATTCTTATTTTTGTTATTTTTGTTGTTCGTCTTTGTCAGCGGTGCACTTTACTGGGTAACACACTTATTATGCGGGTAGTAAACGAGGTTTCAATTTAATCAGGAAGTGTCAAAGAGACGTTTCAAGTGTTAGGTTAAAATGAAGTGAACAAAGTAACACAAGTTTCAGGCATTTACACCCACGTTTCAAGGATGGAAGCAGGTGTCTAAGGTACTTATAACTTACAAGAATCCAGAAGGATAAACACTCTTAGTTAGGGTTGCAAATTAAGAAGGAATAACGTTTGAGCAGGTTTTTAAGAGAATTTTATCTAATCATGGGGTGAGACATGTAGTCCGTAACACCCTGTTAATGTAGGCAACTTGTGTCATTAGCAGTGTTAATATGAAGGTCCTGAAATGAGTGTAAGATCCAGCACTCTATAACAGATGCTGTCGTTTTTTAGTAATTAACCAACTTAATGCACAAAGTCTTGTTTTATAATAAACTTGTAAAACAAGATTTTGTGCATTAAGTTGGTTAATTACTAAGATTATATGAGGTGCACGGTCAGCAAAACATCAAAAGATGCTGTCGTATTGCGTGGTAAATTAAAGAGGTAGTAGTGCAGGGACAAATGTACCTGGGTCGGGGTCCAAAGCAGTAGGCCTACCTCTTCTAAATTGTATTTTTTCAGGTGCCTGGATATAACCTTGAACGCAGCAAGACAGTCTTGGCTCAGGACATTTTACTCCGTTTCTTCAAATTTCTGGTTTCTGTATGAAAATAGGTCACGGCCGCTCTTTCATTGTCGCTTACTAATCGTTATTCACTGCCACTCAATAATTCGACGCCATGCACTTTTGGGTCTAGCAGCGTCATTAATTGTACTACGAAGAAATGAATGAAAAAAATACACTCGCTGAAATTTAGATGGCGTTTTAGAATCCTCATGTTCCTTACAGGCAAGGAAATATTTCCTTATTGTAACGTGTAGTTCGTTGTCACCGTACACACAGTACAGTCGTAGCGGGAATTTATTAAGCGGATTTTTTTGTTGTCATGTGGATATGTATTTGAAATGTTTTTATTCTGTTCATTCATAATTTTTAAGTCTATCACCAGCACACTTTTAATCCCTCGGGCTTGTTCGGTTTTTATATCGAGATAAAGCTGATGGGTAATTTGTGTTTTTATCAATAATTAATACGTTTTATTTTATTGATAATTGAAAGTTTGCATGTGATGTGCAGTTGATTTTTAGATGATGGAATTGAGTCAGGCAGTGGACATCAGAATATTCTGCTGACATCAAATTGAATATTACCATAAAAGAACATGGCACTGAAATACTGTAAAAATGTGTTTTGTAGAGGTAGGTTTTTTTTTAACATTCATAGGTCCGTACATCGCTAATATATTCGCACAGTACAACCAACAAGATGCAACGTTTCACAATTTATTTATTTCTCTAAGACGCTCTACATTATTCAGATGTGTTTTCCGTCCATCATCGGGGGTTCAAAACTGCACATACAGCGTCAGATATTTGTCAGACCGTTACTGCTACCTGCTGCTAGCGGCAGGTAGCATTATTGGCTAGCCAGGCTAGCAGCAGGTAGCAGTGTTGGTCTGTCAAATACCTGACGCTGTATGTGGAGTTTTGAGCTCCTGATGATGGACGGAAAACCCGTCTGAAAAATGTAGTGTCTTACAGAAATAAATAAATTGTGAAACGTCGCATCTTATTGGTTGTAATCTGCGAATGTGTAGAGGGAGGTGTTAATTTTTCTGAAGACTAACTTGCACGGCAACCTCTTGATTGTTGCCAAATAATAGTCCTTGTGTGTTCCTAGTGTAATAGATCAGAGAAAGTTTAATAAGAATACAAAGAAATGGGATGAAATAAGAAATATTTCAACGGCCGGATACTACGCTCTAGGTATAAGACGACGAATACACAATAAGAGCGTAATCAAATGTAAAAGTAAGAAATTTCCCAAATATAAAAAAGAAGGAAGAAGCATACTTGAAGTATTTAAACAAATTACAACATATAATAGAGCAAAATGCGTTATATTAAATGCTGCGTCAAGACGGGAGTTACAATACCCAAGAGGTGGAACAGGGAACAGTATGTCAGACACTTATTACATGACGCACGTGGAGGAGAGCAAAATGGCTTTGAGGTGGTAAAAAGGCTGAGTAAAGAGGAAAAGGACGGACTGCGGTGTAACTCCATTCAAACAGACAGATATGTGGTGTACACTACCATGAACAAACAAGGAGAGCGCAGCAACGAAATGAAATCAAGACAAACATTAATAAAAACGAAGATTTGGTATATGTGGAAGGACTGTCACAGGCGCCCGCAAACTTCGGAAACAAACGAATGGAATTGATACTATGAAAGGAGAAATTCATAATGTCTTCCAGAAGTTACTCTTCCGCTTTTAGATCTCATATTTGATATTGTGTCGTGGTAGAGTCTAAGTAACATAACTTAGCATCAGAAGAGGTCAAGACGGAAAGAAAGTGTAAGTATATATCACAAACATAACAACAGCCAAAACATACTGTAATACAACAGACGCCGAGAATACATTCTGTTTTTTTTTGTTATCTCTCAGATTGTTGCAATCTGTCCGAAGACATTCAGCAATCGTTTTCACAGTCACTATTAATGGCATGTAGGAAATACTTCCAGTGATATATCTCCTATTTAAGCGCAGTCACGAATGATTGGGTGTGATGGTTTCTAGGTTACACACAACGACGCACCACAGTAGGTAGGACTTCTCTAGACGAGTGATCAGCTCGTCGCAGAGACCTCTACCTGACAACACACAACATTCACAACAGACAAACGTCCACGCCCCAGTGGGATTCTAAATCACAATTGCAGTAGGCGAGCGGCCGCAGACCTACGCCTTAGACCGCGTGGCCACAGGTACCGGCTGTTGTGCTAAAACAGACATCTTCAGAGACAATTTGCAGAGATAAAACTCCCACAACGCACGAAAACCAGAAAAAACGACAGCCTTCCATAGCTGTAACAAGGAGAGCTACAAGCACAAAGGTTCAGCATTACATGTAATATATTTCTCCTCTTTCAAATAAAGACTTGCTACGTGTTGTAATTTATATGTAAATGTCTACGATGCAACAAAATATCTTTATATCAACTGCAGAAATCTAGTATTTTAAAATTAATTTCATCACAAAGCACTGCGAGATGCAAACATTGAAGACTACTTAACCAATTGGGAAAGATGGGGAGTTAATGTTTCGATTCTAATGGCTCTCCTGGGTAACGAGCAAGGCTTCGATAATGTTGACGGAAATAAACTCTGGCCTATAGAAATGAAGGAAGGAGTAAGGAAAAGGCTAAATTTTATCGCCTAAACCCCATGTAACAGTCTTTCTTGAGAGAGCTAACAGGTTCTCAGCTAGTCAAAAAATTCCCCTAATTTTGTGGAAACGGAAGGCTCATTACCTCACACTCAAGAGCCCGCCACCCGTCCCTGTTCTGAACTACATAGCCCGAGACTATTGTTCCCGTGTCGTAACAAGGACAGTTTATATGGTGAGAAGTTTTTAGCGCCTCGCCCAACCCCCAAGCTGGAGGACCACCCCTAATCTGATGTCCGCGACTGTTTATTCAATACATTCGCAGCTACCCTCCATATTGGAATCCGTTCCTCCGTCCGCGACCTGAGGAAGCGCCAAGGCGTAGTGACACTTATCCACTTATCACCTGCACTTTTGTAAGGGGCATGGAAAATATTGTAATATAAAAGCACCACAATTTAGTGAAACACTTAAGAATAAATGGGAATGTTGTAGATTAAGCTGTATTTTATTTGCTAATGATCAGGCAATTCATTAACAGAAGGTAGCCCTCAGCAGGCATTACACCATGTGTACATACCAAATGTGATTTGTGTCTTATACAGCTATGAATTGTGTACTGCCAAAGCTAAAGACAACGGAGTGTAAGGAACTTAACATGGTAGGGCAATCACATCTGTGGACAAAAAATGACTGAGGGGGTTGGGGGGAAACTTTAGCTGCTTGGGGTTCAGTGTGTCGTGTGTCAGTGATGAGTTACATAATGATCTACGTAAATTTTAATATATATAGGTACAAATTGCATTAAAATGTTTTAATACAATTTTAAATTATTGTATCGATATTGTATTTACCAACCCTTCGCACCGGATGCCTTTACACCCCAGGAAATATTCCTGGTGCTCATGTCTGTTGGAGGCTAAGACGACCGCTGGACCATAGTGCGGCCGGAAGGATTATGTCGTGACATCATGAAATAAAAAATGGCTATATTGACGGGAATGGAAGAGGCCATTTATCCTACGCCTTTCATATGTTGTTGTTGTTGCTGCTGCTGCTGATATTGGTGGTGGTGGTGATGGTGGTGGTGATGTCTATGACAGACTATAAGAGGGGAATCTATAGTTTGAAGTCATCACTCTAAAACGTGCTGTGATATGATTGTTATGGTCAGTAAGAAAGCCAGACGGTGGTTACTGCGCAGCTGCACTGGCGATATGACTCGCCAACTGAGAGCAAAATGAGTGGTATAAAACACTGCAGAGCAGGCCATGATCTTTCGCACTTGTCTGAAGGCAGGTCAGGTGAGCAAGGGCGTGGTGCCTGGTGAATGACTGGTCACTATCCAGCAGAGGCAATTTAGTGTTATCTATTCTCCAGCCAAATTGGCATACCTCTCACACAATTGAGCGAATTTTCCACATCATGTGGTGTACATGTATCAGTAGGACTAAGATAAATGTTTCAATGAGCGTTGCAGATGCAAATGAAATTGTTTTGCTGTCATGTCTCTCAGTGTACCACATCTGTTGCTAGCGAGAGTAAGTTCTGTGGTTCAACATAAAAGCTCAGAAACACAGATACTCTTTTTAGGTCAACTGCGAGAAAAAAGTGCACGTAGAATTTGTCCAATGGATAATAGAATTTAATTTACGTAGGTAGAAAGTGAGAACTAAATGGCACATTACGTACTAACACTCATTAGAATTTTCTCTTTGTTGAGAAGATAAATTGCCAGCAATGATAATTCCAGACTGAAGAATTTGGCTCAGGGTCCTGCTCCATCGCCATTAAAGTGCTTGTTAAATCCATAAATCATTGCCTTCCACAAGACAACGTTTGTTTCAGGTTTTTGAACATGCCTTAACACAATTAAACTTCGTAGTAGTATGATTTTACATTTCTGACATTATGAGTATGAAATTTAACATTCGTATTATCGATATGCTGATGGTAAGTTTTCGGCTGAGCTTCCAGTCCTGTGGGTCATGTTTTGAATCTCGGGGTGGAAAAGACGAAGCTGAGGCCCTTCGTGGATTTCTTCCGTGTCTTCATGTACATTCTGGGATGGAATCACAAACCAGCCAACGCCCGCATTTTCTACATCTTCGTCAACGTATTTGTAACTAATAATCCTAGTTCTGTACATTACCGTCCTACAACACGAGCTGCTTAAAATGTCGTTACGTAAGAAATAACCTAAAATAATTTTTTTTTCGAGTCAGGGTGTGTGGTGCTTAATTCAGGAACTTTGTGAGACATAGACAAACGGACATGAAAATCTGATGCAAGAAATACGTTGCGTTTGAAATTCAATGTTACAGAGTTGAGGAACTAATTTCCTTTGTAGTGATAAGGTCACGCGAAGTGTTTGTGTGTTGGCCTATTTGAAACGTGCTGCCGTGACACGATCACGCTCAATCCGGGGCTCTGAGCTAGAAATTCGGTGTAAAACAGTGATAAAGTAAACTTTTAAACCAGATACCTAAATAAATAGCCAAATTAATATTAAATGTTGAACCAGCGAAGTCAGGGCATTTATTCGCGTGGGATATAATTTAAATGTTAAACATTTTAATAATGATAATCTGTTGAAATATTACTTTATGAGGTTTTGAGGCTCGAGGTCTTCCTTGAAGTGCTGATCAAAGCTGAGTATTCCGGCAGCGAGGTGAGAGGTTACCCTTCCCCACGCAAGTACTTGGCACTTTAAAAAAAAGATACATTTTTTATTAATCCAACAGTTTACACGAAAATAGGGAACTAAATTTACTTTGTCATGCGTAGGCAGCAAATAACCAGCAAAATTACAGATTTTCCAGCACTGGCAGTGCAAATAAGAGGACTTTTCGGACAGGAAGAAGGAAGTCACTTCTAGTTATTGTTATGTGTTGGGGAAGATATATTATGGGGTGAAAAAACACACATTTATAAGTCAGTGCGTTTTTTATATGTGCTTACAGTCAGTTGTTAATTAATATGATTTTACTTGAAGTACTATTTGCTTGGGGGACGATTGGTTTTTGTACGACTGTACGTGTAAGCTTTAACCAGCAATATTAAAGACTCCCGATGCTACACAACACGTATGTTCCTTTGGAGAGAGGTATCTCAGGCTTATTGGACTAAATTCATAATATACTGAAGAATACTATGAAAGGATGGGTATGCTATAATGAAATACAGAGTGGGCCAAAAGTAGGTATACAGAGGTTGCTATAATATATATTATACAGGGTGTTTCACGACTTTAGGACATAACTGCAGGAGGTGATTTCCTAGGTCTTTATGATCAAAAAAGTTCATATAAACATGTGTCCGATTTTGGACGGTTACGGAGTTATGACCGTTT
>Ga0131853_10014584_pt1 | contig 14410 bp, 9 predicted proteins | sample TergutLab28metaG_FD_92764 | JGI IMG/M metagenome (GOLD analysis project Ga0131853, IMG submission 92764) | Labiotermes labralis P1 segment gut microbial communities from Petit-Saut dam, French Guiana - Lab288 P1 (version 2) (version 2) | ecosystem: Host-associated > Arthropoda: Insects >... | reverse complement strand
CGGACTTAAAATGATGTGGATGAAGATGGAGCACCTGTTCTTTCTGAATAGCGTGGCCTTCCTCCCGTGTCCTTTGCGTAAGCTGCCCGGGGCTTTCGTTGTGACGGCCTACATGTCGTGGTTCCCCCACTATTTCAATACGGAGATCCCGAACTCGACGTCTCGTATTATCGTGTGAATGACATGTGTGAGGAGGAAAGGCGGCAGGTTCTAGCGTAATACGACGACATCGGTGCCTTTCGACAACAGGCGCGTGCTTGGAACATACTTTCAAGACGACGTTACGTTCCTAAGACAAGCGTGCCCAGTGTTTAGGCGCGTGTTCTTGCACATAGGTAATATGGAAGTATTTCCCGAGTCTATAACGATCGCGTCGGACTGCAATAAGATTTTGCGTAAACGTTTATTACAGTCCGACCCAATACGACTTATACCGACTGGAGACTACGCCTTTAATAACTAGTATAGCAAGAAGGCCTTCATGGTACTGTTCACATGCAGCAGTCGGACGGTGTAAAGATAATGTACGGTCACAACAATCGCGATTAAAAACTGCCCGAACTGCCTCGCTTCAGTCTAAATGTTTATTGCGCCGTGACCCGTACAATCTACGATTTTCTGGCTGTTATTTTCACGACCGCACGTTCCAAACTTTCCGTGACGTCAGCATCTTGATTAGTGATACATTGGCGGAAAGATATGAAGGAACGATTTCGCGTCTAGAGCAGATAACTTAAGCGGGATACCTGGCTGAGTCCATGCGTCTATACTAGAAGGCACGGGAAAATAAAACTATTCAATATGTCAACGTCATGACCCTCAAACCGTACATACGCAAGTATTTCAAGTTCCCCGTGAGTCATCCGATTATTGACGTAGGAGAAGCGTCTAAAGAATAAGAAGCGTGACTACGTATGGACGGCCTAATCAAATGTTCGATCGTTCGGGCCGAGAGGTTGTATCACATTGTCCTGCCAAACAGATGCAATAATAAGCTCATGTTCTGCCTATGTAGAACATGAGTCCACACATCCTCCTGCAGTGAAGAATGTGGGCATACCGAGGATGAGGAGCACGCCGTCACCGGTACGTGGGTAATTGACGAGGTGAGGCTGGCCATGGGAAAAGGGTATAAGATACTCGAGATATATTAGGTTTGACGAGTATCAGGTCGCCCAATTCAACCACGAAACAGGTGAGAGTTGACTCTTCGTCGACTACATAAATTAATTTTTGGAACTGAAAGCAGAGGCTAGTGGTTATCTCGGTTGGGTCCACAGTCCCGAGGACGAGGAGAGGTATGTGGAATCGTTTCGGACGAGTAAAGGGACACGGCTAGAGAAATAATTAATCAAGTAATACGTTCCGAAACGGGGTCTGGCCAAACTCTGTCACAACCCCATGCGGGGGAAATTGACGTAGAAGAACGATGGGAAAATGACCAAAGTAATCTCGGAGGCCAAAGAACTCCAAGGATTTTTGGCCACGCCCGGCCTCGAGGTGATGAATCCCGTATTTGCCATCATCATCGTCGTGTCAGCACGAGTTTCGAGACGTGTATTATATGCCCTTCGGGCAGCGGTGGGTTCAGGACGGCCGGATGGAGTTCCTGACGACGGAGGGCCTGCACATCCCCTTCGAGGACAACACGACTCCCACAATATTGGTGCTTCATTTACGAAAAATTACAAGTGGTACAAAATGTATAAATCACGTCGTTGCCTTGTCTACGAGGGCATTTAGAACGATGCATCTATTAGACTGTACTACAAAAATGAGACGGGTCCCGGTATTACACTCCCGGTGATCGGTCCCGTCTATTCGGCCCCGTTGTAATTTCAGCGAGAATATGAGGTCGACAATTTTTTCAGTAGTCTCTTCGGCTGGGTCCGCCGCTCGTTTGGAGCGGGGCCAAGGCAGTGGGCCGTGAGACGTTGCGCGCCGGTCGAAAGATCGTGACCTATATCGCAGAACGCAATTGAACCGACGAGATGAGTTAAGGAGATATCGAGTCTAAACACTTGAATGATTCCTGCAAAAACTGTATTAGCAAATTGCGAAGCCGTGGAGGCAAAGGCGACCGAGGAGAGGCAATGGGAGTGAAGAAGGCCCCCAAGTCTCGTAACAATAAGATCCAGCGTGCCGCGAGAAAATTGGTAAAAAGACACCTTTTCCAAGTTTACTTCAGTCACTCTTCAGCAGCACATCAACATTTCTGCTGCCGCGGCAGAGATGGCTTCGGTTAGTAGCGAGATTGGCATCTTTGCACACAGGCCGATTCGAAAGCCTGTGCTCGGGAGGATAGACAACGCGTACAAACTCATCGTTCCCGTGGATCAAACGATCTGGAATTTTTTATACCTGCCGATAACAATACGTACATAGGTCGCGATATCAAACTCTACGTCCTGGGTAAATGTATCTCGGCTTCGAGAAAGAATGTGGACTTCAAGGACCCCACGGGCGTGACAAAAAATGTTCTCCCTTCTCTATTCAGTCAACGTGACTGTACTCTCAATGGCGTCACCATCACGGAGGCGAACGAGCACTATCATTATCGCTTTATGTTGAAACTCTGATGACCTACACCACGTATGCGGCAGCCACGCTTCTCTCAACCGCGTAATGGTATTGCGGTACTGGCGACATGCAGCCTAGCGAAACCACGGGCGAGACTCTAACCGCCACGACGAACCGTGGTTTCATTACTCGATGGAACAGACTTAGCGCCAACATGGAAGTCCAGCTCTTCGGCGGATTATATAGTGGTATATGTAACGTGCTCCTATACATGCTGCCGGGTGTCAGGTTACATATCAGGCTGACGAAAATCCGATTGAGCATCTATCTGATGAACAAGAGTGTCGAATCGGAGATAGTTTTCAAATTTTTAACGCCCAATTACTGGCGAGACGTGTCAGGCCAAACCCCGCCATATTGCTGGCTCAGATTTCAACAATGAACAAGGGGAGTCTAGCGCGGTATAACCTAATGAGAGTCGAAATCGAGACGTTCACATACTCCGACGGATCAAATTCAAAGTCTGTCCTAGGGGCCATTCAGAAACGTCTTATTTTCACCATGGTAAAGAACGCCGATTTCATCGGTTCGTTGGACAGCAACCCGTACAAATTTCAACTTTACGATATCAGGGATATTTCGCGCTTTGTGAACACGAAACAGTTCCCTAACGAGGGCCTATATCTGGGCATAGATCATGAAAAAATTCCGTCATGGGCTACAGGACGCTTTTCGAGGCGTCTGTCATACATCACTAGAACTCGGGACTGCAGGTGACACACGATATGTATATAAACGGCTATTTCATATTACTATTTGATCTTAAACCTGACCGGAGCGCGTCGGATGGTCATACGTCCCATCACGAGAACGGCACTATCAGAATCGAGTTGATACTCAATAAGTCGTTGCGCGAAGCGATCACTTGTCCGCTGTACCTAGAATTCGACAATTCAGTCCTCGTAGATTTTTCGCCCACCGTCACTAGCGACTTCTAGATGACGGACACTGTGAAATACTATGTACACTTCGCTACGTTAACTCATTCCTCCACGTTTTCAGCACCAATCTCCTACCAAATTCGATTGCGCGAAACACTTCCGTCATCATCAATGACGATCTCCAGACAGAGAGAGCTTCACACTAGCTAGCCTTACACTTCCAACCTAAATCATCGCGTGCATACTATTTCGATTCGTATGGCATTGTACCGCAAACCAAACGTTCATTAAACTCAACTGCACAACCTGGGAATATAACAGGCGAAAACGGCAAGGCCTGACGAGTAATGTCAGCGGCAAGTGCTGCTGTCTTAACGCCCTCTACATGGATTGGGGCTACACTCCCAAATATTTCATCTCGCTCTTCAATGCGTGCGACTCAGCCCTGCTGGTGGAGCGATTATTTTCTACAGAATTCAGGGCCCAAATATCACGTGGCGGCTGGGGTCAATGCTGCCGCGGCTACCTGTAAAATTTAGGTACTTTTTACAGATTCTTATCATTCCTAATCTAACATGACTGGAGGTAGAGACGTCGTGATTGATTACGAGGTCCTTCGTGAGCTGCAGATTGCGTCGATCGTCAAGGTGCCCTTCCAGGTCAGCGCCGCCGCGTTCGAGACGTTCCGTTTCAAAAGCCCTTACAAGAAGGCCAATCATGTCTTGACAGAGTACGGCTTAAATTGGTCCGATGGACAGATTGAATATAAATATTTACACACGGACATAATCGAAGTCGTAGTGAGGTTCGCGCATATCTAGGCTTACGGCGTCTCGAAATGTACATTCGTTGCAGCCTCACGGCACGGCCGATTCATAACCTGCAGGATCTCAATTGCCCCCGACCCGACTCTTTCAATCACGACCATTGGTGTATATTGCCATGTCACAAGTTACCTAGATTTTCTTGCGCAACCAAAATCGCGCATTTTCTCTACGATTGATTAATGTACTATCTACAGATGAAAGATTTTGTTCAATGTCCCGCTGACATGACACGTCATCCTGCCGATTTTGTTGCAGGCCTAAAAATCCGATCGAGCACGCCGACCGCCCCCCGTCAGTCTGCTCCCAGGTGCTGCAATGGCAACTAGTCGACAACCTGCTGCGAAGAGAAGGCGTTCGCAGAAGCGGCTGCCACCCGATGCCTCGTCCGACATCTCTACCTACTGGCCTGCCAGTCCCGCATTCGATCCCCAGAGGTTCCTTCTGAGGCGTCTGTTCTTCATCAACTCGTACAGGACCAAGTACTTGTCTGTCGGTTTCTACCCCTCTCGCGCCATACTTAGGGGTCCAATCGCTCCTTCTCGTTTCAATCTGCAATGAGGAACCGGGTCAGCTGTCGGGTGCGAGAGCTGTGCCTTTCGCCCATCACCGCGGAGGAACTACGGGTCGGCAAGATTCTATTTCGGCACACACTACATAAGCCTAACGATACTGAAACTGCAATATCTTGCCCGAATATTTCACGTCATAGAGCAGCAATTGCGCGATTACTCTCTTGTTATGCCGAACGTACTGTCTTATGTGCCATCGTCCTTAACTTCAGTGACGTATTTCTATCCGGTGCCTAGCCCCAGTGAACACATAGACTATCTTCATCTGTTTCAGGAAATCGGAACAGTTGTATAAAAAAGATTATATCTATGCATCACTACTGATTATCTGAATAAACGCCTCATTTAACAATATGTTGTGTGTTTACTTTCGCGACCACGCCCCTTAGGATTGCTGTGTATATATATTATTATACATTTACTACACCACCTGTGTTTCTTCTTCTCGGCATCCCTGCGAAACGCCTCTTCACAAAGGAGCAGCAGCAGCAGCCATGGCACGGATGCAAGAGTAGTAGGAACCTAGGCGAAGCCTTACATTATTCCTCTTTTTTTCCCTCGAAGTTTATGCACATGTTCCAGGATGATCTCAGGAATGCAGATGCGCAACATCGCTTACGTTCACATATACGGCATTTTGTTTGAGGTGCTCTGGTTGTGGTTGTCGAATACCCCTGCGATGACTGTAGTAGAAACTTTAGACTTCGCACTTATTTCGAGAACCACAAGCAGAGCACGCCGAACTGAAGGGTCTTATATGTGGACGTAAGCGATTTTGCTCAAATGCATTCCTGATTATCGTGCTGTCACATGTGCATGGGCGTTAATTCAAATCATTGCAATGAGCTTTCGTGTACAACTTCCCCTACCTGCAAAACACTTCACCTTCATCGCAGCTTCTAACACACCTCCTTTCTTCCTTCCTCCTTCACGATGCAGCAAGCGCCGACAACAATGCTATGCAAGGGGGTTCCTCTAAGTCTACTATTAATATAAACATAGACGTTTGTTCCCCCTACCCCTCATTTGACATATCCTTACATGCGAGACTATGATAGGTCTATGTTGGGTTCAGTGGCTTAAACATTTCTGCCTAGCACGTGTTATCGCTTTCGAAACTGCACCACCGCCCCCCGCTCGACAGGCGTGACTTGCTGCTTTGGCAGAAAACATCACGCACTTGCGCATGTTCAATCACACTTAGATAGGTGCCGCGACTGTTAAGGAAAATATCACTTTCTTAAACGTGTTCAATTACTGTTCTAACAGTACCTGGGACCCATCTCGCTCTTGCGCGTGGCATATTGCACGTTTTGGGACGGATTATCTTGCTCTAGACACAGTTCCCGAGTAACGATGTGTCACAATACGCACGGGGCCGAGCCCAGGGCTGACGGTCATCTTGCCTTCCGCCCGTGCCACGTCCTGACATACATATACCAATAATTTCCCTCGCGCGAAATATAACAAGCCACGTTCTGGAAAATAATTAATTTTTTGTATCTTCATACGGTCTACCACGTCAGCATTCGAACTTATCGTGCATTCATATTAGGTTTCATCCAATTTTACTACCAATACTGAGGATATCAAAATAACCTTTCCTTCCATCACGCATTACAAGCACGCGGGCTTCTCTTCTCCTCACCAAACGTGTTGGGGTACGTCACAGTCACAACTCTACGGTGGCAATGTTCCAAAGCATACAGCGGCGCTTCTCAATACACATATCTGTTATATGTCATGATTTGGTGATACACCGTTCACTACGGTACTACGTGTTCCCATATGTCGTCGGGGATTAGGGCGGGTTATGGAGAATGCCTTTACCAATCCTTTCACACTTGTGACACTCTTTTCTCAACTAAACTCACATTATTTTACACTTTAAGGGGGCGGCCTATGGCTGGCCTGTTACTACTGTCGTCGTCTTCTTAGAATTTCCGGGTCTCAGGGCAATAACCATCTACACTGAAGCGGGTAATTCAGGCAGCTTTTAATCGCGACCGTTACGACCGTGCATTATCTTCACCCCGTCCGCCTGTTCCATTAGCAGCAGCCACATCAAAGCCTTCTTGCTGTACTTTTTATTGCAGTTGTGTCGTCCGGTCGGTATGAGTCCAATTGTGTCGGTCTGCAGAAATCGTTTACGCAACTTCTTATCGCATGCCCACGCCTCCCTAATTGACTCGAGAAATACTTCTATATTCCCCATGGGCATGAATTCGTGACTAAACACTTGGCACGCCAGTCTTAGGACTGTTACGTCATATTGACCGTATCTTTCCAGCATGCGCCTGTTGTCGAAAGACTCCGATTTTCGGCCCTCGTACCTTGCTAGAAAATCTCTCTTCGCATCCTCACCCATGTCATTCGCACCGCAATACGAGATTTCGGGGAAGGGATCAATGTAGTTTAGGTTTTCCTGAGTATGAAATAGTGAGGTTACCACTATTTGGAGGCCGTCTGACCAAACACCTCGGGCGGCTTACGCAGAAGACACGGGAGGAAGGACACTCTATGCAGAAAGACCAGGTGCTCCATCTTCATGCACTTTAGTTTCAATCCGTTCATGATCAGTTCCGGTTTCCATTTTAGTACGATCGCTCTGTAAGGATGAAATGAAGGTCAAGCGCCTTGGCGTTGAGTGCTACAGCGACTATCTTATTGGCCCAGGGGGCGTGGTTTGCATGGATAAGTTAGCAGGTCCCCGACATGATCTTCTCAGAACGAATGCTTCCCCTTACCGCAACGCACGCAGTCTCCTCCGTCTTCCACGTCCTCGCACTTACAACAAAACTGTTGCACGCTGACGAGGTTCGTTACGTGTAACTTAGCTTCGCCCATGTACCTGGTATTTTGGGTAGTCTCAAAATCATAGAATCCGTATAGTACCTTTTCCCCTGCGGATGGCAACGCGTCCTTTAGGAGTATCATACAACACAGGTAATCCACTTCTTTGTTCTGCTTATATTTTTCTCACAGAATCGTGTATTATATTCATGCTTTCCGTGCGTCACGAACCATCCACACGACGCGCAGCATTGCTTACGTTGACATAAACACTTTTTCGTTGAGGTGCTCTGCTAGTGGTTTTCGTAACACTTGCGACTTCCCAAATGCCTATTGCAGTCTTCGCAGGGAAATCGAACTTCGGAGAACGCGCACGGAGTGCCGCTATGCAGTCACTACACATCTGGTCTTAGACGTGCGTGACGTCACCTCTACATGCTTTTTGCACCCTTTACACACGTACTTTCTAGCCATGTCACCGGTAAAGATTTGATTACGTCATAATATGTTTCGACATCATGTTACAGTATATTAAGTCTTTTAGCGGGGTCTACCTGCCCTTCAAACATGATGTTATCGCAGTGCAGACGGTTGTAGACAAATATCTTATACTCCCGAAAGTGTTCCTGGAAACGGACTATTTAGGGGATCGCCGCACCGTTAGACAGATCGATACTGGTCGTCTCGAGTAATGACTTTACCACGTGACGTACCTTCCGGCCTTTACGATTGGCATCATAATTGTAATCTTTATCTACCTTTGCAATCGCTATTTTTAGAGCTTGAGCTTAACAGTTTTCCTCTGCCTACACCTCCACCATACTTCTCTTGATGTGCGCCATTACGGAGAGCAGCCTGCCCCTGCTCTTAATTGCGCGTTTACCAAAACCGACGGGGATCTTTACCGAACGCCCGGTTACGACTAACGTCACCAGGGCATTGAATCTGGAATTCGACTGCGACACACTCTCAAAGACGCTCCATATCACGTCTCCGGATAACTGATCTTTCCGTCTGAAACTTATAAAGTTCGGGTTGTCATTTTGGTTTACCTGATTTTGAATAGTCATCCCTATCATAACACTATCGTCTACATCGCGTATCGCGTGCTCAAAGACATCGTTCACTCTGGTTACGCAGTGTGCTACGGGATCACTATTATCCGACAGCGGTATTAAACGCACAGTAAGCTGCCGTCCTACAGCATTGTACAGGCTGTACTCTCACGTATTTGTGTCCATTATCTCGAATCTGCGAGCCATGATTTCTCTCTACAATAAGATATACTTCTATTTAGGTTTGACATATAGAAACACTTATATCACTTATCGCAACTGTAGTCAGAATAATACTTACGGTTCCGCCTATGGGGCCCACTGTTGCTGTTACGTACAACCGCCCTCCTATTTATTGCTGATGGATGCTGACGTCATTCTCTTATTTGTTTCAGGGTGACGGCTCCCACGACATATTTACCCGAAACGTCACGTAGGTCCTTAAGGTACTTATTATTTTTACATACTTATTCTTACGTCATACACTTATTTCTGCTTTAAGAGCATACACTAAATTCAACTTGCTTTTTCTTACAGACAGCGCATTTACAATAAAAAATGGATCTCGCAAAGCGATTCCAAGAGGCTACTTCCGGCACTTCAGTCAATATCAGCTCGTTAGAAATTAATAATTTGTACCCCATTGTCCGCGCTAAACGAATCAACACTGAATTTGGATTTACAGTCTTGCTATCCATAAGAGACTATGAAGCAAAAATAGTTCTGATATTTCTACCAAAGCGACACAGTGATGTCGTTTTCCGATGATGATATGGAAAAAAATTAATTCTAAAGCAGTCTCCCTAAATCTTATGTATAGGGGCATTTCCGATACCTCTAAATCGTACTTATTGGCGATAGAGTCCTAATGCCTTTCTTGTATATCTATATATATATCCTCTTTTTTTTTTTTACAGATACCCCACCTCACATGAGACCTTTCGGCATACTATTTGACGAGACGAACAGTCTGTTTAAGACTCAACAGTTCTTGGTGAATGAGGCGGGGAACGCCTATGGTTAACACATTTCACTCCCGTGAGACTAGATCATTTACGTTTCGTAAATCGATTATTGGAAACATTCTGCTTACTGAATATCTGTTGCGCTATTACAGGAACTGGTGCTGCTTATAGTGCAGGCGAGCTCAATTCATATTATCGTATGCGACCTGCATATACAGAACAGTTCATACATTTCAAATCGGACCTTTTGAGTTCCGTCTAACCGAATGGCTAGAATATGAACGTTTTCCCCGATTATTCAATCTATGACATTACACATGAAGGTGTAACGGTTTCTTTTCATATTATCATTGTTGATGTCCCTGTGTATTGCGGATCCCGATCTAACATAAATTTGGAAGAATGTATTTGGAAACGTGTGTGTATTTGCTGTCAAAATGTACGCTATATTTTGCGTTCCTCTCAACACACTTACAGTCTTCTACCTAAATCATCATAGGGCTACTAGTGATGGATGGACATCACATATCCTATGCGCTGAGAGTTCGGAGGAATTTAGGATTATACTACAACGGTTCGTAGACAACTGTACCTACGGACGCTCATGCAAGTGCAATGTGTGCCTACGGCAACCCCCGACACTCCGAGGTTTGGATTTCCATACAGTTTTCCATCTCACTTTCAATTTACCATAGTTTGCACTGACTAGCAGATTATTATAACACCAATATCTTTATGCTGTGGAATCGAATATCGTTCCCGACGATACGCTGGTTCCACTTACATTTTCCCCATTGCTATGTCCTTTTGTGCGGCACAAGCGATGTGCAATCAGTAAGAGATTTCACAATGACTGCTTAATCCCTTCTGAACGCTACTGGTCCACAACTTACGCAAAGTTGTGTGCTAGCCAAGAGGAGACTATTGCGACGTTGTGTGACGAAAAAGATATTTGGTGGTGTGATTTCTGTAATAGACCCTTATTCAAAGCACGAAACTGTTATTTCTTTTAACCTACACAAGGGTGATATGATGTGAACATTTACTGTCATTCTGTTTCATGTGATGTATGTATGTTTATATACATATTAATAGATAACTGACATGGGTTTTCTATCAATCACAAATGGTTTAGGACCAGCATATGCCGCCTTATTCGATCCCCAAACTATTCTCCCTGCACAGCTTCCTTACGTTCTCCTGAGCGCGTGATAAAATGCGCTTACCTCAAATCCCAGTAAACGACGCGCGACACAGTGCCGGAGCATGCATCTTACAACATGCGAGGGACACAGGGGTGACCAGCGCTAACCATCTCACACACAATACTTCGCCGGTTCTATTCAGACGGAGCCTTGGGCGTAGGCGGGGCATGGCGGCCTCCACTTCTCTATTCTTTTGCTCTCACTACCCAACCTCACGGGTACACTACCGTCTTGCATTCATTACATCGCCTCTCTCTTTCTCTTTCCAGGAGGGGCGGAACTTTAAAGTTAGGTTTAATTCAAACATTGCGCTCTGGCCCCCATACTGGAAAATGGCGGATTTACGACATTCATACAGATTTTAATTTAAAGTTACCGCTCTGACCGCCATATTGTAAAATGGTTGACTTTAAAGTTAGGTTTAATTTAAATCTAGCGCGCTGCCCCCCATTTTGGGAAATGGCCGACTATAAAATTAAGCTTAATTTAACGATAGCGCCTTACCCGCCATATTGTTTCATTCAACATTAGCTCCACACCCGCCATCTACCAGGTACAAAAAATTTTTTGGGGTTTCAGTCCGCGGCCTTTTGCCCCCAAGGTGCTTTTTTGGAGGTTTTGGGTTCACTACCTGTTTTTTTTAATTTTGCTGTTTGATATTGCATCCCCTTTTTTATTTTGGGTTCGGGGGCTTTACCCCTGGGCGGTCTATACCGCACCGAGTACTACTTCTGCAGTCTTCTAATAATTGTCTTTGTAGATTATGTGTATTACGTGTATATTAATGTGACTTATTGATGCAAAATGCCATTTATTATTTAAAAGTCTTGTCAATATATCTACAATTATCGGGATTTGTTTGTGCATTTGTAAATCTTAATGTCAGTCTATACTATGGCAACACATAATGCCTTGTGTGGCGCATAAACCCAGTGCTTGATATACGCTACTTCTATATTAGTCCCTCAATTCTATTCAGTTTCGTAAGCGGACGGAGGGTTATAGATCTGGTGACAGAGGGAAAATAACAAGGTGGATGTTGCAATCTTTTATATCTCGTTATGTTTCAGGGGCAGTTTCATATTCACGTTGGGAAAAACCTACCTGTTACTCAGCTCTGAAGCTTGCATGGTGGTAGAGATAATGGTCTACTGAGCTGTGCTACCATGTCATTTGCTGAATGGGTTTCTTCACATGTTGCTACCTACATGTCAACCATATCTACATAGTGTCACATTCAAGCAGACCCTGAGAGCTATCAAGAGTTTTTTGTTGTCTTAATAAAGAAGTGTGATTTTTCTGTACAACAGTATTGAAACACATCAGGGAAAAAAGTTTTCTTTGTGTTCTGCTGCTGCTTCAGCACCATACACTTCATGTTAAAACTTATGCACGATAACGTGAGATTCTATGCTTGTATGATTCATTTTTACATTCTAGTTATTTACTTAAAGTATTATAATATTTGGTGCAATATAAAGAAAATGCAGTAACAAGAGAAGTGCTCTTTTCGGAGAAAAATAGGTCATACTCTAGCCATCAGACGACGTTATTGAGTAAAAACAATGACTTATCAGTCCATATACTTGTTTATCTTTTCAGTGATTTAATATCTTGAAGCACATAACAGTTCTGACTTTTTCTAAGAGGGACATTGACTATAGTGACTGATGGTTTTATGGATTTCCTTGGTTCTTAAAAACAAGGGCTGAATTAGTACGTCAAATTAGGCAAACGTTGCTTCCTTCCATATCTTTCTGATTCATTATTTTCCTTCCCAACAGTGAATGACAATCAAGTAACCTATTGATAGTGCCATTAAAAGGTCATTAACAGATAAACATATGAATAAATAAATAAGAGGTTTAATATAAATATGTCAGTGTGTTATTTTCTCACATTTTGTTACATATAGAAACAGAACACAAAAAAATTAAATATCCTCTTCCACTCTCCTCATACCAAAACGTTCTGTGAAAAGATATTTAAATTATTTCGTTTGGTAGTAGAAGAGCTAGGTGTGTGGGGTAAGTGTCCCTTATGTTTCTATGAAATATGCCTGGCAATATATACCAAATATTTTTCGCTGTGATCCCTACACTTGTGTTGTTTTATCTCGTGCAAATTTCTCATTAACAGGATTGCATACAAGTATTTCAATTAGTCCTTTTAGTGAAAACTAAAAAGTTATTAAATTGTCTAATACATCAGCTAAAATGAATGATATCAAAGCCACAAGAATTACATATTTTCAATAAAAATTGAAGGCAGGAAAATTAAAGTAGCAACAGAAATTTTGAGGTGCCAACATTCATGGGACTGAACTATTACATAAGTTTGTGGTGAACTCAGAAGAAACCAGAATTTATTTCAGTGAATATTTGACAACAATTTTTTTGGATATATACCACTTGAAGTGGGTCCCTTTCACCACGGCATGGCGCGTCCTCAGGTTGCGGACAGAGGAACGGCCTCCATCATGGAGGGTAGATGCGAATAAATTGAATAAGCAGTAATGGACAGCCGACAAGGGGTGGTCCTCGACCTTGGGGGTTGGACGAGGTGCTAACAACCCCTCCCTGTAAAACATTCAAGTTAAGAAATAATTGCAGGCATGATGCTTCCTCTGAGGACACAACAATCCGGAGGTAAACTACTCCACCAATAGGATCTCCGGGGGGGGGGGAGTGTTTCTAGGAATGGCATCGCGCAAAATACACAGGGAAATGAAATTAGGCTCGTGGAAAGTTAGGAGTCTTTATAGGGCAGGTTCCCTTAAGGCAGCAGCGAGGGAATTAGTGAGATATAAATTAGATGTAGTGGGGCTTCAGGAGGTCAGTTGGGACAAAGAGGGCACAGTAAGGTCAGGGGGTTATAATTTTTTCTACGGGAAAGAAAATGAAAATCATCAACTGGGAACAGGTTTATTTTGTGCACCGTAGATTAGAATCAGCAGTGAAGAGATTAGAGTTTGTTAGAGATAGGTTGTCGTATATAGTGCTGAGATGTCGCTGGCTTCATATCATTGTTGTAAATGTGCATGCACCTAGTGCGGAAAAAAGTGAGGAGTTGAAAGATAGTTTTTATGAGGAATTAGAGGAGGTGTTCAATCGCATCCCAAAATATCGTATGAAAATTTTACTAGGAGATTTTAATGCAAAAGTAGCTAGAGAGGATATTTTCAAGCCAATAATTGGGCAGGAGAGTTTCCATCAGGATAGTAATGATAATGGGGTTAGAAGAGTAAACTTTGTTACATCGAAAAATCTGGTTGTAAAAGCATGATGTTCCCAAACCGGAACACACATAAATACACCTGGACCTCCCCTGATGGTAAGACTCACAACCAGATTGACCACGTATTGATAGGAGGTGGCAATCTAGTGTACTGGATGTGCGACGTTTCGTGGGGACTGAGTGTGATACAGATCATTACCTGGTCATTGCAAAGGTTAGGGAAAGATTAGCAGTGGGCAAACAGGCGGCACAGAGGTTAGACAGGCACAGATTTAACTTGAGTAAGCTAAATGAGCTG
>Ga0131853_10014582_pt1 | contig 14411 bp, 13 predicted proteins | sample TergutLab28metaG_FD_92764 | JGI IMG/M metagenome (GOLD analysis project Ga0131853, IMG submission 92764) | Labiotermes labralis P1 segment gut microbial communities from Petit-Saut dam, French Guiana - Lab288 P1 (version 2) (version 2) | ecosystem: Host-associated > Arthropoda: Insects >... | reverse complement strand
GCGAAAAGGTTGGATTGCTTCGTCGCTTCGCTCCTCAACGCTCTTATGTTGACGAGACGAGCGCATAATTATTCATAAAAAATGCTTAACAAGACAGACATCATGCCGCTACGCGGCACCCAGAGGTATAAAAATATCCTATTTACACACTCTCGTTTGCACCGTTGTGCAGCACATATATGAACCAGAACCTTAACACGATTTCACATTTCGTGTTAAGGTTCCGATTTATGAAGAAAATGCTTATTCTCTAAGGCACTAAAAGCCAATTATTGAATTTGCTAAGTGTCTGCCATCATTTGTTTTAGATTAGTCTGCCATCGCTTTTTTTGATTGTCTGTATGTGTGCCAAAATAAGGCGCAAGCTGCAAGCAAATATAAAGCAAGCATAATTAAACTAAAATCTATCCCAAAAACAGTTGTCGTTTGTGAAAAGTTCCAACTGTAGTTATTTATAGTATGCAGAATAAATATCGGAACGAGTGAGAAATATTTTTTGAAAATAGAAACAAAAACAAGATGCATAATAATCCAAACAAGAAAGGGTCCGCCGAGCCCTACAAGAAGATTATTCACGTCGATATTCCCAATCATCAACCACAGTGGAATATGCATTAACGCAAAAAGAAGTGCACCGATTGAAATCGCAGCTTTATCCGTTTTGAAAAGGCCATAAAGCCTGGTTTGAATAAAGCCGACAAATATAACATCTTCATGAGCCGCAAAGAAAAAAGTTGAAACAAGCATCGTTATGATTGTTCCGACATAATATAGATAAAATCCGCCGAAAATCCCCGGTATAATAACGATAAATATGATAGGGATAAGACAAAACAGCAGACCAAGCCGAATGGCAGGCCATATCCTTTCTTTATGAATCCCGATGGAAACAAGCTCTTGTTTTTTTCGCCAAACAATCACAAAAATAATCCCTGCCATAAGTGAGGTAGTTACAATTGTATACAGTAGTGATAAATACTCCGATAGGTTAAGCATATCCCTAAGCGCAACTATTCCCATCATGAAGATGGGGTAGCATAAACCTACGCATAGGGCAACTACGCCGTCTTTTTTCGTATACTTCGCCACTTCTGCTTTGTAACTACTCGCATTATAGCTATTGTCACTCATTAAACCAGTCCTCCCTGCAAAATATTAATTTTCTTCGTAACTTCTCACTAAACTATAGCATAGCTGCGTGTACTATGCATCCAAAAATAAAAAAGACGCTGGATATCGTGCTATTGTATTCACCTTAACATCCAAACGCCGATTTTACGAGGACTTTGATATAATTTCAAGCTGAAAGCCGCAGTACCCCCCCCTTTGTATGTGTAATCTAATTAACCCTAAATGCCCCAGCAAAGCTAAAATGATCAGCCGAAACGCCTCTTTGCCCTCCGACTAATATTTCAACCTCTGTAACATTAGGCATGGATGCAAGACTATCAATTAATGCTCGCGATCGCACAGCACCTCCAAAGCTTCCCCAATTAAACGGAACAGCAGAAGCAGGTGTAATATCCACCACCAAGCGGCTTTCCTCATACCACAGGTTAATAATCCGTATGTCTTTATGCGTTCGCATATGCTCGATGATCTGGCTTTGCCAGTTATAGGGCACGATTTCTTGCTCTGCATATTCACCGATTGGCTCCGGCCAAATATCTTCGTAGCTGTAAAAACGCATTACAAAGCTTTCGTCAAACATTCCTTCTTGCTGCCACTGCCACACAGCATGACCGCCATCAAAAGTGCCAGAACCTACGATAGCACCAACGCTATACTCAAGAAGAACCCATCTGATATCATCTTGCCAAACCCAATACCGAAAAGTTAGCTGTATTCTTCCACCAATAAAGCTTTCACTAGAAGCGGTAATAAAATGCCCTTGCTGGGTTATATCCTCTACTGCCACATAAAGGTCATCCACTCCTATAAATTTCGCAACCGAGGGGAGATTTTCCATAAAGCTGTTCAGGATATCATCATCAATTGATGCATATACCTTTTCTTCCGACTCGGTAATAGCGTTATGCAAATCGGCTATTTTTAGGGCTTGACTATTAATCTCGTCAATTAAGGAATCTCGCTCTGTCTCCAAATGTGATATGACATCTTCTAAGTAAGAAATTTCGCCTGATGCATTACCACAGCTCATCAAAAACAAAGCACAAATCAGTAAAAAAAGTGTACATATTTTCTTCATTCCTATCACCTCATGTAGTTTATACAATGCTTGTATAGTATGCATTTTTATGGTAAAACAAACAAGTGCAACCAAACCGCACAACTGCAAAAATCCGGTTTTGATGATGTGATCGAAGGCGATTTTCAAGGAGGTAAATATGTTTGATATTAATTGCGGGGCGTGCAACAGACTAAAAAAGTATGCATCAGGGGAAGAAGAATACAGAGCAGTATATGAATCCGAGCATTCGATTGCTCTCTATCCCACAGAGTCATCCGTAGAAGCCCATATTGTGATTATGACAAAAAAGCATATCCCAACATTATTTGACTTGTTAGACGATGTAATCGCATTAGATATATTGAAGGCAATAAAAGCTGCTTCAAAAGAAATCATTGCCCAAAAAGGTGCATGTAAGCTGGAAATGTATTTGGGAGAATTCCAAAATACAAAGCATTTTCATTGTCATGTAAAATATGACCCATCATATGCTTGAGGGTATGAAATGAGTTTTATTGTTTTCATCAGCATGGATTTATGACACTCCTTTTGCTATCATTGGAGTGATTATTAATTTGCATATTAATTTGCATAGGCAGGTAAACGAATGAATGAACTTAGGAAAAAAATAAACACTAACCGCGTTTTGCAAGTCACATTGATACTTTTAGGTCTTACAATGTTGACAGCAGGCTTACTGCACGGCGAAGCCTTGGATGTCTTTCGAAAAGCCATATTTATATGCATGGAGTGCATTGGCATCGGTTAATCCCACATCAAGCGCGAGATGATGAAGTAGGTTTATGATTCTTGGAGGTCTTATGAGGCAGCGCAATCGCTTGTTAGCACAGCTCGGTTTTTTTATATTGCAAAATCCTTTTTTGAGCAATTTTATCTCCGGTAATATTTATCAAGGTCGATTAAAACACATATGTACGCCCGGCTTAAACTGCTACTCCTGCCCTGCGGCCGCTGTATCCTGCCCTATCGGTGCGACGCAACTATTTTTCGCAGGAGTAAGACAAAGCGTCAGCCTTTATGTCACCGGGTTTTTGCTTGCAATCGGTACGGTTTTTGGTAAATTTATTTGCGGTTATGTATGCCCAATGGGTTTACTTCAAGACCTGACATATCAAATAAAAACGCCCAAGCTTATACTGCGTTTGCGTTTTCTAAGATATGTAAAATATGTGGTTCTTTTATTATTTGTAATTCTCCTGCCTTTGTTAATCCGAAATGAAATATCGGGGTTGGGAAACCCATGGTTTTGCGCTTATATTTGCCCATCGGGTACAATATTTGGTGCAGTGCCGCTGATTGCTACAAATGAGTTCCTACGAAATATGATTGGCTCGCAGTTTTTCCTCAAGATTTTTATTGCCGCTGGGCTTCTTATCTTATCGGTTTTTATACTCAGGATTTTCTGCCGGGTACTCTGCCCGCTGGGTGCTATATACGCCTTACTCAATCGGATATCCGTTTTTCATATGCAATGCGATAAATCCAAATGTACATCCTGCAGGATTTGTGCGAAGGCTTGTCATATAAAAATAGAACCTATGCACGAGCCAAATGCGGCTGAGTGTTTTCGTTGTGGGAAGTGCGTACAGGCTTGCGGGAAGAAGGCATTATCATATCGTGTGAGTAGGCAGAAGCAAGATGATAGTACTGCGTCACATATGGAAAATAAACAAAATCGCTGATTTTATCATTGCAATCCTAAAACGCTACAAGTGTAAGGATGGCTTATCTTCCTTTTTCTCAGAAAGCAAAAACATGTCTGACACGTTAAGCATGAAATGTAGAGCCATTACGGGGATTAAGCTGTCTGTAGCTAAAAACAGACACATCAAAATTGCACCTACCACGCCAGTTTGTATAACACCCTGCCACCCCTGATAGAGATGCCCTATTCCGAATATCACGCTCGGTATCAAAACGATAAGAAATATCGGAATTTCAGGGAATATCGCTAATAATAGAAACATCATAAATCCCCGAAATACAAATTCTTCGCATATTCCAGAACTAAAGGACATTAGAGCGAACAGCCATTTTTCTTTTGTGGTTCGAGGGAGGATATCGTTTGCTACATCATCATTTGTTAATTCGGCTTTCTTTTTTCCCCTAAATTTCTTGCTTGCGAGTGAGACAATAAGCGTGTACAAACTTGATAGAAGCATCAGTCCGCATATAGCCAAAGTGATAGCGGTAAACCATATGTTATGGGTAAAGCTTATCGCCCGAAAACCTATGTCTGCAAGGCTTATGCCGCCTATAAAACTCATAATGAGAACAACAATCGCAGAACACCACATTCCTGCTAACACGCGATAATAATTAATGCCATGTCTTTTATCTGCTCTAGCTACATCTTTTGATTTCTTTTCTTTTAGAGCTTTTGCTATCGGCATAGCTAGCATAAAAGTGAATAGTAATATCAGAAACGCAATGTACATTATAAATGCTCCCAGCTCCATATTATTTTTGAGTTTTCAATTTTTCAACCACTGTTTCATAAATTGGTTCGTTAATTAAAGTTTCAAATGCAGGTTCTCTGACTACGGCGTTAATTATGCTTTGCTTAGTTGACTGTCCACCATAAAATTCATCCGAAACCGCAAAGGGAATCCCACTTTTTACTTCGTTTTGATGCTTGCCTATTAAAGAAAAAAAGCTATCTCTCTCTGGTATTATGCTAAAAATATCGCCTACCGCAATTTCAGCATAAGCCTCCAGCATGGCAAGAGTTTTTTTTACATTTCCAATTACCAAGTATCCTTTAGCAGATTCTAAGTAAAAAGACATAATCGCTATTGGATAAACCTCTTTTGCATTGAAAACTTCAATCATTTGAGTAGTACGTTTACATATTTCCTCGAAATAATTTTTATCATCGGCATTGATAGCTAAATAGTGCGGAATATTAAGAAAAAAAGCAGAAATGCTTTCAAAAATTGCACCTTGTAATGTGATTTTAGCGTCATGGATTTTTCCAAGCATATGATATGACTCGGCGAGCATTACTTCTACTGATGGATGCAAAGAAAAATGTTTTTTTTCATTATCCAATAATGCCACAACTTCGTTTGGATTGCTGAGAATCATTTCACATAATGCTTCACAATGCAGTGCCAGTTTTTTTATGTCCATAACATCACATTGGTTTTTCACTCGCACAAAAATCTCTTTTGCTTCTTCAATAACAGAAGTCTTTTTCGACTCATCATTCAATTCCTCGCCGTTTTCTAAGATAAGTATGCCTATTTGGAAAAGCAATGGGAAACACGAAAAATATCTTTTGACAATATTTCTACAACGGCTCATCACATTATCAAAAGGTTTTGAAGCAAATTCATCTGACAACTCTGCATATAACTTTTTTATTTCATCATCCTTCATTTGCGGTTCATAGCCCATCAGTTCGTCCATGCTAATGTTAAAATATGACGCAAGTTGTGGAAGAAGAAGAATATCGGGATAACTATTCCCATTTTCCCATTTAGACACAGATTGCTTGGACACCCCAATATGTGTTGCAAGTTCATCTTGTGTAATGCCTCTTTCGCGCCTCTTTGAAATTAAAACTGTTGCCAAATTTATTTCTTTCAAAGTTAATCACCTCTTACATAATTGTAATCGATACTTTGTCAACCGTAAAGCGACTTGCGGTTGACATTTTGCATAATAAGTCAACTATGGGTGGTTTTGGAATTGGAATTACATGGGGCATTGGATGGAATTTCATGTGATATTCTTTAATGAAAATCAGTCCTTTCATGGAAGCATAAAAGCCCGCACGGTTAAGTGGCGGACTATGAACATACAGCAAGACCTAAGTTATTGAACAGCGTCCATATTCATACCTTGAGCAGAAAAGACGTGATACAGATATTTCACACGAGTACCATTTTTTATTATCAGCTTGCTTCACTTCCAGCAAGCTGATAATATCAGTATTGTTTCAATTTATTACTCGTCTAAGGAGCTTTGTCATGAAAAAGTTATCAGTAGCGTTATTTGTACTTATTTTGTTGTCCCTATCAATGTACACCGTTGTATCCGCAAACGATGCGATACGGGTTACTATTGACGGACAGCAAATCAGCTTTACTGACCAAACCCCTGTTATCGTGGAAAACAGAACCCTTGTACCCATACGCGATGTTTTTGAGTTTCTGGGCTTCGAGCCCAAGTGGTACGAACCAGCACGGCGTGCGACATTGACCAGAGATGACACAGTTATAATCGTCACAATAGGAAGTGATGTTTTTACAACCAACGGTGTGTCACATAACTTGGATGTTCCGGCGCAAATAATCGGCGGCAGAACAATGCTACCCCTACGAGCTATACTCGAAAGCATCGGTTATGAGCTGGATTGGGACGGCAATACGCGTACAGTGATTATTTCAACGAGACTACTGGTACAGCGACGTTGGCAACTGCCCAGATATATTAACACCAACCCACGTGTAAGTGATTCCAATAACCGCCTTGCCTCAGCTTTGCAAAATCTGCACAATAGCACCCTTTTCGAAACTACAAACTCATTCCCAAGCGCACTTTGGGGTACATGGAGCCCACGAGATATCCCCACCTTTGCTCAGCAGGACATAGAGTTTGATGCGCAAATTAGACAGACCCTCCAAACAGGATTTGCCAATGATACCCTACGCTATGTATTGCCTTTTAACGAAGCATATTGGAACAGCCTCACCGATGCAATAACCTACCATGTATGGCGGCTTGCCAGCAATGAGCCTGCCGCGGCCGTTTGGACTATTACCGGAGGTGAGATGCATATTTTTATGGGAACCGAGCCAAGCGGGAGGAGTTATCCTCAGGATATGATGTTTGCAAATTTCACATTTCACGAAGTGGCGAATATCATCGGCTTGGGAGACCCGATTTCTGAGCTGCTTTCCGAGGAGCTAACCGGAAGACCCAGCGTGTGGGGACCGACTGCTACTATGCGACATGATCCTACATTCGTAAGGCTTCTTATGGAGCAAGTCGAACCGGTTGAGTTCTGGCGGGCAGCTCATACATCCAATGAAGATGTAGTGCAGCATTGGAATTATCATTTTGGTGAAATAGTCCCAGCGAGCCATTTGCAAATGGCATGGGGTGTGGAAGAAGCATTTATATGGTCAAGTGAACTGAGAAGCCGTTTCCACTCGGAAACAGAGATATCCGAACAAACCAGACTGGGTTTATCAACGTCGTTCGCAAATGGGTCTACTCATGTGGTTGCGGCTATATTAGAGCAAATTTATGTATGGGGCGTGGAAAACAGCATAAGCCCCTATCCCTTTGTGCATGATGCACGTATTATGTGGCGTGAGCAAATTATGGCTGATCGCTGATTTCTCCCCTACTCCGCAAATCATCTATAATTCCCCAACGTTGGTTTGATGTAATCCGGACTATTGTAATCCCCTAATGATTTTCGGTATGGTATAATAGGAAAAGCTAGTCAGCAAATGCGGTATAAGTTGTAGCCCCCTAATGATTTTCGGTATGGTATAATAAGTCAAACGGTTGGCACCACCAGGTCACGGTTGTAGCCCCCTAATGATTTTCGGTATGGTATAATTAGATTTCATCCGCGCCTATGGCGCGGAGAGTTGTAGCCCCCTAATGATTTTCGGTATGGTATAATCCTATTTTATCATGATATGGCGTGAGATGAGTTGTAGCCCCCTAATGATTTTCGGTATGGTATAATCTATTATCGTAAACTCACCTTCAAATCCATGTTGTAGCCCCCTAATGATTTTCGGTATGGTATAATTTGCCCCCCTGCAAGCCCTGTTTTTTCAACATCTAACAGGCTTTTTGGGGGTCTATTTTTTAGTTCAATATAGGGTAAGTTGTTCATATTTTACTTCCTTTTTTTCCTCTTTTAACGCCCCAACCAAAATTTCTATGCTCTGGTATTGCTTTTCGGTTATAACCATCATGCGCACAGCACCATTATTAGGCAAGGAGGTATTTAGTCGCCTCTTGTGCTTTTCTACGGCATCGGTTCCATTACATACCCTGGCGTAAATTGAAAATTGCATCATATGATATCCGTCTTCTATTAGAAACTTACGGAACTTTGTTGCAACTTTACGCTGTGCCAGTGTTTTAACCGGCAAATCAAACATAACAATTATACGCATAAATCTACTCATACTTATGCGGCTCTAACTCTACAAGCTGTGGGAGCAACAAGCCCTTTCGCTTGTCCATTAAAATAGAGGAGAAACTTTTTACAGTTAGCTCTATTGCATATGAGAGCGCGTACTTTTTGCCGCTTACTGACATATTATGATTTAGCAAGCTATATAATTGCTTTTTTGAATCTGGCATCAAATCATTTTCAATAGTTGCGTTTCGCGCTACAAACAAATCTACCAGAGGGCGGAATGGCTCCATAAAATCATCCGCTAAATTAAATTGGTTGAGTCGTGAATGATGCTGTATTCCAAATGTCTGAAAGAACCCGTATACAGCCAAAGTGCGCGCAACGCAACCACGTATTATTGCGTAGCCATAATTTAACCAGCTATTTATATTGTTGTGAGCATGACTCCTTACAAAACCTTTTCCGTACAGTGCAGCAAAATACTTTGCTGCTGCATGACTTTCAGAATGATCGGAGTCACCTGATTTAACATTCCGCGCAATGTGCTCTAGCTCTCGTGCCACATCATCACTTCCGCAAAGTGATAAGCAAGCAGCTTGATTCATAATTTTTGAGGTAACAACTTGCTTCCAAAGCTGTTTTTTTGTCGGTACAGTCATATCAAGCTGGCGTTTAACAACCTCATGCAGACTGGAATGTTGCAGGTATGGAAGCAAAACGCCACAGGGCATATGGTATTCGTCACATATAAACACGGTCGTGCCGTTTTTTGCTAATGCACTAAGCAGTGCGGTGCTTACTATGGTACGCCTGCTCTCTATCAAAATTGAGTCTATATCTTCTACCGGTACGGTATCTGATATGGATTCTGTTTTGATGCATAGCTGCTTGTTTTTTAGTGTTAAATCTGCTTCGCTTGATATCATTAGATTGCGATAAGCCATATTTACCCCCGTTTAGGCTGAGAGAAACCTTTGCGAGTTTCACGACCTACTTTTGTGATATTGCCCAGAGTGTCTACCTGCCATTTTTCTAAGGCAAGCAGACCCTTAACTTTGCTTTCGAAATGATAACTATTATCGTGATTTATAGCCGTAACATCTCCACCTGATATGTTAGTAGCTACATAGTACAAGTACTCTTCTTGTCTCTCAATCTTTTGTGACAATGAACTAGCTTTTTTATGCTTCTTATTAAGATTAAGTGGCAATAACTGTTTATGGCGCATTAGTATTAAATCTTTTGGATATAGAGAAAATAGGAAGTCTGCATCATCCATTACCTTCCACTGCTCATAAGGTTTTATTCCATTTATAGCTCTATTAGGCAGTTCCTTCTTTAATGTATCCGCCACGTAAATTGGCACAAGGTAGTACCCTCCCCCCTTGCCCTCTACAAAAAACACATCTACACGAACCATGCTGTCATTGCCCGCTCTGCCTTTACCACCATGCACTGGCACATTCAATGTGCTCTTTTCTACAATCTTAACACCCTTAACCAACGGTCCATCTGTGCCGTCTTTTTTGGGTTTATGCAAAGGTGTGGCAAATGCTTTTTTAGGGTCATTACCATGCTGAATCAAACGGTTTTTTATTGCATCGTATAAAAGATTGTCGTCTTGTGGTCGGTAGTAGTCTTTGATTTCACCATCACTGTCTAGCTTAAGAGTTGAGAGTGCAACCTTCTTTATTAAATTGCCGTTAGTGGCTACACCCTTGATCTTTTTTTTATGGGCTGCACCTGTAACCTTACGGGATGGAGCACGCGATACAAATACGCTCTTCAAATTGCGATCCAAGTCACGTACAAACTCTGGATATGGTTGTGGGAAGTGTTCGTCCTTGCCAATGGCTGTCGCTGGGTTTTGGTAACGCGTTTCTTTATATTTTGAAAAGTTCGTTATATCTCTGATCATACCATCTGTAATACATGCTATTACAGCTGCATCTACTGCATGGTGGGTATCACCATCTTCGCGTAGCTTAGTTATACCCAAACGCTTACGGACAAGCGCGGTAACCGCACCGTTTACCGCAGTTACATGTTTTTTGCGACCTGTCACAAAATCATTAAACTGCAAAAAATCGGTTAAATAATTGTACATAAAGCTTGAAATTGTTTGCGTGTCTGTCAAATTCCTTTGGATAAAACCATCTTCATCCTCATCCTCGGCTGTAATTTCTTCTTTAAGAAGAGCAAGCTTTTTATTCCTTGGCAGGTGCTGGTTGTTTACCCACACAATAAATTCGTCTCGTTTTTTTCCTGTCAGATATTGTAGCGGCAGCAAATTACCCTTTTGTTGGTTTTCAGCAGCAAGCACGCATACCTTATTATTGTAACCGTCATTAAAGCATTTGCTATATGGAATGATATGATCAATTTCCGCATAGCCAACCTCAAATAACCGCTCTATTTGTATGGATTTTAATGAGTATGGGCATATACCGCCTTGCTCTTCCCAAAGTTTTAGCTTAACAATATCTAAACCTTTAGGGTCAAACTTTCCATATTCCTTTATTTGATTTTTTGCACGCTCGTTTCGGGCTTGGTTTTCTAGCATGGATTTTTCTTGCTTTCCTCGTTCTTCAAAAGTTCTCGCCATTTCGCGGGCTAGTTCAATGTTAATGTACACAGGAGAAGTATTATTCATTTCACGTATTATTGCATTTACAACCTTTGCGCATTGAGATAGGGAACGACGTACAACCGGGCTTGTGATTGTGTTTTCGGTTTCTTCTGCTAAATGTCTCAAGGAAATTATTTGACTTTTATACGCACCTTCACGTCCTTTAAAGTCATATCCAGCAGCTTCGCAAGCTTTGTCATAGGTTAGCCCTTTTTCCAAATATGGGATGATATTATCAAGGGCTTTTACAGATAAGTTGCCAAACTTAGAAAATGAGCCAAGATTGCTTAACAATGCTTCTTTATCTAATGCCGTTAGCGATGTCGCATCTAGTGCAGCTTTTAACTTGCCATCGTTTTTATATAGCGAGAATATGCGTGCTATCTCGTTGCGCTGCGGGATTGGTATTTCATTTATACGCTCTGGGCTAATGGGCTTAAGTGCTTTGCGCATTTCGTGATACGCCTTAAGATATTCGAACTTTGTTTTAGCTTCCTGTTCTAATATTTCAGGCTCGGAGATTTTGTACCTGTCATAACGCACATGGTTAAAGCGTTGGGTTGTTGGTATCCCGAGGCGCGTTCGTATAGACTTGTATGTTAGTTTTTCTGTTTTGTGAGCTTCCGCACATAGGATATGTCTATCTTCCGGCGTAAGAGCAAAGCTATGCCCGCTTTCTGTAAGGCGGATATTGTTTATTTTTTGCAACAAGTTAGATAGTTCAAATGAATATGATGCTTTTGGCGCGCGCTTTTCTCCCTTTTCTAGGGTGCAATCACCAAGCATACGCTCAATTTGATTGCCTGCGTAGGGGCTGCCCTCACCGGGACCCTCATCAAAAGAACGTTGACCTGCCAAAATTTGCACATATTTTTCTTCAATTATTTCATTTGCAAACAGATTTCCAAAATTTCTTTGAGCTTGGAATATTTTTTTCACTTCTTCCAGCACCATATCACGGGATACGGTGTTTAAGTAGCTGCCTTCCTTGTTTCGTTTATAATCGTTATATCGTGGGGCTTTGTGAAGCATTTCGCCAACTGTGCGATATCCGGCTGACTCCATGTCCATTTTATTTGCTTCGACAGATTTAAGCAGCTTACCTGCTTCTGTATCTTTTACTTCCTTGCGCCTGTTGGATTTAAACCCACGCCGTTGCGACATATGTATTAAGATGCGCGCGAATTCTTCATTGGAAACAAGGCGTTCTAAGGCATTGCACCGAAGTTCATAAATATTGGATAGTTTTCCATTGTACAATGCTTCTCTCTGGAGGTTCGATAATATGCCTTCGCTTTCGATTAGATGCCATATTCGTTGCTTGCGATGGCTACGTCTGCGGATTCTGCGACGCATCCCTCTTGCTTCGCGACGTGGCAGAGCAAGTGATGCCCCATCTTTGGGGTTTTCTGGCTTATCGAATACTCGCGAACCAATGCGAACGATTTTTATTGGTCTATCATCTTCACCAAGCTCCATTACTGCAAAGCCTATTGAGGCAATGCCAATATCCAGTCCGATACTGTAGCGCATATTTTTCTCCTTTCGATTAAACAGATAACGCCCCACTGCTAAGCAATGAGGCGTTAGAGCTGTACGGTTTTCTACCTTATTGTAGCGACCGAATGACTTTTGGTATGGTATAAAAAGTCATTCACATTCAATCGCATTGCCGCCACACTGTCAATGGTAATAATTGCATTTCAGTAAAATCATCCCCGTCTATTAGCTTATCTCACCTCTACTCCGTAAATCATCCATAATTCCGGCATGAGTTTCTTCATCGATTTTGTACTTAGCTCGCAGGATAAAAAAGCTTACCGCAATCAAGATAAGCGGTAAAATAAGCATTGCACCACGCATAATAAGTAACCCTTCGCGGGTTACATCTACATAAGTCTCTGCATCCTGAATACCTGATATTATAAGCACAGCGCCTACAATACCGGTACCAATTGCTCCACCCATTTTATTGATAAACGGCTGAAGCGAAAAACTGACACTCTCGTTACGTTTGCCTAGCTTCCAATGCCCATAATCCACCGAATCCGTGAGAAACATTAGCATCAAAACTTGCATAAAGGCTTGTCCAACAAATAACAGCATCCCTGCAAGCCCGATTAAAAATATAGAAAAAGCATACCCAGACGGCGAAACGAAAAAAACTACGTAGCCTGCAGCAATCAAACCCATTGCCATTACAAACAGGGATTTCCGCTTAAATCGTTTGGTCAAAAATGGAAAAATCGCCAGCGCACCAAGCTGAGATACTCCTAAAATAACACTAAAAATCGGGAACATATCTGCATCCCCGAAATCATAGGTAAAAAAATAAATCCCAAATGTCACCGTGGTAATATATCCAATCATAAACAAGGACATTGCAACAACCACAGCAAGAAGCTGGTCATTCTTATAAATAACCCGCAGCATTTCTTTAAGAGATGTGGTCTGCCTAGGTGCAGTGATAATTTTTGGCTCTTTGACACCAAAAAGCGTAACCAGTAACCCAATCACCATAATCACACTTACTCCGATTGCAAAAACAAAATACGCCTCGCTAAGCCCACCTACCCTTTCGCTAAGGGCATTTGTTATAGGTACAATAGCCGCAACAACGAAAAACAGCCCGATGTTGGCACAAATCCGTGCAATCGAGCCTATCTTTTCGCGTTCCTTTTGGTTTAAACTTAATGAGGGTAGCATCGACCAGTATGAAATATCATGGGTAGTAAACGCTATCCCCCAGAGCAAATAAATCACAGTAAACAAGAGTATATAGATTGGAGTAGCACGCACAGAAATATCAGAAAAAAGCAGCACCGTAAGAATCGGCGAAGTAATAGTACCAACTGCAATCCACGGCTTAAACTTACCCCAGCGGGTCTTGGTATTGTCCACAATAACGCCCATAACCGGATCTGTAATCGCATCAAAAACCCGCGCACCAACGATTATACCAATAAGAATCCTCAACGTAGAAGTAGGCAAATCCAGCACATCCGTAAGATAAAAAATATGAAACATGCTGAATAATGAATAAACCATATCCCGACCTAGCGTACCTATTCCAAAGGTAAAACGGTTACTTTTCGGGGCTGAATGCATAACACCCCTCCTTGAATACAATGCTGTTACAGCTGTAAACCAACTCAGTTTTGATGATAATGGTAAAGGCTTCAGCCCAGTGTATTCAACATCTCAGGCGTGATGCTCTGGGTTCTTATCATTTCCATGTAGAATCGCCCGCTGTCCTTAATAGTCCGCATCTGTGTCTCATAATCCACATGCACCAATCCAAACCGCGCGCTTTCACCTTCACACCATTCGAAATTGTCGGTAAAGCACCAATGATAATACCTTGTCACCGGGAGCTTTGATTTTATCAGGGCTTGCATATGATCATAGATATATTTTTTCCGGAAGGTATCATTGTTATCACAGGTGCCATTTTC
>Ga0131853_10014581_pt1 | contig 14412 bp, 2 predicted proteins | sample TergutLab28metaG_FD_92764 | JGI IMG/M metagenome (GOLD analysis project Ga0131853, IMG submission 92764) | Labiotermes labralis P1 segment gut microbial communities from Petit-Saut dam, French Guiana - Lab288 P1 (version 2) (version 2) | ecosystem: Host-associated > Arthropoda: Insects >... | reverse complement strand
CAATATCAAAGACTTAGCTAATGAGATAGTACCGTTTCGGAATGCTTTAAAGAGGTTTTTACTCATAAATTCCTTTTATAATAGTAAAGAATATTTTAATTATCAGAGATATTCCATTGAAAACTGAATTGACAATTGGTTTTAGGTGTATTATTATTGTACTTTTTTTATAGCTAAGATTCTTCCAACCCTATGTATATTATGTTAGTATGTATAAGACAATGTCTATATCCACAGGATTGTACCCTAATTTGGATTTATAGAATGCAACTAAATTACATTACATCTGTTGTATGAGTATTTACCTCAAAAAATGTAAATTTAAATTAAACAGCAGGAGCCTATGTAAATCTAGAGAACTGGTGGCATGGTAAGTTGTATAGAATGTACCAATGACAAGTATGATTACTCACATGGCTAGTTCTATTAAGGAATTGTTGATGTGTCTAGTACAGTTTTTTGTTACAGGGATGAAAGAAAATCTAATACAATCTTGTCTAATCTGCAGCAACTAGGCTACAGGCTGCACAATTCAGGATTCTAGATCTGGCAATGCAAGGGGTTTATCACTCTTCCAACATGTCCTGACCAGCTCTAGGGTCCACCCAACTCCCAATTCAATGGTCTGAGGTTCTTTACCAGGGGTAAAGCAGACAGGGTGTGAGAAATACCCCTCACACCCACATAGTTCCGAGTTTAAGAAAGCGTGCAGGTGTACCCCCCCTCCCCCCCCCCCCACAAATGCGTCTTCTTCGTGTGTACAGGGACAACTTTACAGTCTTTTTTATTAAACTATAATGTATTTCCTCGCACATTTTTATAGGTCTCGTTGTAGTTACGTTTGTATTCTGCCGGGACAGTGCTGGTAAAAGTACCCCCATGCTTGTATAAGTTCGTGGTTAGGCAAATGTCTCTTATCCGCATTGAGTTGGTAATCTGCGAGAATCGAGTAACGTGGTAAATTATTTGCAGTCGGGTGGTGTCGTTCGTAAGTTGGCTGCATCTTGTCCGCTTGATCGGCCCAGCTGATCGTAGGAGCATGGTTAGGGAAGTGTTAGTGTAACCTGTGTAACAAGCAATGGAATATTCGTTGAAAAAATTGTTGTTAATAATCCAGGTGACTTTTAAGTTCTGTCATACGGAAGACATTTTGGGTTGCGGAGGATTTGTGAAAAGTGACATAGACATTAATTTTTCTCAGGTAGAGGTAAAATTGTAAGTATCAGCCAGTTAATGACGAGGCAGTTTAATCGAAGAAGTGGCCTCTCGTTAGGCGCAGCAAAGGAGTTAGTAGGGTCTGCCGGAATGGTGAACTGTTATTATTAGTTCTTATTTGAATGGTAATAAATATTAATCCACCATATTATACACCACTTTTCCATTGTGGTCGGAGGAAGAAGCGCTATTTTACCGCAGCATGCTTTGCCAGCGGCAGTCCCGCTACTCATGACTACAAATACATAAAAAATAGTTTAATTTGCAGTATTGGCGACAGGTTCACCACTCCTGTGGCGGCACTATTGTCAAGTAGACCTTTCACCATCCAGGTTATTAGCTTAATAACAGGTGTTATGCCCAGTGTCTTGTAGGGAATTATTTAAGATAGTAACTTAGTTCTTCTTGCCAGTGAATACTTATTATCATTACTGGCTTCCCATCTAGATAACATGGAAAATTTTTAAACAAATTGCAAGATACGCAATATAAATATGACAAACATAACCCACACTTGTCAGATGCTAACCTCACCTTTTGCTAGAGAAGTGTGTACTATGCAGGAACCAATTTGTACAATGCTTTTCCATCTGCAATTAAAATCTGAACCCATTATATGAAAATATATTTAACCCAGCACTGAAAACTTATCTTGTACTGCACCCCAGTACTTTGTAGGGAATTTCTTAAAGTGAAATCTCTTAAATATTGTGCATATAATTAAGTAATTTTTTTACACAAATACCATGCTTTGCTTTTGGTTAGTATAATAGATTCTTATAAGATTATAATGAATAGCTGTATAAACCACATATTACATATTTGTGTAGTACTCTAGGCCTATTTGTGCTGTGGCATGTTCTACACCATGTGTGATAAAGGAACAATGAAATGTTAATAAATTCTAATACATGTGTGTCTTGGAACACAGTTTTTATTATCTGTAGAATCATTTCTGTACCTTCTGCTCCTGTAAATCAGGTATACATTTTTATTGACATTCCATATACTATAAACAGATGGGCCTGTCAACATTAATAATTCTTATAAAGGCCTAAATGGGAATTAGGACAATTCAGGTAAGCTTTGTATGGATCAGGCTTCTGTGCTCAGTGTAGATGAGCTGCTGATTTGTGTTGGCTGCCTGGAATTCACCTTTCCACTTGCTTTAGTGTATACCCATTAAACCCCTATTTTTGTGGTATAATGTTGGCAGCAGTAAGTATACCTGCATACATACAGCAACTGCTCTGTCTCTCTGACTAGTACAGTCCAGGTCCCCATGTTGTATGGGTTCCAGAATCTCGTTTGTGCACATCTGGTAGGCCATCTTGGATGAGAGATACTTTCATTGCAAAATATCTCTGCACAGGGCAACACAGACATAGGAATTCTCAGACATATAGCTGTTACCTGAGTGTCAGTTGAACCCACAGTTCCAGTGTTTGAGCAGTAGAAGACAGAATGTGTCGTTGACTTTGTGGCCGCTGTGATGTGCACCATTGTGCAGAAGAAATGTCTCTACTTTCTAACATGTTTTTAATTAAATTGAGGAAAAAGTGTAACATTTTAGTGTATTCTGGTCATAGTTAATCACGGCTTTGAGCTTTGCAGATACTGATATGTATTAGGATCCCAGTAATATTATTAAGTAAATACTTATATCTTGGCATGCACAAAATCAAGGTGACGGCTTGCTTAGGTAACTGAATGTTGCGCTGTGGCACCTAATATTTGTGGATTCTCAATATGGAACTCTATTCATATGAGAGGAAGTCAGAAAGTAAGGTTCCCTATTTTATTGCCACCAAATAACTTCACGTAGTGAGATGCCTGTTTATTCACTTATTACACTTCACTTCACTTATTTTTCCACATAGTCACCTTCTCTGTTGAAGCACTTGTCTAGGTGGGAAATCCATATCTCAAAACCCTGTAGATAGAAGGTGGGATCCTGACCACACAGCCACATTTGCACCTCATGCTTGACATAATCATGTGATTTGAATCACTTGGCACGAAGATGTTTTTTCATGTTGGGGAAGAGATGAAAGTCTGAAGGTGCTGGATCCGGGCTGTAGGGCAGGTGCTCAAGAATTTCCCAGCCCCATCGTTCCAAAAGATTCGCTGTCGCATGAGCTGTATGCGGTCGGGCATTGTCATGCAACAACAGCACCCTCTTGTCTGACATTGAGCTATGAGAGTGCTACCGTCTAGCAACTAATGTCTGAACTTTAAGTGAATAAAGAGGCATCTCGCTATGTGAAGTTATTTGGTGGCAATAAAATAGGGAACCTTACTTTTTGACTTCCCCTCGTAACATGACACTTGCAATTTTAAAGTCTGTCCCACATTTTGGAGGTATTGTGGTCCTCTGCTTTTGTCTTTATGAAAATGGCTGTGTCTGTATTGGTATGTAATAGGTTTCCCATTGATCTCAATATTTGAATCTCTTAAACAACTCTTTAGTGCATATTCATTTAATAATATTGTTATCTTTATGCAACATTATGTTCTGTCATACCACTTCCTTTGAATTTCTAGGTAGAAGTGAGGTACAATGAGTGCTGGGTCACAAGTCCACCAGCAACACAGTGATTGTATTTCTGAGACGTTGGTGTTTGTTTTCATATGCATATCAGAAGAGATGCAAAAATCCTGGTCACCTGGGTGATTACATTTTTTACAACGTTGCCTGATATTTGTGGGTTCTCAATATGGAGCTTGCTGCATTGCATCCTTTTGGCACCTAGAATTTTTAGGTGGCCAGTAGATTTTTGGACAATTTTTGCTTATTCTTGTGTTTGTTAGGAGTTTCTGATGAAGTCCTTTGGTACTTCAGCCTCAAATGTGTCTGCCCATGGGTGTATACGAAGAATTGTTCGAGTGATAATGGGAAGTGGAAAACCAAAATGCTCAGAGAACTGCTTGCCCCATCGCCACTCTGTCCTCCACAAATCTTGCACAAGCTGTTCCTAGTACTGAACACATCTTTGTAGGAAGAAGCTGGTGACTGAGGTGTGGTGTTTTGGAGGCTTTCTACAAGAAGCAGAAAGCAGCAACTTGCATACAGCATCAGAGACTCATGAAAATAGTGTCATGGCAATGGTAGAGCAGCCATACAGTATGATTGTAAAGTCATGTGCTAGTTTTCCTTCAACAGACAAATGGGACAACACCCCATTAAGTGTACGTTCTTTTCATTCAAAAGGGAAAATATTGCCCCAAGGTGGGTGTTTAAATTGCAGTGCTCCGGCTGCATCAGACCTTGCATTTAATACACCATATGTGGAAGGTGAATTATTCAGCTATGATGACTTTTTTTTTTTTGCAGGTATACTAAACAAGGAAGTTTAAAGGATCATACCGATTGTGCTCCAAACAATGGCTACTACTTCCTGCCGTTATATGATAAAGGAGAATACGTCTTAAAAGTAAGGCATATTGATGAAGGCCAAGAGTTGCTATTTCTTAGAATTTCACAATGTCATTTCACAACGTATGTAAGGATATAGTAGCAGAGTCCAACAGGTACACTCTCGTGATTGCAGTGTAGTATCTGGCAGGATGAAAATAATCACAGGCACTCTTCTACTTGCTGATGAGTTAGGCTGCACAGCTCTTTTCGTAAGTCTGTAAGTCCAACTTCACTCCTGTCAGTACCAAACATGTTGTAAAACTCCTGAACAGTTCGTCCCAGTTGCGCGTGCAATGTTGATATTTTTTTCACCTCTGTCCAAATGCTTGATGGTATCTACTTCAGTTCATGTTCCTATAGTGCACCTGTTGTTACTACAACCTTCAAAACTTTCACAAGTAACTGGATATAAAGACAGGTTTGTTCATATATCTTGAACTTCATAAGTTGAATGTATGTAAGCAGAGGGGTGCCTGTATATCTTTGGTACAACAGTGCTAAAAGATGTTGAATAATATCTCTACCTGGCATGCAGTGGGGCTGTTTTGGGTCCCTGGACATGCTTGAGTATGAGGTAATGAGATCGCAGATGAACACATGAGGGGTTCTTTGGACCTGAGCCGGCCCCGGGAGTCTCTAGACGAGATATACAAAAAATTCTCAGTCGGTTAGTCAACCAGCATTGGGCAAGATGGCAAGGCCTTGGCGACACCCAAAGACAGGCTCAAGAACTAATCCCGGTACCTAGTCTGGGTGAAAAGGTAAAGCAGTCCCATTACAGGCCTGGAGTAGCCCAGAGGGTTCCAGGAAGTTAAGGTTACCAGATTTCATGACGGTGGCGCAGGATGGTGGTAAGGTTGTCAGCCTTATGCACCAGCTGCCTTTACCCCCAGGAAATGCTCCTGATACTCATTTCTGTTAGAGGCTGATTTGACCTCAGGGCCATAGTGCTATCAGAAGGATTTTATGTCAATGAAAAGTTCCAATGACACCAGCTGGGATCAAACCAGCGACTTTCCTATTTGTAGCACAGCACCATAACCACTGTGCCACCGCAGTCCCCACCTATTCTGGGTGCCAAGGCTAAATTTCTGTGTTTAATAGAACTCAATCCAGTGTTGTAACTGGCCTACTTACAGCACATAACACCCTGAGAAGACATCTTCACCTACTGGGCCTGCTGGACAGTCCATTGTGTAGGATGTGTGGAGTGAAAGAAGAAACCTCAGCCCACATTCTTCGCGAATGTGAGGCCTTGGCTTCACTCAGACATGTGCATCTGGCCTCCTTTTTCTTGGGGCCAGAGGACATTAACAGCGTAAGGTTGGGGGCCATCTACAACTTCAGGAAAATGACAGGGCTCCCATAATTTGACATGGGGCACAAAGGGTCGTTAACTAAAGGCCTAGGCGAATCAGGACCATGAGGTCCCGGACCCACATGTAATCAATCAATCAATCAATCAATTGCCTGTGTATGCTGTATCTCTTATATATTAACTATGTGTTTTGTGGTGAAGTGTTCTGGTTCCTGATGCTTCAGTTTTTATGTGTCTGGCTAATGAATGTGCAGTTTGTTAGTATTTCATTTTCTTAGATATACTAATTGTTTTGCAGATTGAGCCTCCAGCAGGATGGAGTTTTGAACCAAAGGAAGTAATCTTGAATGTGGATGGGGTAACAGATTACTGCAGCCAAGGGAAAGACATTAACTTTGTGTTTAAAGGCTTTGCTATAATTGGAAAAGTAAGCACAGTTACTTCCAGCCTCCACAGTAACTGCACGTATATTTACGATCAGTGTTCTTTGCAGTGTAATGGTACTGATGTATATCAGAGTTCAGAAAAGTCTGTCTTTTGGGCATGACGGAGGGAATAAGTTATGCTGATGCCGTCAGTTTTGTCAGTAGCGAGAGAATGGTAATACATGAAAAGCAGTTTTAATATGCACTATAAAATAGCGCCAATCTCAATGAAGTGCTGAAAAACTTTTGTCGTATTAGCATGCCAAAAAGTCTTTAACTTTTGAATTTCTGTTGTCTACCATGGCCATTCCAATCACGTGTTAGTGGAGATGTGGCATGTAGGTTTAAAATCTTCTGGAGAGTGAAAACTTCATATATACAACTACTTGCGAAACATAAAGATATTTAATCAGGGTATATAGTTGTAATATTGTCTCAAACTGCGACAGCACTCAGCCTGTTAGTTTATGATGAAATATAGCAACTAGAAAAGAGTATTTATTTATTTATTTATTTATTTATCATTTGTTTGATATATTGACTGACGGACAGCATTGGCTTTAATCGGTGCAAATAAGTATTCTTTTGAAAATTTTAGGCTTTTGGACCATGTATCATGAACATGAGGTAAAGAGAGAAACCAACAAGATGTGACTAATCTGAAGTTCATTGTCAGTCTTCTATCTCAACAAGTTTCGGGCATCATTATGCCCATCATCAGGAGAACAATACTGTGTACAGCCGCATGTGGCGTTCGGCACTGGTTGTGCTGGCTGTGATTATGTGGAGATGGGACGCAAGCTGTGTGCACTGTGTGAAAGTTGTTGTTCGAACAACAACTTTCACACAGTGCACACAGCTTGCGTCCCATCTCCACATAATCACAGCCAGCACAACCAGTGCCGAACGCCACATGCGGCTGTACACAGTATTGTTCTCCTGATGATGGGCATAATGATGCCCGAAACTTGTTGAGATAGAAGACTGACAATGAACTTCAGATTAGTCACATCTTGTTGGTTTCTCTCTTTACCTCATGTTCATGATACATGGTCCAAAAGCCTAAAATTTTCAAAAGAATACTTATTTGCACCGATTAAAGCCAATGCTGTCCGTCAGTCAATATATCAAACAAATGATAAATAAATAAATAAATAAATAAATACTCTTTTCTAGTTGCTATATTTCATCATAAACTAACAGGCTGAGTGCTGTCGCAGTTTGAGACAATATTACAACTATATACCCTGATTAAATATCTTTATGTTTCGCAAGTAGTTGTATATATGAAGTTTTCACTCTCCAGAAGATTTTAAACCTACATGCCACATCTCCACTAACACGTGATTGGAATGGCCATGGTAGACAACAGAAATTCAAAAGTTAAAGACTTTTTGGCATGCTAATACGACAAAAGTTTTTCAGCACTTCATTGAGATTGGCGCTATTTTATAGTGCATATTAAAACTGCTTTTCATGTATTACCATTCTCTCGCTACTGACAAAACTGACGGCATCAGCATAACTTATTCCCTCCGTCATGCCCAAAAGACAGACTTTTCTGAACTCTGATATACATCAGTACCATTACACTGCAAAGAACACTGATCGTAAATATACGTGCAGTTACTGTGGAGGCTGGAAGTAACTGTGCTTACTTTTCCAATTATAGCAAAGCCTTTAAACACAAAGTTAATGTCTTTCCCTTGGCTGCAGTAATCTGTTACCCCATCCACATTCAAGATTACTTCCTTTGGTTCAAAACTCCATCCTGCTGGAGGCTCAATCTGCAAAACAATTAGTATATCTAAGAAAATGAAATACTAACAAACTGCACATTCATTAGCCAGACACATAAAAACTGAAGCATCAGGAACCAGAACACTTCACCACAAAACACATAGTTAATATATAAGAGATACAGCATACACAGGCAATTGATTGATTGATTGATTGATTACATGTGGGTCCGGGACCTCATGGTCCTGATTCGCCTAGGCCTTTAGTTAACGACCCTTTGTGCCCCATGTCAAATTATGGGAGCCCTGTCATTTTCCTGAAGTTGTAGATGGCCCCCAACCTTACGCTGTTAATGTCCTCTGGCCCCAAGAAAAAGGAGGCCAGATGCACATGTCTGAGTGAAGCCAAGGCCTCACATTCGCGAAGAATGTGGGCTGAGGTTTCTTCTTTCACTCCACACATCCTACACAATGGACTGTCCAGCAGGCCCAGTAGGTGAAGATGTCTTCTCAGGGTGTTATGTGCTGTAAGTAGGCCAGTTACAACACTGGATTGAGTTCTATTAAACACAGAAATTTAGCCTTGGCACCCAGAATAGGTGGGGACTGCGGTGGCACAGTGGTTATGGTGCTGTGCTACAAATAGGAAAGTCGCTGGTTTGATCCCAGCTGGTGTCATTGGAACTTTTCATTGACATAAAATCCTTCTGATAGCACTATGGCCCTGAGGTCAAATCAGCCTCTAACAGAAATGAGTATCAGGAGCATTTCCTGGGGGTAAAGGCAGCTGGTGCATAAGGCTGACAACCTTACCACCATCCTGCGCCACCGTCATGAAATCTGGTAACCTTAACTTCCTGGAACCCTCTGGGCTACTCCAGGCCTGTAATGGGACTGCTTTACCTTTTCACCCAGACTAGGTACCGGGATTAGTTCTTGAGCCTGTCTTTGGGTGTCGCCAAGGCCTTGCCATCTTGCCCAATGCTGGTTGACTAACCGACTGAGAATTTTTTGTATATCTCGTCTAGAGACTCCCGGGGCCGGCTCAGGTCCAAAGAACCCCTCATGTGTTCATCTGCGATCTCATTACCTCATACTCAAGCATGTCCAGGGACCCAAAACAGCCCCACTGCATGCCAGGTAGAGATATTATTCAACATCTTTTAGCACTGTTGTACCAAAGATATACAGGCACCCCTCTGCTTACATACATTCAACTTATGAAGTTCAAGATATATGAACAAACCTGTCTTTATATCCAGTTACTTGTGAAAGTTTTGAAGGTTGTAGTAACAACAGGTGCACTATAGGAACATGAACTGAAGTAGATACCATCAAGCATTTGGACAGAGGTGAAAAAAATATCAACATTGCACGCGCAACTGGGACGAACTGTTCAGGAGTTTTACAACATGTTTGGTACTGACAGGAGTGAAGTTGGACTTACAGACTTACGAAAAGAGCTGTGCAGCCTAACTCATCAGCAAGTAGAAGAGTGCCTGTGATTATTTTCATCCTGCCAGATACTACACTGCAATCACGAGAGTGTACCTGTTGGACTCTGCTACTATATCCTTACATACGTTGTGAAATGACATTGTGAAATTCTAAGAAATAGCAACTCTTGGCCTTCATCAATATGCCTTACTTTTAAGACGTATTCTCCTTTATCATATAACGGCAGGAAGTAGTAGCCATTGTTTGGAGCACAATCGGTATGATCCTTTAAACTTCCTTGTTTAGTATACCTGCAAAAAAAAAAAAGTCATCATAGCTGAATAATTCACCTTCCACATATGGTGTATTAAATGCAAGGTCTGATGCAGCCGGAGCACTGCAATTTAAACACCCACCTTGGGGCAATATTTTCCCTTTTGAATGAAAAGAACGTACACTTAATGGGGTGTTGTCCCATTTGTCTGTTGAAGGAAAACTAGCACATGACTTTACAATCATACTGTATGGCTGCTCTACCATTGCCATGACACTATTTTCATGAGTCTCTGATGCTGTATGCAAGTTGCTGCTTTCTGCTTCTTGTAGAAAGCCTCCAAAACACCACACCTCAGTCACCAGCTTCTTCCTACAAAGATGTGTTCAGTACTAGGAACAGCTTGTGCAAGATTTGTGGAGGACAGAGTGGCGATGGGGCAAGCAGTTCTCTGAGCATTTTGGTTTTCCACTTCCCATTATCACTCGAACAATTCTTCGTATACACCCATGGGCAGACACATTTGAGGCTGAAGTACCAAAGGACTTCATCAGAAACTCCTAACAAACACAAGAATAAGCAAAAATTGTCCAAAAATCTACTGGCCACCTAAAAATTCTAGGTGCCAAAAGGATGCAATGCAGCAAGCTCCATATTGAGAACCCACAAATATCAGGCAACGTTGTAAAAAATGTAATCACCCAGGTGACCAGGATTTTTGCATCTCTTCTGATATGCATATGAAAACAAACACCAACGTCTCAGAAATACAATCACTGTGTTGCTGGTGGACTTGTGACCCAGCACTCATTGTACCTCACTTCTACCTAGAAATTCAAAGGAAGTGGTATGACAGAACATAATGTTGCATAAAGATAACAATATTATTAAATGAATATGCACTAAAGAGTTGTTTAAGAGATTCAAATATTGAGATCAATGGGAAACCTATTACATACCAATACAGACACAGCCATTTTCATAAAGACAAAAGCAGAGGACCACAATACCTCCAAAATGTGGGACAGACTTTAAAATTGCAAGTGTCATGTTACGAGGGGAAGTCAAAAAGTAAGGTTCCCTATTTTATTGCCACCAAATAACTTCACATAGCGAGATGCCTCTTTATTCACTTAAAGTTCAGACATTAGTTGCTAGACGGTAGCACTCTCATAGCTCAATGTCAGACAAGAGGGTGCTGTTGTTGCATGACAATGCCCGACCGCATACAGCTCATGCGACAGCGAATCTTTTGGAACGATGGGGCTGGGAAATTCTTGAGCACCTGCCCTACAGCCCGGATCCAGCACCTTCAGACTTTCATCTCTTCCCCAACATGAAAAAACATCTTCGTGCCAAGTGATTCAAATCACATGATTATGTCAAGCATGAGGTGCAAATGTGGCTGTGTGGTCAGGATCCCACCTTCTATCTACAGGGTTTTGAGATATGGATTTCCCACCTAGACAAGTGCTTCAACAGAGAAGGTGACTATGTGGAAAAATAAGTGAAGTGAAGTGTAATAAGTGAATAAACAGGCATCTCACTACGTGAAGTTATTTGGTGGCAATAAAATAGGGAACCTTACTTTCTGACTTCCTCTCATATGAATAGAGTTCCATATTGAGAATCCACAAATATTAGGTGCCACAGCGCAACATTCAGTTACCTAAGCAAGCCGTCACCTTGATTTTGTGCATGCCAAGATATAAGTATTTACTTAATAATATTACTGGGATCCTAATACATATCAGTATCTGCAAAGCTCAAAGCCGTGATTAACTATGACCAGAATACACTAAAATGTTACACTTTTTCCTCAATTTAATTAAAAACATGTTAGAAAGTAGAGACATTTCTTCTGCACAATGGTGCACATCACAGCGGCCACAAAGTCAACGACACATTCTGTCTTCTACTGCTCAAACACTGGAACTGTGGGTTCAACTGACACTCAGGTAACAGCTATATGTCTGAGAATTCCTATGTCTGTGTTGCCCTGTGCAGAGATATTTTGCAATGAAAGTATCTCTCATCCAAGATGGCCTACCAGATGTGCACAAACGAGATTCTGGAACCCATACAACATGGGGACCTGGACTGTACTAGTCAGAGAGACAGAGCAGTTGCTGTATGTATGCAGGTATACTTACTGCTGCCAACATTATACCACAAAAATAGGGGTTTAATGGGTATACACTAAAGCAAGTGGAAAGGTGAATTCCAGGCAGCCAACACAAATCAGCAGCTCATCTACACTGAGCACAGAAGCCTGATCCATACAAAGCTTACCTGAATTGTCCTAATTCCCATTTAGGCCTTTATAAGAATTATTAATGTTGACAGGCCCATCTGTTTATAGTATATGGAATGTCAATAAAAATGTATACCTGATTTACAGGAGCAGAAGGTACAGAAATGATTCTACAGATAATAAAAACTGTGTTCCAAGACACACATGTATTAGAATTTATTAACATTTCATTGTTCCTTTATCACACATGGTGTAGAACATGCCACAGCACAAATAGGCCTAGAGTACTACACAAATATGTAATATGTGGTTTATACAGCTATTCATTATAATCTTATAAGAATCTATTATACTAACCAAAAGCAAAGCATGGTATTTGTGTAAAAAAATTACTTAATTATATGCACAATATTTAAGAGATTTCACTTTAAGAAATTCCCTACAAAGTACTGGGGTGCAGTACAAGATAAGTTTTCAGTGCTGGGTTAAATATATTTTCATATAATGGGTTCAGATTTTAATTGCAGATGGAAAAGCATTGTACAAATTGGTTCCTGCATAGTACACACTTCTCTAGCAAAAGGTGAGGTTAGCATCTGACAAGTGTGGGTTATGTTTGTCATATTTATATTGCGTATCTTGCAATTTGTTTAAAAATTTTCCATGTTATCTAGATGGGAAGCCAGTAATGATAATAAGTATTCACTGGCAAGAAGAACTAAGTTACTATCTTAAATAATTCCCTACAAGACACTGGGCATAACACCTGTTATTAAGCTAATAACCTGGATGGTGAAAGGTCTACTTGACAATAGTGCCGCCACAGGAGTGGTGAACCTGTCGCCAATACTGCAAATTAAACTATTTTTTATGTATTTGTAGTCATGAGTAGCGGGACTGCCGCTGGCAAAGCATGCTGCGGTAAAATAGCGCTTCTTCCTCCGACCACAATGGAAAAGTGGTGTATAATATGGTGGATTAATATTTATTACCATTCAAATAAGAACTAATAATAACAGTTCACCATTCCGGCAGACCCTACTAACTCCTTTGCTGCGCCTAACGAGAGGCCACTTCTTCGATTAAACTGCCTCGTCATTAACTGGCTGATACTTACAATTTTACCTCTACCTGAGAAAAATTAATGTCTATGTCACTTTTCACAAATCCTCCGCAACCCAAAATGTCTTCCGTATGACAGAACTTAAAAGTCACCTGGATTATTAACAACAATTTTTTCAACGAATATTCCATTGCTTGTTACACAGGTTACACTAACACTTCCCTAACCATGCTCCTACGATCAGCTGGGCCGATCAAGCGGACAAGATGCAGCCAACTTACGAACGACACCACCCGACTGCAAATAATTTACCACGTTACTCGATTCTCGCAGATTACCAACTCAATGCGGATAAGAGACATTTGCCTAACCACGAACTTATACAAGCATGGGGGTACTTTTACCAGCACTGTCCCGGCAGAATACAAACGTAACTACAACGAGACCTATAAAAATGTGCGAGGAAATACATTATAGTTTAATAAAAAAGACTGTAAAGTTGTCCCTGTACACACGAAGAAGACGCATTTGTGGGGGGGGGGGGAGGGGGGGTACACCTGCACGCTTTCTTAAACTCGGAACTATGTGGGTGTGAGGGGTATTTCTCACACCCTGTCTGCTTTACCCCTGGTAAAGAACCTCAGACCATTGAATTGGGAGTTGGGTGGACCCTAGAGCTGGTCAGGACATGTTGGAAGAGTGATAAACCCCTTGCATTGCCAGATCTAGAATCCTGAATTGTGCAGCCTGTAGCCTAGTTGCTGCAGATTAGACAAGATTGTATTAGATTTTCTTTCATCCCTGTAACAAAAAACTGTACTAGACACATCAACAATTCCTTAATAGAACTAGCCATGTGAGTAATCATACTTGTCATTGGTACATTCTATACAACTTACCATGCCACCAGTTCTCTAGATTTACATAGGCTCCTGCTGTTTAATTTAAATTTACATTTTTTGAGGTAAATACTCATACAACAGATGTAATGTAATTTAGTTGCATTCTATAAATCCAAATTAGGGTACAATCCTGTGGATATAGACATTGTCTTATACATACTAACATAATATACATAGGGTTGGAAGAATCTTAGCTATAAAAAAAGTACAATAATAATACACCTAAAACCAATTGTCAATTCAGTTTTCAATGGAATATCTCTGATAATTAAAATATTCTTTACTATTATAAAAGGAATTTATGAGTAAAAACCTCTTTAAAGCATTCCGAAACGGTACTATCTCATTAGCTAAGTCTTTGATATTG
>Ga0131853_10014580_pt1 | contig 14412 bp, 3 predicted proteins | sample TergutLab28metaG_FD_92764 | JGI IMG/M metagenome (GOLD analysis project Ga0131853, IMG submission 92764) | Labiotermes labralis P1 segment gut microbial communities from Petit-Saut dam, French Guiana - Lab288 P1 (version 2) (version 2) | ecosystem: Host-associated > Arthropoda: Insects >... | reverse complement strand
TACAAACTGGCATAACTATCCCCAACAACAAACCAGACATTATAATCCGTGATAATGAAGAGGGAACTTGTATGTTAATAGACGTTGCAATCTCAGGAGACAGAAATGTGATTAAAAAAGAAGCCGAAAAGATTCTAAAATATAAAGACCTTACAATAGAAATACGGCGCATGTGGAATGTAAAAACAAAGGTGATACCAGTAATAATAGGTGCGACTGGGACTGTTTCAAAGTCATTCAGAAAATACGTGAGCAACATACCAGGAAAACATGAAGTCAAGGAACTCCAGTAAACAGCCATACTGGGCACTGCACACATACTTCTGGAAGTACTAATGTAAAAATACAATAGATTCAACACTGAAACTAACGATATAAGCACCATGAATAGTAACAACAGAATAGCTGTAATACTGTATTCCCTAGGAACATAGTTTGTCTCAGGAATATAAGTATAAATGCCCTGCATAAAGGAGATGATGATGATGATAATAATAATAATAATAATAATGTTGTCTTTATGGATGTGTTGCGAAGTGCTCTGGTAGAATGCACGTGTGTTTCAGAGGAATTACTGCCTCCATCTTGAGGTTAGAATATGACTGTGGCAGCACGATTGTCTGAAACATGGCACGCTTCTGTCGACTACACAGCGCCTCGTATCGCCTATCTTTATACTTGTCTTGACTTCAAGGGAAGTACTTTAAGAATTCTCAGCGCAAACACGCGTTCATTCATTGGCCTATTTCACTACCCTCTGCCTTCAGTCGGTTAGTGTACCGCGGGGAGTGAGGAAGCGCAGTGTATTGCTGTGTCATGAGTTGCCTGGCAGAGAGTTCTTCATCTGTAGTTTGTGTGTTGCTGCCAGTTCTGTTATTAGGAACTCAGATATCGTTACGCTGGAACATCATTCACATGAACACATTTCCAGGGTAAGTTATCATTTGTTTTAAAACTTGTAGGTCTTTTACTGAACTGATGGAATGCAGGGGCTTAATAATGTTAAATGAAAACGAACTAAAGAAAAGGAACTCGGCTGTCATGGTACCCCTTTAATGTGTAATATTTTGGTGACTGTTTTTACAAATTCCGATACTGTGCTGAATAAACCCAGCAACTGACAGATCTAACATAACTTTTTTAAAGTTGTGAGATTTTAGGTTACCACAACCTTGACTCTGAAGATTATTGTCTTCTAGAATGTGATGTCATGCAGGCTGGTAGAAATTGAAAGTCATTTCGGATGAAGTTGTTGCAACTGAAGCCGGAGGTTAATACGTTGCTCCGAAACTATGGTGCCATTTTTACCAGCCTACAAAGCATCACAAAACAGCAGATATTTTAATCTGTTCATCATAGCATAGGTCTCATGTGTAACTATTTTAGAATTCCCTATAATATGAAATTTTATTCTAGAAATGAGTTTTCAATGTACATGAGTCATATTGCGTTTAAAAAGTCTTCCAAAGAAAATCCACTATAATTGCCGGATGTTAGTGTCTTCAACCGGTGAGGAGCATTTGACCAATAATTCTAAACCTTTAAAAGTGTTGGCTGAAAGAGCAGTAATTTCCCATTGGTGCAATTCTGATCTATTCTAAACTCAGTTGTAAATTGGAAGGTTTTATTTCAGTTAAGACTTTTTATAATTGTCTAAATATGTTTTATTATCCAGACCAACAAATTTACAACATACATATTAATAATATTTTGTATATCGTAAGCACTGCTACATGTTTCAATGCATCTGCATCATCTTCAGCGAGTCTTAACCTTGTGTTACGCTAAGTTCCAAAATTATTAAAATTACAGCTCAAATTAGTAGATTAAAATGTTCACGTGATCGTTGTTGAATGATTAAATACAATCTGTAAAACGTTAATAATTATAACACGTGGCAGTTGTTAACTTGGTGGCTGCATATACAGCCTGCACAGTCTTGTGGGTGTAGTCCCTATGTTTGTGTTTCCTGTATGCTGGTATGATGAGAGTTTTTATCATACCAGAAGTGCTTACGATATAGAAAATATTGTTAATACATATACATGTCGTGCATTTGTTGGCCTGGATAATAAACTGTACAACATGCACGGTACATCCATTAAAATAGCCCAAATATGTTTTGGTTTCACGAATGTCTGGGTATAGAGACAGGAATTACATATTTTTTCATACTGTATGGTAGCAGAAGTGATGTGTAAAAATCGTCGTAGTAAAATAGAGAAATAATATTTATTCCGTTTACATTAATCTCGAATCTTCACGTCAAGGATACATTTTTGGACTGTGGCAGAGTGACGTCTGGGGATCTTCCCTGTTCTTACACACAGCGAATCATAAACGTGGCTGTACTCTTTCCTTCCCTTGTTTTTACGTAACAGAAGGAGTACAGCTCATGAGTTATCAGAGAGGGGAGCCGGCATAGCATGCTTGTTATAGTGGCTGGGCTACATGATGGGAGATTAGGGTTTCGCATCCAGTTCCGGGAAATATATCTTCCCCTTCATAAAAACCTTCAGATGGGCCCTGCGGCTCACCCAGCATCCTATACATTGGGTATCGGGGTTCTTTCCCGGACGTAAGGAGGCAGTGGAGTGAGGTCCACGACTCGCCTTTAAATAGTGTCTTTAACTACCCCCATATGCCTTAATGGGGCGAACAGGAACAACTTTACTTTTTATTATCATAGAACTTTGTAGTGTAATGTACACGTGTCAGCCACGCTTTTCTACGTTTAGTTGTTGGGTGGATATGATTGCCTCATTTTTCCCGCCACTAGTTCTAAAATTAAACATACAACGGCAGCAGTCATGCCGCTTGCTAGGAGTGATAAAAGATTGGTAATCATGTCAACGGACACGAATATCGGAGGTTTTTCCACTATTTCGTAGCGGCTTGATGGCCACGTGATGTCAAGCAGTCGCTTCAGGATCCCGGATCGTCTCATGTCTTGCAGGCTGAAATATTAAATACTAATTACAAGGCAGGTCAACAAGATTTTGAAGATCAACATAAATAATTCTTGCAGACTAAAATATTAAATACGAGGGGTGCTGATAAGTCCTTAGCCCGACCAGGAAGGAAATAAGCTACAGCGACCAAACGCGGGATTTATTCAATACATTCCCCACGAAGCTCAATATACTTCTTATCTTAGCCCGTTGCTCTAACGTCTGCAAGCCACTCAAAAAAATTCAGAAGGTTGTCCGTCCATACAGGTCTACGCGGCAGCAATGACTTCCGCGTCGGACGAAAAATGGCGACCTTTCAATTGTTTTTCAGTCCAGGGAACAGGTTTTAATTCGACGAGGCCAGATCCGGAGAATAGGGTGGGTGATCAAAACATTGGAAGCCCAGGTAGGCCAGTTTCTTCTGGGTTGCAAGCGCCCCGTGAACCGGGGCATTGTCGTACAAGAACAAGACCCCCTTGGTGACCTTCCCGCGGCGTTTTTCCTTAAAAAATGTCCTTCACTTGCACCAGCAGAGATGAATAATACTCCGCGTTGACAGTTAGGCCCTTTGGAAGATAGTCAATGCGGAGGATGCCCTCTTGATCCCAAAAAATCGAGGCGAGAACTTTTCCAGCGGATTTTTGTACTCGGAATTTTTTGGCGCGGTGTGAGCCTTTATGCCGCCATTCCATTGGTTGTTGCTTTGTCTCCAGGTCATAGTGATATAACCAGGTTTCGTCCATGGTCACCAATCACGACAGGAAATCATTTGGATCGCGCCGAAAAAATTGCAAATGTTGCTCAGACGACTGGCACCGTTGACGTTTTTGATCCGCGTTCATGCATTTCGGGACCCACTTCGCGGAGAGCTTCCGTATGTCCAAATCTTCAAGAATGATGGACCCAACCTGCTCACGTGAGATGCCCAGTTGCTCAGCTATTGATTCAGCCGAAATCCGGCGGGCTTCTAAGATTAGCTCGTGAATTTGATCAATAATCTCCGGGGTGGTCACTGCTTTGGGTCGTCCAGGACGAGGCGCATCACAGGTGGAAAAATCACCACGTTTAAACTGGGCCACCCAGTTTTTGACGGTGGCATACGATTGTGAATTTTCCCCTAATGTTTCTGTCAGAATGGCGTAAATTTCCTTCGGCGCCTTGCCTTGCAGGAAAAAAAAAACTTGATGACAGCTCGCGTCTCGATGTTGTTGAAATCACGCGCGTCGCCTGACATGCTTCCTTTCAGCCTCTGTAACAAGAAAAGACTTGCAATTCGTCACATGAACAGACCCCTCTTTCCAAAGATAATATCGATTCCGTCCTACGACATCGGGAAGTAGGTCGGGCTAATGTCGTATCAGCACCCCCTCGTAAAAAGCAGGCCTATAAAATTTGGAAGATCAACATCAATATTTTTTGTCTGAATTATTTAACTGATAGATGAAGTGTTATTTTTGTTTACTAACTAACAAAATGTACAATTCCATGAAGCGGAGCACCAGTTGAGAGCGTAATGTATGCTGAATTATACAATTTTTTTTATGGAATTGAAGTTTCGTGAAAATATGAAGAAGAGTCCTCTGAACCAAGCGAACCATTGCAATTTCCCACCCTATTCGCTTCAAATAAAATGTATAATTATTCTGCTGTCTGCATATAGGTCTGATTCCTTCAGGTTTTTCGACCAAAACACTGTGCAATTACAAGTATTTCCTGTCCCATGCTCCATCTCTTCCTTCTTGAATTTGACTATCATGATAATATAGGCAGAGAAATATGAATTATGAACTTCTGCATTTTTTAAACTAACCTAGAGCCGTTTTGTTTCTCCATCTACTCCAAATATCCTCTTCAACGCCCCCGTTTTAAACATTCTCTGTCTACCTGATATCTGAAGCATATTTATTGTTGTTTATTGTCCGTCTTACACAACAATGTGATGTAAAGTTAATTTGTATACAATTAATGTAGGTACATGTTTCAACCCCTTGGGGTCATCACCAGGCTTATAAAATTTGAATCATACAAGGTACTTCTGAAGTAGTTACCTACGGTATCCCGTGGTATTACAGTATAAAATACATGTTAAAAATGTTAAAATATAGGCGAAGAACACATAATCGTGGTGAACACGTGGATCAGTGTTGTATACATGTGACCGATTATGTGTTCTTCGCCTATATTTTAACATTTTTAACATATATTTTATATTGTAATACCACGGGATACCGTAGGTAACAACTTCAGAAGTACCTTGTATAATTCAAATTTTATAAGCCTGGTGATGATCCCAAGGGGTTGAAACATATAGCTACATTAATTGTATAAAACTTAACTTTATATCACATTGTTGTGTAAGATGGACAATAAACAACATTGTTACTTTAGCACAACGGGATGGAAAACCCACAATTTTGAAGCATATTTGACTATAAATCACACTATCTACTGAACAATGTGACGTCACATTGTACAGGAGAGTAATTTTTTGGTCGAGTTATTTTAAATATTGCATACTTACTGATATTTGAAGAGTGCTTTAAACTCGCTGGATTTGCTGATGATCATGCTCAAGGTTGTGGTGTGCTGTGCGTATGTAATATCGACAACACGACAATGTATATTTGTCTCTAACGCCTTCAGTGAAGTATCTAATATAAGAAAACTATATTTTTTCTTAACACAAAGTCGCTGTAATCCTTCCAAAACTGTTGCTGGTGAGGCGTTAGATTTTAATTCCGGCTCCATCAGCTCTGTATATACTCGCCTCATCAGAGAATCATTTGATTTCTGTAGACATACAAAGATTAAAAAGACGCATCTGATAGTAATACTTCTAGTGGTAAAAACTTTGTATTGCAGTTTGAATTGACGAGAGAGACTGGTCAATGTGAGAGTGAGTAGCAAGGCTCTGCCCCAGCTCGTAAATCCAGTGCATGTAAATATGAAGCACTGAATAAGCTAAGTTTGATAAGGTGTGATATTTCTTATCATTACTGCTGGCATTTGTTCACAAAATTAAGTTCTTACCTTTATATTAATTTAATTAAAACTGAATAGTTTCACTGTTATATGTGACAATTAATGAATACTAGGAAAATGTGACGCAGGTTAAATACTTGGGATGGGTCTACGGACGCTCGGTTGCTGGGATGGCGGGGTCGAATCCCGTCAGGGGCAAGGATGTCTGTCTGTTGTGAGTTGTGTGTCAGGTGGAGGTCTCTTCGTCGGGCTGATCAATCGTCTAGAGGATTCCTACCGTGTGTGGTGTGTGTGCGTGTGATCGAGGTACCTCATAGAGGAGGCCTATACTCACTAGGAATGTCGAGCTATGAAAACATACTTGGGACTATAAATAATACGTAAATTCAATTTATGAAGATATTATGGGCGAATACATTATGGGGATGCTTTTTGTCTTTTATTTCAAAATCCTTTGACTTCCAAATTATTATCTAAAACACATATAAACTAAGGAACATCAGACTAAAAGTTTACCTGTTGTTTTTTATGTGTATTAAGCTTTGTTATAGTGACCGAAGAGCATCTGCAGAATGCTGCCAACAAGTAATGTGATTATCATATGAACAGAGCATGAAATTGGCAGTCTGTCTGTAGCTGTGTCTTGATTGAACAAAGTATAGTAAAAATGTCTATGACCTTGGACATTTCCATCGTCTTGAGTGTCTGCAAACACTTTTAAAAAAACTGGTTATATTTCCATCAATATGCACAAATGTTGGTACTCAATTGTCCTTATTTGAAAACGCTGGACAAGTCAACAAAATTAACAACTTCCAGCACGACCAACAGTCTTTCCTCTGTTGGCGCTGCATGACGGGACAGAAGACTTATTTCTTACAGCCTGTGCTTAAAAATTCAAGATAGTGGAAATCGTTCAAAACAACAGTCCAATATATTGTAACACACCATCGTCAGAAAAATGTAGACTCATTAAAAAAATTTTGCATTTACACATAATTGTGTAAATATGTGTTCCGTCGTGAGGGATGTTGGGGGAGGAGGAGGGGCGAATCCTATGGGGGTTTGGTGGGAAGGGTGAAGGAAAGGGACCACTTGTGCAGATGTGTAGGATGGAGTACAGTATGGCGCCTTTCTTTTATCGTCGTACCGGGCACGGCAGCTTTATCGCACAGAAAGCTTGCATCCGCCGGGACATCCCTCGACAGCTGCGGTGCTCAGGGAAACGGGAAAAGAAACGCATTCTATTGAAGTGGATCTTAAAGAAGTAGAATGGGAGTCCTGGACTACTTTTGTCTCTTAGGAGAGGAAGAAAGGGACGATTGTTTTGAGCACAGCTATGAACTTTAGCGTCCACAAAATGCGATGAGTTTCTTGACTAGCTTTGAGTTTGTGAGAATGTAGGCATTCGCAGCGGTGCAGTTGAAGGTCTTCGTTCTTCTGGGATACAAAACTGTGTCACTAGGAGATGGTATCCGATCTTACGTGAAAGCGTGCTGATCTCTTATTAAAGAGTCGGAAAGTCCAGTGAAATGGACTATTCGGCCCTTGAAGATCCAGCACTGTCTCGAAAATTCCGGCACTAATTACCCAGCAAGGCGGTGCTATATCCCAGAAGAATTTCGCCTTAATTATTAACTTTATTACTCTGATACACCGAGGTCATTAGTCACGTATTTACCCGAAAGACTTCCATATGTCCAGTTCCACGTATCAGTCCAATGTGGTAAGTTCCATCCTTAAGAAGACCCTTGAAATCCACAAACGGCAGCTTGTACCTCTGAACAGTTACGAACGATACGAATGCGGCTGCATACGCTGCCATCATGATCAAACCTGTGACGTAAGCCGTGACGTAGACCAGACGAGTAGAATAAGACTTGGGAGCTGTGGCGTGATCTGTATGTAGTGGAAGGAACGGAACACTGAAGCCTACTGTGAGATTTCTTGCGACCGCGCTCTTGGGCGGAAGAGAAAGCTTTTGCACCCTTAAGCCCTGAGGACTCTTAACGAATAACTTAAATATACATGTGCGTTCTCTAAACACCCTCACTCTAGAATTTGTCTAAAACATTTTGAAGGGTATGTCGGGCCTTTTAATAGACGACTGACAGAAGAAACTTTCGGTGTCTTCAGCGAATTCTACTGTTTGACCATCCTGCTAACCAGCATTTAAGTGTTTTGGAGTGATTTCAGTCTACCTCCGCGAAGCAGTTGAGAACTGCGCTCTTCTGGACTATTAAACAACGAGTAGTGGCAATTTCTTAAATTACCAGTAGAAATTATCACTATTCGCTGCGTAATAGCCCGGAAGATTGCACTTATCAGTGTTTTGGACTTCACTGCAAAGGTTTATGAAATCCTTAACGTTCTTGTACATCTCTTGGGTGTTTAAATCGCTCAGTGACTTTGCAAGAAGAAATTTGAAAACAAATCTAAGATGAAATAACAAAGACTGTTTTTCTGAATTAAGTTCTTTCTGTCAGACAACAGAATGTCTTCCATTCTAAGACGAAACTCTTAAAGTTCTGTAGGACGAAATTTTTTGTTTTAATACGAAATATAAATACAATCTTTGGAAAAACTGCCCAGCTTTTCAATATTAAACTCGTAACCGGATAGCGTAGTCGGTATAGCGACACGATATGGTCTGGACGGTCCGCAGATCGAATCATGGTATGGTGAGGTTTGCCGCACCTGTTCAGACCGGCTATGGGGCCCACTTATCCTCTTACACAATGGGTACAGGACCACTCCCGGGGGTAAAACGGCAGAGGCGTGGTGTTAACCAACCACCCGAATCGAAAGAAGAGGAGAGCTATACCCCTACTCTCCTTCTGGGTCTTCATGGCAGGTGATAAGAGTGAACTTCACCGTACTTGGTGGTACACATAAAATACGGCGTTTCTTTTCCTGTTTGAAAAGCACCGGCCGACGCTCTGGTGACTTTTTTGGGACTTTCTAAAGTTTATTATCATGGCGATCGTTTGTCTAGCTCCCGTCGTCGATTGTTAAACTTCCCCGATATGCGGCATGCGACGGAACACTGGCACAGAGTCAAGAAAAGGGATGGGCCGACGCTTATCGCTTAACCCCCCCTCCCCAATAGTGTGTAGAAACTGAACTTAACTAATCAACCATAAGACAGAACTCCAACCACTTTGGATGTCTGGGTTTAGGTGTGATAAATAAACAGTACGAGGGGTTGTAGGCTGAAAACATCTGGCTGTGGGTGGGGACCGGAAACCAGTTCTTGTTAGTATTATAAATGAAAATTCGCCTTTGATAAAAGGAAATTTCTTGTTTCGGTGAAAGAATGTAACTTCTCAAGAAAGACTGTTTCGTGGATTTACTGGACTTAGCGCAAAGCAAACTGTTGTCTGATTCGACTTAGATAATTTTCATTAAATAAAGTGAAATACCAACTTGGTGCAACAAGGTAATTTTATTGATGTATTCTTAGCTCGACATGTTTCGGGTATATACAACCATCATCAGGAGCATTAGGTGTTGAGTTGCAGCATATGGTTTTCTGCACCGAGTTTTTGGATGGGTGGTAGTCTTGAGAGCCGCCGTGTAGGTCGTGTGTACGGTGCGGATGTGTACCCGAAACATGTCGGGCTAAGAATACATCAATAAAATTACCTAGTTGCACCAAGTTGGCATTTCACTTTATTTCATTAGGAAGAAGTACGTTCAAACAACACTCAGTTTTCATTAACTTTATGTTGTGGTTTCCTGGCTTAGACACTTTGAAGAATTTATAACATTTAAGATACTTATGGTTGTTTTATAAGTAGCTGTCGACATTCTGGACCATGTTTTTTGCCTCTGCCTTCGAGATAAAAGTAGACAGAGCTGAAATATAGAAATTATGATTACCACGTTACTAACTGCAGGATATCCCAACCCACAAGAACTAGCCCAAATTTTTATTAACGCGTTTGGAATCTTTGGAAGAGGAAACGACACCGAGACACATTTTTTTCTGAGTACTGCAGCATTTCCCTGCCAGCATCATATGACCGGTGCTCTATATTCTTATTCATTCTCCTGAAATCGAAGGTACGTTTTCTATGTATGCACTCTCGAAACTCATGAAATTTGTTAAATTTTACGTCACTCACTTTGCTGACAGAAGGCACCAAAAATGTGGAAACAGGAACTCTTGATGCTGCAGTCTGTCTTGTCTCGCCCTGTCCCGAAGTACAACGTTGTCGTCAGGGCTACCACGATAACCAGGGCAACTATGATAAAAGCTGTCCACAGTGGAGTATTGAAGGGATGTAATACATGTCTTAGTGTATCCTGTTCTGCGCTGGGCTGTCTGATGTATACCGCTAATCTGTAAAGGAAATGAATAGAGGGATGTCACGTCCCATCAGAGGAGAAACTGAAGACATGGCGTAAGAAAAATTGACAAGGCTAAAACTTTCCTTGGGAAAAGTATTGATAATTCTTCCGTGGATACTTTTACCTATACGAATAGTAAAAAAACAGATAAAATTTTCAAAAAGTCTAATTATTTCTAAGTGTATGTTTAGAATAAAGGATTAGCTTTTATTGAATGTTCAGTAAAAAGGGAGGAATTAAATACTGTCTAAATTCTAAGATAATAAGTTTTGTCACGAAGGTGACTATGAAGATTCGTGACTTTATGAATGTGGCACCTTATCGACTGGTAGAAATGAGCCGCAGTTCTGAAGGAACCTACTACTGCCACATCACACTTTAATGAACAACGCAGCAGTACCATCCCAAAATGCAGCGATAAATTCACGCAACTTCATAATACGTTAGGCTTCATTGCTACTGGAGTGAGAATGTGGAGTTTTTTTTTTAATTTTTCGTGGTTATACTAAGCTGTTCGCATGATGCGTTCTCTGCTTGTAAGTACTTTAAAGTTGTAGACTTCTGTGGCTAGGCTCTGATTGTGGTGCTAATGTGACAGTCATGTGAAAACGCCTTAAAACCTTTATAGCAACGATTGAAACACTTTGTCTTCTGGGTTAGTGTAGACGGTATAACGACTCGCTACGGACTGGACGTTTCGAGGATCGAATGCCGGCGAGGGCGAGATTTTCCTTGCCTTCCAGACCGACTTCTAGGCCCACCCAGCCTCCTGTACATGGGTAGATGGTCTCTTTCCGGAACGTGTTGCTGACCACCCACGTCCTTCTAGTTCCAGATTGCGAATTGGTAGTGATTGTACCTCCTTCTCTCATGTGCGCTTGCTTTGGTATATCATGGGGTGACGGTTTAAGTATACTTCAATGTCTTGAGGCTCTTCCCATGACACCAATGTGATGCCTGATAATGGTTCTAGAGCCCAAACATGTTGATTGTAAATAAAGAACTTACATATACGTAAGTATACGTACTTGGTTATATATTATTTAATTAAACTGGTTTAACTGGTTTACACGGTAATGGTTTCCGTATTACAAAATTTGATATAGTGATTCGAGTTATTTAATCGAAGTTATGTAATTTACTGCTGCATTGGATTTAACCCACTATGAAAGTAACAGAAATTTGTAGCACTTACTTCGAATGTAAAATTGGAGGTAAATAGTGAACATCATCCATGCGTTCCGCTGTGCTGGAGAACAAGCTAATGCCAAGTTCTACCTTTTCCGTGACAATTAAACCCACGATTCCATTCCAAGTTCCATTCTCGTTTCGCAATCCATATGCACCGTCTGAGGGGATCACATATTCAGTACTGTGGAGCAGAAATGTGAAATTTTGTGATTATGTACCAATTACGTACGTTGCTGTTATAAAACGAGCTGCACGGAATGCTTGAGAAGCTAATGGTTGCTCATCTGAACAGGCAGTTTTATTGCCTTATTCATCAGAGCCCACCACTGGTCGCCTGCACAAATTTAAACTGTAAAATTTTGCATGTAGTCAGCGTATCGTTTCTTTCCTCTCATTTGCATACAGAAAGGCGTGTTTGATGTTTGTTGGACCGTGCATCATTGTGATAACTGAAGAATAAAAACCAACTAGATGCCACTTATTATTTTATTGTACTTCTTATAAGCTGAACATGTTTCGGGCATTACTATGCCCATCATCAGGAGCTCGCGACTATAATGTTGATTACCACATTGGTCCTTTCGTTCTTGGTTTGCTTTAGGTTGGAGGTTAGGTGCGGTTAGGCTGGAGTAGTGTCCGGGCTGCAGGCTAAAGCACGACCGCAGCCTGGAGACCACTCCAGCCTAACCGCACCTAACCTCCAACCTACAGCAAACCAAGAACGAAAAGACCAATGTGGTAATCAACACTATAGTCGCGAGCTCCTGATGATGGGCATAGTAGTGCCTGAAATATGTTGAACCTGTAAGAAGTACAATAAAATAATAAGTGGCATCTATTTGGTTTTTATTCTTCAGAAAGGTGTGTATTGAGAGCGAATTTTGTTAATTGTACACGACACCTTTTGTAACGGAACACAAACAATCTGAAAGGCAAGGAAAACATCATTTTTAGTAAGACAGTGTTGAAGGAATGCACTCACGTAAAGTTCATCCTGTTTTGAAGTTCCTTGAGTATCCACATTGAGATCCCAACGAATGCAACCGGTTTTTTGTCTTTGTACTGCGTTGGTATAATGTAGGGCGCCTGTAAGAAAAATGACTTGTTGAACACTTTTATATGCAAGCCTTATATTACACAGGGGCTATTAGTGTGTAGCCGGTCGATAGTTTACAATTTTCATCTATACGTAAGGCACAAACAGATATTGTTTTCACCCATCTACCTCTTTAGGTTAAGGACTGCGAAGGGCACTTAAAAATCATAATACTACTAAATATTTCAAATTGCGAGCTTGACATGTTCTTGCAAGGCAGTCCTTTAGAGTAATAGACACGTCAAACAATAATAAAAAAAAACTGTAAAATTCCAAAATAGACGCTGTAATTCAACAGTAGCTTAGGTATTTTTCGACTATATAATAATTGCTTATTCATAAGCTGGTTAAAAATTTCCCGCGGTATTGCATTTTAGATTCTTTTAAAATATTCCTAAATTTTCATTTAGTCCTGAAGTGAGAACTTTAGGGTTCTTTTGAAGAAGAAGAATTACACGCGTAATCAGATTAAAGATTATGTGGTATCAAAGGAGTGTAGGAAGCCAATTTTGACGCTTTTGTATCATTTCATTAATTGTATAAATTGTAATATCGGCGTGCTGATAAGTACTTAGCCCGGCCAGGAAGGAAACAAGCTCAGAAGCATGTCAGGGACGCGCGCGATTTCAACAACATCGAGACGCGAGCTGTCATCAAGTTTTTTTTTTCTGCAAGGTAAGGCGCCGAAGGAAATTCACGTCATTCTGACAGAAACATCAGCTTATTTCCTTCCTGGTCGGGTTAAGGACTTATCAGCACCCCTGTAAGTGTAACTGAGGAATGTAAAGTTCTTTTGTTTTACGAAATAGTTACAAATCACCTAATTCTCTATATAAGTACTTGCATATTGAGTTGGTTTTTCTGAATAATGTTTGTCTTTAAAGCCCATATTTTTACATAAATCCATAAAATTACCCAGCAGAGTCACCTGTGACATTTCGCCTCTTTGTTCCCGTGGGTCAGGAAATTCTAAGTCTCATTTCCAGATTGAAATGACAAATCATTGTATTTCAAATCGGATGTGTGGATGGCTTGCGTTCTGAGGGTTTAGGCAAAAGAAAAAGGAGAAGAACAATTATGAATAAAATTAAGTAACAAGAACATCAATAGGAAAATGCCGAAAAGAATATGAATTAATGGAGAAAAGCGGTAAAGGAGGAAAAAGGAATAAAGCAGATTACGAAAAACGAGAAAATGAATAGAGAGTAGAAGTAAAACTAGACGAAGAAGAAAAAGAAGAAGAAGAGAATTTCTTAAAATTTTCCGTTTTATATCGCCTTCGTAGTACATTTTTGAGGTAACTGAAAGTCATACTTCTTATTCGGAAGGTCCCACGTTCAAATCCGGAGACCGGTTATCTAGACTGAGGTCTCTCAAGCAGTTCCTCATTCCACACAGGTAATTGCCCTGCTCCTTACACATCCTTCTAGCATCATTATCATCTGATTATACTACCATTTTACACGCAGAACTTGTAAATTGTAGTATTCTCTATGAAAAGAACTTGAAATGTCGTCTGTATCAATACCTGTGGTCGTAGAGCCCCCTTGATGACGACACCATTGAGATGTCTCCTCCTCTTTACAAACGGAGCCATGAACCAAGTAAGGCCGGTAACAGAACTCCATTTACCAACACGAAACTTTTGAAGCATTTGTGTAGCATGGATATTGAACACCTCAGTGAGTTTTACCTCCTGGCTTTTGCCCTTCGATATCGACGAAATCTGAGCTACCAGAAACTCAGAATCGAAAGGAATGTAAATTTTGTCGAAGAACTCTTCCAGTGATAACATTGTGTCCAAAAATATAAGCCACTTCCCCCTCCGTAGTCTTCTGC
>Ga0131853_10014579_pt1 | contig 14412 bp, 13 predicted proteins | sample TergutLab28metaG_FD_92764 | JGI IMG/M metagenome (GOLD analysis project Ga0131853, IMG submission 92764) | Labiotermes labralis P1 segment gut microbial communities from Petit-Saut dam, French Guiana - Lab288 P1 (version 2) (version 2) | ecosystem: Host-associated > Arthropoda: Insects >... | reverse complement strand
TTACATATTAGCCAAACAACAAACACACTCATACGGTAATACCGTTCACAGTATGGTACTGCATCGAATGTTTACATATTAGCCAAACAACAAACACACTCATACGGTAATACCGTTCACAGTGCTGCAGAATTTCGTGAAGTGTTGGTCGATAATTTGCAATATCTCCCAGCTTCAAAAAAAAAATTAATTCCAATATTTAAATACTAGCGAATTTATGTATATAATAACATTGATTAATGTCACTTTGGAGCAAATTATAGTTGGCGATACTACGTCATAGCAATTGATTACGACCGTTACGTCTTTGTCAAGCAATGCACCTTCGATTCTAACTAACCTAAGTCTGTGTCTTGTGAATATTTTACATAATTAACAAAGTGAACATTTTCGAAAAGTAAGTATTAGATGCGTGATGGCTCTCCGTCCATCCGGCTGTCCACATCGAATAAGGCGGCTCTTAATGGATGGATTTAGAAAAAAATTATATTTTAGAACTTTACAAAAAATGTGGTCATAATTTATTTATTTCAAATTCTGAATAAGATAATGGGTACTTTACATAAAGGCAAGCGAATGTATAAGGAAAATATGCAACGAATTCTTCTTTAAAAAAAGAAAGTATTCCGAAGGTGTTTGTAGACAAAACTAAGAAACCTTTGAACAAAATTAAGAAAACACTTTCTCAAGGCTCTGGACCACATTTTGTTCAATACAATTGGTATGATGCTGAAAGGGCATAGTATTTAGCATATAAGATGTGTTTACTTAACAAAATTAAGACTGTTTTAAATAATTTAATATTTATCTCTGACGATGCGCCATGAAAAATCTGCCTCATGCTTGCGGTTTATTTGAACATCCATGGGGCACTTTTGAACATAAATAAAATTACTGAATATAAATGAATGTAAATGAATTTAATGTCCGTAAACGCACACTCTTTCTCTGTCTACATAATTATTTCCTCAAGGAATTAATACCACAATATTTCAGTGCTGTAACGCATGCAGTAACACCGAAAGAAATTGGTCGTAGAAGTTTCGCCTCAATGCCTTCCTTTCTATTTCACTTTTGTTACCTTTATCACAAAAGACAAACTGCAATGTCTCATCTCGCTCCGCACAAACTTCACCTTATTGTGAAAGCTTCATTTCCTTCAACTTTCCCAGCGTAGAGCACCTTGGTTTTCTTAGGAGAAAACTAAATGAACACAGAATCATCTGCTGTTATTTTGTGATCTTCACTTGTCTTGGGTGTTTCTAATAAATCGTCAATTTTCTCATTGGATTTTTTAAATCAAATTCACTAGAGGAAGAAATTAATTTTTGTAACATTCTTCTGCTATATTTAATATCTGTATTGTTCAGCCCCTTTGCAATATTTCTTCTTTATAGTTGTCCTTCCAAGTGCTTCTTGTTCACTGCGATCCATTATTGGAGAATCGGTTACAATGCGATAACTCAACTACTTCCTCCGTTTTCTGTCGCATCTCGGTTCAGGTTTAGTGAATGGACGCACATCTTCTGGTTAAAGGCTATCTTTATTCGTTCCAGAAATGTCTCGTGCTACAGGGGTGCTAGCAGAACAAACAGGTATCTGTTAGTTACGAATTTATTTTTCCATAGGCTTAATAGTTGATGGCTCCAACTCCTCGTCACTGAAGTCAAGTCATTACAATTGCCATGTACAATTCTTAACAAAAGCTTCTGTTATATTCTTCGCAGTAAAATAAGCTTGATTTACAGCATATTTCAATGATGCCAGGTGAAGGACTGATATCAATTCACCAGGATATGCAGTCATCCAATCTTATTGTGCCGCGCGTAATTTTCCATTTAATGGTCTCATCACGCCTACATCCAGTGGCTGTAATGGACGAGAACAGCGGGGAGGAAAATTTAATAAGGTGATTCAGTTTTCCCTAGCATAGAAAATGGAATCAGGAGTGCAATGACTTTCACGATTGACGACTAGTAGAATTACACGATGTTCTTTGGAGCTTCTGGTATGTTACTTGGCAATTTCAAGGACTTTCAACAATAGAGGTCCTCTGATCCAGCTGCTTAGAGGACTAATCACCATCCCCAAGCTTCCAGGTTGTGCAACAAACATCAGATAGTCGGGAAATATTGCTCTTGGGTAGATGAAATCTGCTGGTAAATTATTGCCAGCAGTTCTGATGATCATACCTACGGTAATCACATTTCCTTGTTCACCACAGACAGCTTGTCCAACCAATTTTTTTCCAATCTGAGCAACATTGTTCGCAGACTGTGCAACTGTAGACACTCCAGTTTCGTCAATGTTATGCACTCTGCCAGCAACAAAATTCCAAGTGCATGCTCATAATTGTGGAAGAATTCCATTACGTTTGTTTTGTTGAAAGCGGTGGTCCCGAACACACTTACATTATCCGGCTTCCTTTCTTGATGCCCAGCAACCAGTCAATTCCTTCAGTCTTGTTATCAATCCAGCTACTAGGAAAATTTAATCTGCATTCATCTGACACAACCGTACGCCAGCTGACGGAATTGTTTATATGTCATTCCGTAATTCATTTTGGAACACTTAGTTAAGTAGTCTACTAAAATCTACGGCTGGTTTACTTTGACAATTTGCCGAATTGTTTAACGTGATTGCACTCGTCAATATTTCTGATTTTTTAAATTCTGTAATGCAGTGTTGTATGGGTCATTCCGTATCTGGAAGCTGCAAATCTTACGGACAGCCTCATTTTCTGCACAGCTCTGGCGGCTCCTTATATAACCACTTCTGGCACATTGGGATTACTTCTCTTATTTAAATATGTGCGAACCATTTCTTTGTCCTAAAATAGTTATAAGCTACTATCAGTTTCTTCCAAAATAGAAATTAGAATCATGGAAATACAAACGGGCACACATAAAAATTGTTCAAATGTGCCTTTCAGAGCAATGTTCAAATCTACCCAACGTGCAAACGCGAAATATAACTTTTGTTAAAATAAAGAGGGAATAATTACAGAAGATATACCGATAGCACAAGATAAATGAAATATTTCGTATTTAATAAGACATAATCAAACTTACCTCTACCAACATAATGTAGACACGAATAGCTTAGAAGTTAAAATTAAAAAATTTACTTCATGAACAATCCAGTACTTGTCACTCCACATAAACCAGACTAAACACTACAATGGAGGGAAAGTGGATGTCAACTGCTGAGCAGGGTTAACACTTCGAAATTCAAAAGTAGTGACATACACTTTTACTGAAGGTAATATATTTAAATTGTTCAACAGTGCCCCTTGTACAAAATGTGCTCCATTCTCCCCTAATCCCGTGCGTTTCGCTAAGGCCTAGGTCAACCAGTTTGTAAAGCTACCGAAAGCTATGTATACCCACAGCGTATATTTGTATTGAATGTCTATAAGAAAGGAAGGCAATATATACTGTAGGGGGGAAGCTGGGGGGAGGTGTGTAAACGGTAGAAACATGAGAATTTGTCATTAGTCACAGTTTAGACAATTCCAGAGCAAGGAATTTTCAAACTTACAATATTCGTTTATCAGATTGCATAGAATGTTTTTGTGGGATATCGAAGTAAACACCCACACAAAGAGACACTGAAGGACGTTTTGATTTATTTGCAAGAGAACAACACAGATGTCAGTCAGGTGGTGGAATACGGGAGAGTTAACTGCAAGTAGACACAATCTTCAACAGCAGGAGAAAGTTCCTCATAGAGATAGTGGCGTAGGAAATGGAGGGAAACCTTCTGTGATTTTAAATATTATGGACAATTGAATGTATTCCTTGTATGCAAACTGCTATGCCAGAACTACAAATTATATTTAATTAACTTAAATATCACACATTCTCTTTCCTTTTTGTCACTTTGGGACAACCAGAGGTTACTAAATGTTATCGAGGACCTTACCTTGAATTCCAAGAAACCCAGTTTATATGGTGACTACCCTACGGTCTGGAGAAAAGTGGTTCTGTTCACCTAAATGGGCAACAGAACTTTCTCTTGTCCAATGTGTCCATTCTGGATCTCAGAACATGCTTCTTAGTAAAGGAGTAACGGTGCTTCTTTTAGCTGGAAAAAGTGGACGGGAATTGAAGTTAACGCAGATCAACTTCTAGTGCCCTCGCATATACTAAGTAATGAGAGGAGGTGTGCTTATACTCCTCTAAAATTAACCACGGTATTTACTTCATTGTAGCACTGAGACAATGTGACCTTCACCATTTCCAGGCTGTCTTTCTGGAAACATTCCAATGTGTGTCGACAACGATTAGCTCTTCAAATTCCAGTCGTGATTTTATGTACCTCAATGTTTTTAACCCATAAAATATACGTAATGCATTACCACGTATTTGTGTGTTCCTAATGATTTTCAGAACAAAGAGAAAGTATTTCCCAATACAATATTAGGTGGTTCCTTATAATAACCGAGATGGAGAGAATGTGCCTTTTTATAGAGTTATCTGAACACTAAAGAGGCCATTACAAGGCTCCAGCTGTTACTCGACGAAAATTGACGGGGGAGAATTGAGTTCGAAACAAAATATTCCATCTTGAATATGTGGTGGACAAAATGTAGCACTGTAATAAGTTTTTTCTCAGTACTTGAGTTCTGCCCTGTCAGCAATATTCCGCACACACTCTACAATCGTCTTCACCGAATGCCGCTCGTACCAGAAGAAAGAACGGTCAATGTCTGGTAACATTCAAAAAGCAAAGCTCTTTCTGATATTAATAATACTGTGAAAACTAAACATTAGCTTGACACAAAGATGATTCTTAATTTTCAGTACGTAGCCGAATAAGGAGACCCATTGAATATACTTTCCCCCCAATAAATATGTGAAAATTAAAGTCTGAGGTCAGAGTAAGAATTCCTACTACAACAGACTAATGTTAATTTTAGTACTAACAAAACATGAAATGCACATATAATATAAGAGTGATATTTGGCATGACGGACATTTTTCAAATATTTACAAAATTAATCAACTGAGGTCACACAATGTTGCTCACAGCTATGATCATGCTTCCTTTAATGTAGACTGTTGTTACGATATTGTGCATATGGTGTTGTGTTGTGCGTGTGTATGTGTGTTTGTTTGTGTGTGTGTGTTTGTTTCATTGATTGGGATCATCCACAAAAATAATCCACTACATCTACAGTGAGTTATTATAAAAGCCGTGAGTAAGGATGAAAGTCAAACTACCGTCGATTAAAGACATAATGAAGCAATATCCATATTTATTAACGTACAGTCACTCATCATTAAAGAAAATTTTAGATATTTATATCCTTAGAATTCTAAATAATGCGAACTTCTCTAACCAACATTGAGAGTCACTACCGAAGTACCGTCCTGCCTGAACTATCTGCAGTCAGCACAGCGATTACCACCACAGCGGTAGTCTACATGATGTATTGTAACAAACTGCGTCTCACTCTTCTCGCTGAAAAAGACAATTTTTGAAGTAGAACAAGCCAAATTTGTCCAGACTAGCAGAAGAAGTATCGCTATACACTTTCCTTAACCTTCGTGCTAGCAAGATTGAATGGCCAAGGCAAATCACCGCATAAATTACAACACAAAACAAATTGGTTCCAAATGTAGAGGGTCTTTGTTGCGACCCATTTGCCGATCTGTCTGTCTGCCTGTCTGTCCATCTTTCCTCAAGTTTTGAAGACCCATAATTATATCCCGGTGACTTTCAGTCTTACTGACGCAGTTCATCGTAATTACTCAGATATTAAGATAATTCTATATAACTTGCTTGACATTTACACAAAAGAGCTGTTATTGTGGGTTTCAAAACGCGAAATACATTTTTTCTTTAAAGCATTTAGAGTACCTTTTCAAGAACTTGGGTGTTCATTTTGGTAAAACTGATACCAATGATATAAAGGTCGTTGCTTTTTTTCTCAGTTTCTGCCAGTGTTTTCATTTATCGTTTTACGCAGTCAGACGGAATGACTCAATTATAAACCAAACACTAACCGTCCTTTTTTCGCATCCTTCCCTGCGTTATACCTCAACACAGCACAACTTTTCCAAGCAGTGTTCTGTTATAATATATAAATTACTGAATATAAAATATGTTTCGAATTTCTCTACAAAATTTGCCTGGAATTTAAAGGTACGTGTATGAAAAGAATTTGACGTGACCCAAATGTGGTCTTCTTTTAGGTAAAATTTAGTATTGACATATTTTAATAAGACATGAGTTTACTAGACATATTTCGGAAAATTCACAAACATCAAATTTCAAGATAACCCGTCCCTTTTGAAGGATGTTGTTGAAGGCGGAAGGACAGAGAGATATTTGGACAAATAAGAAGAAGCTAATGGTCGCTATCTCTATTTAGCGGACAATCTTAAAAATACGTACTTTGAATATATAAAGAAGGGATCGTACATTTCCCCTACTTACAAGCAGCATTGATATCAGGTAACAACCCATATACGCAGTCCATTGGAGGTCACACCTGAATTGCGTTCTGAGAATCATGAATATAATTTTCACGCTGAAGCTCATTCATTCTGAATTTCATTCGGGTAATCTCTAGTAACATTTATTGATACGTCACAAACATTTCTTTCCATTCACCTCCAATTTATCATATGCTAAAGAACGCACAGTGCACTGATCAATGCAGTGTGCATAAAATTACTGCTGATATCCACTTGATGTTTGAAGTGCAAGTTACAGTGAAGTTAAAGAGGGCAGCGTGCAGGCTGTCTGATGTTGACTCAATTTCTTCAAAATCAGAAGAATTCCTTTTCGTGTATTTTGCGTGATATCTTTACAAAGGTACAAATGTTAGGTTATGAAAGGAAAATTAAGCTTAATATTTAAGGGAATTTGGTCTGAATCTAATATCAAATAATGTCTGTGCACTTGGTTGAAACCTTCTGTCCAGCCAGAAGTTTGAACATGAAATTTGGTTAAGGAAGAATCAAAAGAAAATTGTACTGACTTGTAGAAGACGCACAGGCATATGTCTGTCCTTAGGCAGTAATGCTGCAGGAGAACAGCCAATGTAACATAAGAGTGCGTCACTGTGTTCTCTGCGCGAAGGGAAAGATCACTCAAAGTCAATTAACATATAACTTGTTTTCATGAATTACATGAATTAAAACCAAACTGATACCAATTACTTTTGGGGATAATTGACCAGTTAGCGTCGGTTTTTTGCGACTGCGACTTTGAAATAAAACTGATGGATTATGATTGGACTAAGTTGGGTATTCGTTTCTTGGCAATGCTTCCTGAAACATTCAGCTGTTAAAATTGCTGCTTGGTTTTATATTTCATTAGTTGTTCAAGTAACGCGCTCTCACTAGAACATATCAGACTGAATACTTCTAAGTAACTGCATGATTTATGAATAATTTGCTACAGATTTAAAAGGAAACAATCGTATCCTAATTAAATCACATGTAATTGATTTCAGGCAAGTTCTGTGAAAAAGCAATAGTAAATATAATCACCTTTTCAGGCGAGTTCGTAAAATTGCGAAATGTGATTATTTGCTTCATTCCATCTGTCTGTCCGCATGGAACATCTCGTGTGCTACTGGAGGAAAATTCATTAAAATTAATATAGTATTATTTCAAAAGATTTTCGAAAAATATAAGTTCTTTAAACCCTGACAAGCCTATCAGTTATTTTAGAAAAAGGCCATTATTCATTTATGTTAATGTGTAGTCACATCTACATAAAAGAAGAAACGTTTCAAGAAAACGTTGTACAGAAAATCAAGAAACATATTCTATGTTCAATTCTTTTCGAAAACCCTGCTCTTTTTGAAATAATGTTAACAAATTTGGCATTTAACAAATTTAATATTTTACCACGTGTTTAATATGTCTAGTTTTCTCTCCACACTGAAGTAGTCCATACAAATTTAGAGATACGTGGCAGCTAGAACTACTGATCTGAATGTTTCAGGCTCAAATCTAGACTAACTGTCACTAAACTCTATCAGCTTTCCCAATTCATCAACAGCACGCAGCCATATTTTCTCAAACTTTTACATAATAGCCAAACAACCAACTTTATCTTACTGCAATACTGTTAAAAATCTTTGAAAAATTTGAAAAATATCATTAAATAATATACAATCTCCCTCTTCCTCACACAAAGTAACATAAATTTTGAAATTGTAAATAACTATTCTACACAATAATATTCATTTAAGTCACTTTTGCCGCATTTTTGAGTGGGCGAGCATACGTCATAGCAGTTGACTACGATCGTGACGTCATTGTCAATACTGCCAAGATTAACGCTATTTGAACATTTTAAAAAACGGTGGAACAAAATTCTTTCTTTTCTAAATCTGACAAGAATAGAGGATATTTTACATAAAGTACATTTATGAAAACAACTCGACGAATTCTTCTTATAACAAGAAACCGAAATATTCTTAGACAAAAAAGATAATATCATGTTCAAAAACTTCCTTTCTGAAAATTGTTTCGTTTATGAGATAATGTGAAAAATATGGTACAGACAAACACGCAACACGTGATAATATAATAAGGCGCATGCGCTTTGCGTGCTGGTTAGATAAGTCTAGGAACCCCCACTGGGAATATGTACAACTTATTGCTTTCAACGTCAGCAATTTTTACACAACCGCACCATAAAGTCAGGGCTGTAAATACATTGTCTGCTTCGTTTTGTTTTTGCCTTTGCAAATCGTGCTGTTGTTCTACACTAACAAATAAATTTCCACAAGCAATGTACAAACGCACAAATTTTTAACAAAATATGACTCCATTATACCGATTCAACATCATAAATAATCTACAATATTCAAGCCAGTAAGAAAAATATCCAAATTTCTGTTTTCCTATGTATTCCTGTGCGTTCCGCTAACGCCTATGTCAACCAGTTCTTAGCGCTACCGAACGCTAGCACAGGGTGAAATTGTACGGATTGCTGTAAGATAATAAGGTAATATAGGGAAATGTACTGGAGATGGGAAAAGCTGAGGGGAGATATGGAGACGGTAGAAACATGAGAACATGTTCTTAATATTAATTTGGAAATAAAGACTGCTGTAAAAGCTAAACAGTAGCTTGGCACATCGGCGATACTTAATGCTCAGCGCTTAGAAGAATAATACGAACACAAAATGAAACTTCGCAAAACATTATGTGAAAATTAAACGACTAGGCGACAATTCGACAGAAGGATGTTAATTTATTAGTTACAACACAGGAAAACTGCAGGGGAACGTTCTGATATTTGTTATGCTGGACACCCATTAGGAGGATGTTGTTACATCTCACAAGATTTGAGTTTCTTTTTAAAAATCTGCTCAAGTGAAAGCGACCTATATAATTCTTTTTTGAAAAGTTAACAGACGTCCTACCTGGACTGTGTTCGCTGGTGGAGGGGATGGTACTTTGGCTTGAATTACCGGAATGTCAAAAATAAAGTACATACGTACAAAATTAATTTACAGTCAAATGCATGGATTATAGGATCTAATCCCGGAGCCTGCCACGGAAGTCTGTGTGTTGTGAGTGCTGCATATTGTTATGTTACACAGAGGTCTGTGCGACGGAGCTATCAATGGTCGAGAGGAGTCCTACCGTGTGTCTGTATGTGTATGTGTGTGAGTGTGTGATTTTGAGTGTGTTTGTGCGTGTGTGTGTGTGTGTGAGTCTGTGAGTGAGTGCGTGTGCGCGTGTGTGAACGTGAGTGTGTTTGTATGCGAACGCGGGTGTGCGAGTGTGTTGTGTGGGCGTGTGTTTATTGTGTGTGTGACTGTGTGTGAGCGCGTGTGTGTGTTGTGCGAACGCGGATGTGTGTTTCAGTGTGTGTGTGTGTGTGTGTGTGTGTGTGTGTGCGTCTCTGTGAGAGTGTTTGGGTGTGTGAGTGTATTTGTACACTTTTGTGAGTGAGTGTATTCATGTTCTTGCGTGTGAGTGTGTGTGTGTGTGTGTGTGAGTGTGTGTTAGGTTTGTATATGTTTATGTGTGTGCTCGTGTGTGTGTGTTTGCGCGAGCACGCGCACGTGTGTGTTGTGTGTGTGTTTGAGCACGCTTGTGTGTGTGAGTGTATCTGTGTGTGAGTGTGGTGTGTGTGCGTGCGAGCGCGCATTTAGTTGTGTAGGTGTGAGTGTACGGATAAGTATGTTTGTGTGTGAGAGACTGTTGTGTGTGTTTGTGTCCATATGTGTGTGTTTTGTGTTCATATGATTATGCGTGTACGGGTGCGTGTGTGTGTGTGTTTTTTTTGTGAGAACGGACGTGTATGTGTGTGAGTTTGTATGTTTTTAAGAGTGTGTGAATTAGTGTGTATATTTGTAAGGGTGTGTGAAGGAGTGTGTTTGTATTTGTGTGCGTGTTTTTCGCGCGTAAGCGACCTCGTATATATATTTGTATTTGTGCGTGAATATGTTTGTGTGTGTGTTTGTGTGTGAGTGTGTGTGTGTGTGAGTGTTGTGTGTATGTATGTACGTGCGCATGTGTGTGTGTATGTGTGCGAGCGCGTGTGTATGTGCATTTGTGTGTGTGGGGGGGGGGTTGATTGGGTGTGAGCGAACACGCGTATGTGTTTCATTCATTGCGATTAACAACAAAACTGATGCTCTACACTACAGTCAGTTACTATAAGAGACCTGAAACAGAAAGAAAACTTACAGCCAATTAGAGATGCAATGAAACCATATATACATGAATTAATACACAGGCGTTCATCATAAAAGGTCAATGAGTTTAGATGTTTGTGTCCTCAGCATTTTGGATATTACCAACTTCTCTAACCAACCCTGATAATCACTACAGAAATACCGTCCGGCCTGAACTATCTGCAACCGGCACAGTGATTCCATCACAGCGGTCCTATACATGATATTTCGCAAGAAACTGCGTCTCACTCTTGTGCCTGAGAAAAGGTAATGTTCAAAGTAGAACAGGTCAAATTTGTTCAGAAGGGCAATATAATTATAACTATACTCTTTCTTTAACGTCGGTGATAAATTGGACTGAATGGTCAAGGCCAATCTCTGGACAAATATCCACACGAAAGTGAATCGTTACCAACTCTAGAGGAGTTTTGGTACGCCCCATGTCCAGTCTCTTGTTGCTGAAAGATTTTGTATAGTCCATGAATGAGTGAAAGACGTGAAGAACACCGAGTGTGACAAATAAATTAAAGTGCAGTTTTCATAAGCACAATTAGTGACATCGTGTCTGTCTGTCGATCTGTCTGTCTGACCGCTTTTCCTCAAGTTTTGAAAACCCTTAATTATTACACGCTGGCCTTCATTCTTTATGGCTCAGTTCTTCGTTTTTACTCAGACTTTAAGATAATTCCATATCACTTGCTCGACATGCACTTAAAAACCCTTTTTTATAGGTTTCGAAACAAGAAATACCTAGCTTTTAGAGTGCCTTTCGAAGCTGTTGGATGTGAAATTAAAACAAGAATGATAACAGTTTTAGGAAGGCCTTTTCGAAATTTCTCATTTTCTGTCAGTGTTGCCGTGAATCATTTTACGAGATCAGACGAAATTAATCAAATATGAAACAGTAAGTATTAAATACTATCGGTTTTTATCCGCATTCTTGCCTAAGTTATACCGCAACGCACAGCCAATTCTTTCCTTGCAGTATTGTATTGTAATACGGACTGAAACTTAAAGATGTGTTGATATTCTATAAAATTTGTCTGGAATTGGACATTTATAAGATGGATTCAACGATACCTAATCGTAAATGTGGATAAGTCTTCATATGAAGTGAATTTTAATCTTTTCATACTTTAGTAAGACTTGAATTTTTAGACAGATTTCGAAAAATTCACAATATATAATTAGAGGAAAATCCATCACTTGCGAAAGGGTTTGTTGAATGCGGACAGACGGACAGACAGACAGATGGACAAAAAAAAATGAAGCTAATAGTCGGTTATCACTGTTTTGCTCACAATCGTAAAAAAAAAGGAAGGTTCGAAAATATTCCTTTCATTCAGGCAGCATTGGTTTCAGGTCAAAACAAATATACACATAGTCCATTGACAGACACAGCTGCTTTGTATTCTGAGAGACATGAAATCAGTTTTCACGCTGAAGTTCAGGCATTATGAATTTCATCGTGGATTCTCTTGTTTTAATTATTATTATGTCACTCCCATTTACTTCCTGACACGGCCAAGTGTAAATCATGCTGTATTCTTGTCGGATTTTATTTCACTCCGTATTTTCTATTCATACTTTGGAAAAACTCAAAGAGTAGATTTCCCCAATTTTACGAGCGTCCTAAAACAGCCTACAAATCTACAGAATGCCTGTGAAAATTCTGGCCTTCCTACAGGCAGTTGACCTGATGTCACCATACTATCTGTCCGCCATAAACAGATATACAAGCGTTTCATTGGCTGACACAAATGTTTTGAATGCGTTTTCAAATACTATTCTGTATTTCATTGGTGCTTGGTCTGTTAACGTTACTTATTCCGTCACTGCAATTTTCTTCATGACACCTGCATGACAAAAAAAAACACACTTTGCGCTGATGAGTAAAGGTGCATACAATTCATCCAGATGTCTACATAATGTATGACGTGCCTGCTACAATGAACGTATACAGAGCAAAATGTAGCTTGTCTGGTACTGACTGACATTTCTCCCCAATTTGAAAAAATTATTAATCGTGCATTTTGCTGAAGGTCTGTAATACTAACACTGAAAAAATAGCAAGGAACGCTACGATATCAAATGAAAAACTAAGCAACAGATTTAAACGTAAGTGGTCTTAGCCTAATATGAAATATTACCATTGCACGTGCTTGGAAAATTGGTATATGAAAAAGCGAAGAATGACTTGTAAACGGCGTTCAGGCTTGTGTGTGTCTTTAGCGAATAGGACTAGTGGGAGAGCTGCCGATGTATGTTGACGGTTTGTCCACTGTGTTTACTGTGGAAATAAAAATAGGGGTCAAAGACAATTAGTTTTCATAAACTGCAGGAATTTAAAACCAACATACTGCAGTTTATCTGCTCATATCTACAAAGTCACGAAAAAGACTGAATATTTTGTGTCGCTTAATAGAGAATTGTTTCAACTGCAACGTATAATTTAATAGTGAAGCGTGAGGAATGAATTATATATATATACATCGCTGCAAAAAGCGTAATGCATAAACCGAAGCCTTTAAAACAAGATTAGAATGAAGTGGATTGTACCATAAAAGCGGTATTTTTTGCACTTATAAAATTAAAATTGGAAAAACTGGAGGAAAACAGGTACAAATTACACAATGTTAACAGCAGCGCAACGTATTAAGGAAAGGGTGTAGCTTATGATTTAATTATGTTTTGTTTTTCTTTCTAATTCTTTGATTTTCTTATTATGGTCGCGTAACTCTAAGCAATGGCTGTAATATCTGCAGTACTGTGAGAAACAGAGCTGCAGAAATGATGGTTTAGATGATTTAGGAACCATTTCAACGATCGATGTTTACGAACGCCTGATACATGCCGCCATTCAACAAAAGTAGTCCCCTCCATAATTGTATTATCAAACTCACATTCCGTAACAAACACGAACCACAGTTCATACATATAATCAGAATAGAAACAACACGCTCAAAACAACAGACAATTGTTACAATTGTGTCCTCTTGACTTGAATTGTAACGTATATTTATAGAAGGCTGATAGTTCTACAAAGGGGTAATCGCGGAATTCAGCCGCTTCTCTTAGCCGTACGGACAAAACTGTAAATATTACATTATTATGAAATAGTGACCGTGTCAACGAAAGCAGTGAAAATCTTCAGGCAACTTTACACATAAAGCCAGAAATTCTTTGTTAAAAGGCGAACGTATCTCACAGTTTCTATGGTTAAAATTAATGTATTCACAATGACCTTGTTCAGACAAAGGAGCGTAGGAAGTCAAAAAGTGTTCGGTTATCGTAAGGCAAAACTACCCTAAAATTAAGTTAAAACAAAGTACTAGCGCACATTCAGGTGTTCCTCTTAAGATATGTTGACCTTCGACACGTACAGCTTATTCTGAAATGTGCCCTATAAAAGAGCCCACACGACTGAAACAACCGCACTGTCGAGGATCTAGAAGAAGACGCTGACTGCAATTGGAGTGTCTTTAAGTAAACTTTATGTTACTTTCGTTCTGTGGTGCTGCAGCCAAACTGAAAGGAAGGGTGACTGTTTGTTGAGGTTCCTAGTTCACACACAGACATAGACACAGTCCGTAAGAATTCTCCGAACGATTGACCAACTACCTACCTACACAACAAAAAAAAACAATAACCAGTATCCATAATATTTTCGGTGTCCGAGCCAAATAATCAGAACGAGGCCACTGCTGACATACAAATCCGACCGCACAGGCAGTAGGTTAGACGTAGCCACT
>Ga0131853_10014578_pt1 | contig 14412 bp, 8 predicted proteins | sample TergutLab28metaG_FD_92764 | JGI IMG/M metagenome (GOLD analysis project Ga0131853, IMG submission 92764) | Labiotermes labralis P1 segment gut microbial communities from Petit-Saut dam, French Guiana - Lab288 P1 (version 2) (version 2) | ecosystem: Host-associated > Arthropoda: Insects >... | reverse complement strand
TCCTACCTCGTGCATGAAGTTCTTATACTTTGTTTGTATTTAGTGTCCTGTACACAAAAAACGCATTGAAGAGCACACAGTTTAGCACATATAGTATTACCTTTTTTGACCATTTTACAGTTTTCTTCAGAACTGAGTAATAACTCAGGTACTGGTCTGCCCTGTCTACGCCCTTCATGAATTATTGTACTGTACAACAGCGCAAGGCTTCTTTATTTCCATGTTTGTTTTCCTGTCTTTCCGCCCTGTGTTTGCAATTGTTGCTTCATGGATCACACTTATCATTTGCACAAGTCTTATCCTTCCACACTTGCACCAATACATTACCTTTCCTCCGGAACACTGACTTCTCTTTTTCAAGCGCTTGCCTTCTCCTTCCAGGTCACATGGAATACCCCTGTTAGCCCTCATAGTGCTGCAGACTCACATTTCTGTCTGGCAATGTCTGAGCTTATCTCACACTGTTATAAAAATTGTCTTGATAGATGTGAGGAAAAATGGGTGTGGAAATCATGGGGTAAGTGGACCAGTAGAAGATCGCAATTGTTTACGTGAACTAGTTGTGGGGGCATCACTGTTACTGTCCAAACTTTCATTGTCACTATAAACAGACATCATAACATATGTCCACATATAAGTCACACAAAATATCGTCCTCTTGCAGAACAGTCCTACACAAACCCATGATTGCAACTGAAGGAAAACAGAGAGAGTATCTGAATGAGTGGTCCCATAGTTGAAGTCTTATGGTTCTAAAAATAGGGGATCAGGACCAGTCTGTTTGTAACTTAAGACCCAAGCATACTGCATCAAGCTGTCGATAACCTTGAAGTGAAAAGTGAGCCAGACCAGCTGACAAACGCTTGTGCAGGGCATCGCGTAAGAAAATGTAGAAAGACATGACCCGTCAACAATGCATGGGACAGCAATCACGTCTTTTTATATGGCCCGACGGCAAGGTGTTAAAAAATGTGCATGATATCAAGAGCACCAACTTCTAGGGTGTGATGGCCACTTTTTGTGGACTGCTTCATCCTGAACATGAAGGCAATGCTATCATTTGAAGTAGCAACTTCCAACCTGACCTGGCACCACATACCAGAAGACCTGAATCTTAAGATTGTGCTATGCATTCTGGTACGTATGTACTGACACATCAGAGGACCCTGCTAATTCCATCATCAGGACAGATATTTGTATACCCTTACAACAGGGGTAGCAGGCTTGTCTGAAACACCAAACTTCATGGCATCTCATGACAGTCAACCCAGTGTGAACCACCAGTCTCACTGTGTATAATATGGCTAGTGTCACCAGACATCGTCTATATTGGCCTGTCTGGCTTCACCCCACCTATGCAGCATAGAATGATTTTTTTTTGGGGGGGGGGGGGGGGGGGCATATTGGTACCACAGATGGTAGGGTGATTATGAGTGTAATGATCAGAGAGGGTACTTAGCAGCTTTATGCAGGCTGTGAAACATGTGGAAGGGGTCCCATTACCAAAGCTTAATCCTTGGTATAACTGAAGGTTCCAAAATAGGAACAGAGACAAAACTCAGAGCCCTCTGAATGACAGCCCAATGTCTTACCTAAAACAGCAGTCCTGCTAACTGGATGCATGTTTATTTGATTTTGATCACATGTGAATACTTCATGCAGCTATTTCAAGTGATCTGTTACTTGGCACAATGTGTACTTTCAAAGGTATAGCTGTCCCTGTGCACATCATGAAGGCACATGGTCCTGTGGGTGCAGCTAACGATACTCATTCATAACATCCGTGAATAAATAGTATCATATATTCAGTTATCACTGTAAGCTCTCATTTTTAAGTAACATAAAGACGAATTTAGGAAACAAATAAATCCCGATTGCTAGGTAGGTGCAATACAGAATCTGCACATAACAATTACAAATCATAAATATACAACTGCTAATTAGCAGTAGGCTGGTGGGTCTCATTTGGAATGAATACAAACCTTTATATCATCTTTGAACTCGTCTTCAAATTTTCGACCCCAAATGGAATTTCCACCTTTCCCTGTATGTGTTGGGTCTCCAGTTTGAACAATGAAGCCCTTTATATTCCGATGAAAAAGACAGCCATTATAATAGTCACTGGCACAAAGTGCAAGAAAATTCTGCAAGAAAAGAAATATTCACTTTACATATGAAGTGTGCAGTTTAAAAAAAAACATACATTATGCATATCTACAGCACTAACATAAATGATTCAGATAGTACTTTATCTAATAATCTATGGGAAACAAGACTCATGTAGAACTGTCACTTCTAATAAGAACCATGATCAACTGAAACAAAGTACCTCCAATAATGACTACAAAAATTCAAGTTTAACAATGTATCACCAAAACATTAGAGGAATAAATAATGAAACAGATGAATTAGTAAATCAATGGGGATTTAAAAGTCATCACTTAATCCTGCCTTGCTGAACTTCATCTAAGCAATACTGAGTTAAGTTGTGTAAATTTGGGTCGTATAACCTAGGAGATAATTTTTGCAGAAAATCCTGGAAAAATGGAGGTGTAAGTATCTTTGTCCATGAAACTCTTCAATACACATCCATTGATTTAAATGAATTCTGTATTGACCTAGACATAGAAATGTGTGCTGTAAACTACATTATTTCACTTCAGACATCTGTGTATTAACTCTATACAGATACCCATCATGAAACTTCTCATATTTTCTCAGTACACTTGAATGTATCCTTCATACAATCTATACTAATACTTTGAACACAACCATCTGTGAAGATATAAATATTAATCATTTAGATGATGATAATACTAATAAACAGAAACTAGATTCCTTACTAGCTACATCCAATTTATTTAGTATAACTGATTTTCCTGCAAGAATTAATAATATTTCAATGACAGCCATTGATAATTCTTTCATTGATAAATATAGAAACAAAAACTTTACAATAAATCCACTCCCAAATGGGCTATCTGACCATTATGCCCAAGTTCTTGTATTCAACAACACAAACATTCAAAATCCATTTACTTATCCTATAATCAGAAGAAACATAAATAAATTTACTATATCTGAATTTAAGTTACATCTTATTTACAAATCTTGGGACAATGTCTTCTATGATGATAAAGTGAACACAGTACTCCATAACTTTCTCAGTACCTACCAAAGGATATTTTACCATAGTTTACCTCTTAAAAAATATATATATATCCACAATCAAAATAATAAAACCTGGATAACAGCCGGAATTAAGGAATCATGCATTCATAAAAGAAAAATACACATGTTAAGTAGAAATACCAAAAATCCCGAATTATAGGAAATACTGTAAAATTCTAATGGAAGTCATAAGGACAGTGAAAAGACATTATAACAAATCTATCAATAACTCAGTACAAATAAATAAAACCCCAAATGTAACAGATTCCTCCACTTTGCTCCCAATACATATCTTCAGTATCAACATTTGTAGTTAAGAACACAGATGCTTTCAAATAAAATTCTGCAATGCAAAGTATTAACATTAGACCAGGCTTTGACTTGCATCCTCCAACAACAAATCTGACAAAAGCACAAAAAACAGTATATTATTTCAGAATTAAAATTTTCAATTTACCACCAAATATTAAGCAATTATCTCACAAAACAAACAAATTTAAATTGGCCTTCAAAAAGTTTCTTCTACCAGGATCATTTTACGCCTATAATGAATACTTTGAATAGAATTTAAGGAGTGATCTGGCTACTTGTTAGAAGTGTCACCACAATGTGATTCTACACACACACACACACACATATATATATATATATATATATATATATATATATTGTACTTATTATGCATTTTATTAATAAATGTATAATTTTATAAATGATATTAATTTTTATGATAATATGCATATTTTTCACTTAATCAGATTGACACACACACAAATGTGTGTGTGTGTACATTTACATTCCATGTTTTTACAATTTTTATGGGCTTTATACTTAAGACTTATTTATTAATATCAAGTTACAAATTTTATTATATTTTAAATTGACGTGTGTGTTATGTAACACATCTACTCTCATCATCTGTTGACAGTTTCTATATCCTAAGGTGCTGTCCAATTAGGATCAATGAAATGCATTTCAAATGTATATATGGTACAATTACCTTACCTCACAAGCCTTGGGGCAATACTCACAAAACAGCTCAATCTTTACATCCCCAACATCTGTGTGAATAGTGACAGACTGAAAATGTGAAAACAGTAAGTTAATTAATATTTCTGAATTTATAATTCAAGTAAATACACACTTTCCTGGAAATATTGTGTAAACGTACACTAATACAAACCCCATATAAGAATAACTTTTAACTTTATCATTTACTTAATAACCTTGATTCAGAAGTGCAAAACATAACAGATACATTTGAAAAATCATAGTAACGAAGATTAGGAATAAGAGTACATCATATGACTTTCAAAACATGCCTAAATATAAAACATGGTTGGAACTTGTTTCCATTCCACCATCCATAGTGAAAATATAATACAAATACGAAATTCATAGTTTGCACAAGATACCAAAATAAAATAAGTTATCATAAGCCCAAGTGTATGCATTTTTGTTGTTACAACACGCAACATTGAATTCTGAGGGGACCTCACAGTCTTAGCCCCCCATAATGAACTCCTTTTTTGAAAGGCAGTAAGTTAGCAGAATATCGAAACTCTAACAACCACCTACTATAATATTCGTTTCATAACCCGGAATATCACAATCTAAACCTTCCCCACGGCGAAAAACCTGACCTCTTACAACGGTTAGTCTGTGCAGTGCATATCGAATCGTACTACACGTTTGTATCTCTTACCGACCTATAAACCTCTGAGTATTTACCATATCTTCGCTAGAAAGTTGACGACTTATGAAAGTTTTCGAAATCGGAAAGTAGCGTTGATTTCAGTAATTGCTAGAGATACATTTTAATTATCTCCTTCTGTTCGGCTTTATGCTTACATGGCGTCATTGGTAACCTTAACAACAAGGTATTAATCAACTAAACATCTTAAATCAAACGGTGCATTGCGTATATCAATGTAATACACTGATGAAGGGCTCGTGCTATTAAACTGCGATATAGATCTGACTAATTAATTTAATCATTAAGTAACTAATTAATTAATTAATACGCTCATGTGGAATTTGTAGTGATTTAAAGCTCGGAGTGCCGTGGAATGCTGGGATCGAAACATCTACAACGTTTCACTGTGAAAGGTATTTCACTTGTCCGTACCTTGAGTTATCCATATTCGTTCTGGAATATAATTACGTTGACTGGGTTTCATTAAAACAACATATAGTCACTCTAGTAAAAGGTGACGCTCACATCCAGCCGCTATTCCTATGCACATTGCTAGAGGACAATGTCGCAACAGAAATTTGTTTCAAAGTAGGTCTGTGCGACTGAACATGACAATGTAATGGAAGTGTGGTATCTTCATCTGTTAGCTTTGAAAGTGACGTCATTGTATTGATCGCAAAAGACATCCGTCGCATTCGCCATTTTGAAGATAGTGAAATAGGGATTGTAAAGAAAGAAAATTTGAATCTGTAACCATCTGTTATTATTTGTATTCATAGGGATTAAATTCCATTTGTCTGTTGTTTACCCATTTGGACGGACCAAGGTATGTTGTTACAATTGCACATTGTACTTTATTGGTATGATACTAAATGTGAAGTTGACTCTGTGCTGTAATAGTTAACGAGGGAATACCAATAATTGTACCTTTGAATAATGTGTTGGCTAATATATTGACTAGGCGATGGTAGTTTTTTGCGTGAGGTAGAATTTAAGGAAATACACTTGCATGTTATTGTTACTTGTGTGTTAAATAATACATTCATTACCCTGCGTTAGGAAAATTTATTGTGTCAAATTGGGTGTAGGCCAGAGGCCCAAACCACTGAAATAAGTACCGTTGGATGGGTAAGATATGCGCGATAAGGATAAATTGCATTTTAAGAATGTTTTGTATTGCATGAAGATGATGCTTTTTGGTTTTTTGCTTTAATTTCGGAAATGTATACGTGTGCTGGAAGAAACATCAAGTAGAGCGTCATGAAATGTGTGACAAGTGACGTTTGTCTTACAGAAAATCTTGAGTTATATAGTTAAAATAAGAGCCTGCTAAAGTAAGTGTGGTTTAGTCCTTCTTTGGCCGTAGACAGTAAACGTAAATGTTTGGAACATCAGTAATACCACAACTTCATTTGCACTGTGCATTGTGTGTAAGTAGCCACCATTATCATCATGTTCTTTTGGTTATGAAATTATCCTTACACTAATTGTGACATTTTTTCCTGCAGACTTCATGTTTCTTAATAGTCTGTCTAATTTGCAGAAACGTGGAATTTCTTTTCTGCAGCTTCACATTTTGTCACCTGTGTCAGTAGAAATGCTTTATGTTGTGCATGCACTGACACCTTGGATGTTACTTGTGTAACAAACGCAGCATTTATGACTGAACGTTTTGATGTAGTTGTATTTCCCACATGGATCTACTACTACACGATAGTGAAGCTAGTTTTTATTGTTACATGTAACTTTTGCTAACCCTTTGTGTTCACTTACACCATATATTATTGTCCATTCTTAACTGTAGCATTGTCTTCTCATTACACAGGTGATGTGATTGTGATATATATGTGATTCTTACTTAATGCTTAATACATATCAGAGTGCATAATTCAATGGTTGCAGACACAACAGTGTCACAGATTTTCAAAAGTCAAGTCCCAGCGCACAACATACATAGAAAACAAAACACCTCAACCATATATTGTCACATATGATGAAGACTGCTACTGCCGTTTTTACAGACTGAATGAAAACAGTAAAAACTAGTGCATTCCACGTAGATGAGTGTTTGAGCCTGCATTTTATTGAGAAAACTTCACTAGTAATGACTGACGTTTCTGATTTAAGCTTAATGAGCAAATATTACTACAGGTGTGAAATATGTCGTATTCATTTGATAACTAATTTTAATATTTATTCAGTCTCACTACATGTTTTGGAATATTTTGTGGTCATTTTGTGGAGGTCTTTGCAGAATGGTGAACTGAAATGCACCTTCTTTATTTATAAAATATATTACTCAGTGATTTGAGTTTTTCACTGCGCTGTAACCCCCCGTCCTCATCTTTGTAGAATCTGTTTTTGTTTGGCTGAGTTTTGTGATGGAAATGAAACCCCACAGCCTAACCTCAGTGAAATGATTGTTTTTGTTTTACTTCAGTTTCTGTCACCAAAAACCTCAGATGTCTGTTTGAGTGGAGGATTTAGATCCACCGTACCAATGAAAATGAAGGCTGTTATGCCTTGTTAGGTGAATAGCCATGAACATTTGTGCTCATTCTGCAGGATCTAGCAGTCCAAGAAAAGCATTCTAATCCTCTTGGACTGCTGGACCCTGAAGGTAGAAGCAGCACACTGAAACATCAGTATTTACCATTCATTGAAGCATAACATTTTCTGTCTTGCAGAGTAACAAAACTGCTGGATTAGTACAATATTTTGACAACACATGTGCACACACCTCTTCTCTTTATGCCATCTTAGAGAGCTTGTGCTGTCTGCTTGGTGGCACATCCTTGACATTTTATTTCCAGTACTAGTCATACTCTTTCCAGTAGTCATTTTGTAGTAGTGCACACTTTGGTCCGCTGTGTGTATAATTGTCTCTAACATGTCAGTGAAATGAATTCTTAAATTCTGACGTTGGACTGAATGGTAGTGACTAGAGCTGTGTCAGTAAAATGGAAACCTAAACCCTAACCTTTTCATAATACCAAAAGGATAGTCTTATTGGAATTCACAAAAATGAAACCTTGAAGCCTAATTGTGGTGGAATAAATATTTTTTATATTTTGCTTAATGTAAATAAGATAGTCTAAAAGTCTAACATTGTTGGTAGTATGAATGCCAGCCTCTTTAAAATACAGTAGTAAAATTGTTAGCCACTCTCATTTGGCTTTGTCACTAATATGGAACAACACAGGCTGATATTTGTTGCCAAAATATCCCCGTTATTTTCATGGATGCTGTGGCTTGTGACATTTTGGTCTAGACTGGGCTCCATGAGGTCCACCAGTTTATCTTGTATGGCTCTCCAGCAGCCTGATTCTAACCACAGAATGTGTCCCATCACACCATTAAAGAATTTTTCTGTATTGAAAGATGGTGTTTGTGATGGCCATAAGGGCTGAAAGATGTTTGATATCCCTGGATGGTATTGTACAGCACATACCTGCAAATAAAAATGTAGTAAAGCTTAAAATTCAATAATTGTTGCATTCTTCAGGTTCATTATTAAAAGTATGAAATAGTCTTAATGGTGTGTTTAATTTTGAAGGAAATATTTAACATACTCATTACACAAATGATGTATGCTTCTCCCATATATTAACAGTTATTAATTAGGCCCATACAGTTGTAGTTTGAGACCCCTGATATAATGTAGAACATGTGCGACATATTGAAGACATCTGTGATGGTGTTAGACTTCAGTGGTGCACAGCCCTGCATGCCAGGTCACCCAAGCTGCTGAACTTTGATTGGTGATTCCTTGTATTTGTAGGTCTTCTATGTGGAATTTTTTTTCATGTCCCACTTTTGGCACCAGGAATTTTGAGGTGGCTGCTAGGTGTTTGAGAAGTCTGTTGATTCCTGTTGTACTCCATTGATCTTGATTAAAATACACTGCCTTGGCTAAAGAAATATTATTACTGCGGAGTGTTAGTGAATGAACATGTATAAGTGAGGAGGTGTTAAGGTCTGTCATTAGATTCAGTACAGTATTGTAGGTGGGGAATTATTGCAGGGGGTCTGTGCCCTCCATGGTCAGTTGGTTACAGAAACACCACTTGAAACAACTGCTTGAAGCTGGGTATTTCTACCCTTAAATAATGTAACTATGGGGTATTGGGGACTGGGTTTGTGTATACATTAAGACCATTTAACAAATAAACATAAATTATTTGTGGCCACTTTTAAAAAATATGTTATTTAATGTATGATTTTTATTTTACCTTCAAAAGTAGAGGTTTTGGGCTTATTGAATGGTTGCAGGTGGATGCTGGTAAAGGCTTAGGAATAGGAGGAGGAGGGGGGGATTCTTTAGGTGCAGGGCTAGTAGTATGTAGGGTCATAGTGTCGTCATCTTCTGATCCCCATCCCTCCTCAGGATATCAGCTGACAACTGGGTGGGCCTGCATGAGGTGCACATTCCAGTGTGATTAGTTTTAATTTTGCGAGAAATGAAGCCAAAGTTGGTTGGTTTCCAGCCCACACTTGCTTGTTACAGGTGCCTCATAGTTTGACAACATGTCTCATAGTCCTTGACACTGGCAGTTATTAACAGGCACTGTGCTTTCCCCAGCACTTCTTTGAGAAATACATGAACAACCAAGCAACCAACAAATGACCCAAACCCATTTTTGTATGTTTAGAGATGTGCTGTTACTCATGTACATAAAATTGAAGTGGCCTTTGTGTTGTGTTGTGTGTTTGGAGGAAGTATTCAATGACTATAACTGCTGTTACGTGGTGGCGCACTTGGTTTAGGCACTGCACTTCAAGCCAGAAGGTCACGGGTTTGATTCTTGAAGGGGTCATTCAAATTTTCCATTGACATAATCCTTCTGTCCGCACTATGGCCCTGGGTATGACTCATACTCTAACAGAAATGAGTACCAGGATTTTTTCCTGGGGGGTAAAGGCGGCCGGTGCATAGGGCTGACAACCTTACTGCCTTCATGTGCCGACTCTTGAAATCTGGGATCCTCCACCTCCTGGAACCCTCATGGCCTGCCCAGGCTTGTAATGGGATTGCTTTACCTTTTATAACTGCTGTTGCTGTGAGGAACATTCGATAAACTGAATATCACAGTCAGACAGTTGACATATTTGGTGTTCAGGAGATTGGCATTTCACACCTATGCCTGGATACCAGTTTGACTGGCTAGTTGTCTGTTGGGCATTGTCTCAGTCCTTCCTGGCACGTGTCTTGACATCACCAGCATGTGCTTTTATTTTTGTTGTTCAACAGATACCTGAGCATTGACACTATAGTCTGGTCTGTAAGAGTAAGTACTAAGATGTGTGCTGAAAGGAATAAGGCTACACTGTCTAAGCATTGTGGTTTATTGTGCTTACAGCAATAGGGTTCGTTCCACGGGTCTGTTTCTTCTAAATGGTTGCCTGCAGACAGCATGTCTACTCTGTCGGGGATTGCGTCGAAGGGGGAGAAAGGAAAGTCAAAATTTCAGTCACTGGACATAAATAGTTTGTATAGGGTGAGTGAATCTTTTTCGTAGTTACTGCTATCTTTAAGGGAGTTGCCTGTCAGTTGTGCAGACCTCTTATTTTGTTAAATACTGAATGTCATGAAACCACAAGTGTCATACTCTTTGTTGGTTCAGGGAGAATCCTTGGAGCCACATCAGCAGAAAAGTACATTACCTCGCAAACATGGCATGCAGAGTCTGGGCAAAGTGCCATCAGCACGACGACCACCGGCCAATTTACCAAGTCTGAAGTCTGAGCACAGCGGCAACGATCCAGCCATAAGTTTAGTTCCTAGTGGCGGCACAGGATGGGGCAGCAAACCTGGAGAGACAAGTCAAACAGTTACACACACACAACCACCACCCCCTTCGGTAAGTAATTCAGTTATTTGATTGATTCGTTTTTAGTCATTTATTTATCCTTTAACATCAGCCTTTGTGCATTTTATGGTACAATTTCTCTCATATTACCAGCCTGTGTGCACCATCGGTGTGTAAGTGCATTTTTGGGTAGCTGAATTTTGGAACATCTCTGTCCTCGTTTGTAGTTGCAGTGTAAACTCCAGCATCATTAACAGGTTCAATACTGTTGGTAGTGCATAGTCCATTGGAACACCCTGGCTGAGCTGTTGATCACATGATCATGAATGGTAGCATGAATTCAGTTTGTATTCTAAATTCTGAGTGGCCATACAATAGTTCATGCAGTTCCATGGGCTGTGTGCACCATGTAGAGTGTGTTTCTGTGTCACATCTGTGTTGTACTGTTGTTGTGTTCTGTTCCTTATTCATTCACAACATTATGGCTCAACCATCCACAGTTCACAGCCATGACACTAGGATGTCACTTGCCTCTAGGTTATAATTGTAGATATCTTTGTAGAAAGTATTATCTACGGATAGCAGTGATATGACAGGTTGAATATATGATGCAAGATGCACATATTTTTGTAGTTAGTAGCAGATGTCCCCATTCTTCACCCAAATGTGATCAGTTTCTGTGCCAGTATTATATGAAGGTGTTCGATAAGTATGGCTCCCTGGATCATAAAAGAAGTGAGAAGTAATTAGACATTGTTCAGTGTAGCTCATTTATTTGCATTAAGTATTATTGTTTTCACCATTATCCTCAAACACATTTATGGATGTTTCTCACCTTGGCACAAGTTGAAAAATCCTGTTGTAGAAATCAGGCTCTTGGATTTGCAGCCATTCGCAGATAGCCATTTCTGCATCATAGTGTGGTGTTTGCCAACATGGACAGTGCTTTGTTATGATCAGCAGTTGTGTTGAAAAGTGATACTTTTTAATAGGCATGAATGATGTACATTGAACACTGAAATGACTTCTTATTTAATGTATGTGACTTAGAGAAACTTACTATTTGGACAGCCCCAATAATATGTATGTAAACAATTTCCTAGCTGTGGCATTGGAACTGAATTAAAGTTTATTAAGTGAAATCCAAGAAATAGACATTGAAATGTGATGTACAGATGACAGGAATTTGCATATGATGTAAAGGTGACAGGAATTGACAAATAAGTGTGGTATTGTAATAATACTGTCAGTTGCTGAGATCATATAGCATTGGTAGTGAATGAGTGAGTGAGTGATTGATTATGGTGTATTGATGAAACAGTTTTGATGGGTAAGACCAAGCGCTTGGAGAAAAGACTGTGCCACTTCGTCCACAAATTCCACATGGTCTGGCCAGGTGTTGAACCTGATCTTCTGCCTTGAGAGGCTGGTAATTAACCACATGAGCTGTGGCAATGCCTGGGCATGATAAATGGTTAGTGGATTTGCAGGGACATGGTGGTGACCCAAGTCTGACATAGTCACAGCATTTACCTTGAGGGACTGAGGAGAACCATGATAAGCCGTAATCAGGACAGCAGGCTTCTCGGTTGAGATTTGAATCCAGGACTCTTAATACTGCACTCTGTTACAGCTGAATATGAAGTGGATGTTGTCATTTTAATCACCTCTTAATTTATACATGTATGCTGTATTTGTCTTGTGAAAATTGTTAATGTTTGTCCAGCCCAGCTGGTTTAATTTCATGAATCTGGACTCACTTTACCATAAAACTTTATGTTTATGTAGGTTCCTGCAGCTACAACTGCAGTAGCTGCTCCACAAACATCAGTGGCACCAACAGTTCCAGGTGTTGTCAGTGGTGCACCTGTAGCAGTATCCCCACCAGCACCATCCCTACCTATTCAGGTTTGTATTTTAAAAATGCCTAGTTTTATGCTAAGTGAGAGGCTGGCAAAGCCATTAATTTAGGATGATACTTCCAGGTAGAGGCTTGATAGCAAGAGGATTAATGTACAGTGAACTAAGATGTTAGAAATTGGAGGAATTTTATTATAGTGACTTAGTGCAATAGAGCTTGTGTTACAGTTGAGTTTGTGACATCTGTTCAATGATGTGTACAGCAGGCACACAGCGACAACAAGTCATGGAGCAGCGTAATGGCAGGTCCAGGAGAGGCCGGCCCTCACCCCCCAAGTTTTCTTGCACACCAGTCTCCACAGTTCCAGCACGAATTCCCAAAGTTGTCAAGTGGCGATGGACAGGTTCCAGCAACTGGACAGAAAGGTGGATCAGATATGCAGTATGGACCAGGGCCAAGCCTTCGACCTCAAAGTGAGTGTTGTCATTAATTGTTACTTGCTCAGCAGTCTAATGATGGGTAATTTCTTCGAGCATATAAACCCGTTTTTCTCCTTTTTTTTAACATGTTTATTCCTTGGAGTCCCAGTGGCTGCCGAACAGACAGCCCAGCCATGTCTTGTGCTCTGCATTTATTTTGCAGCATAATTTTCCCCCAGAGCATTGTAGGTAGATCAATGGCAGTTTTAAATGCTACAAATTGAACATTCTGGTGTTGTTGTTGGGTGTGATATTTCATGTCACACATCCCTAGATAGACCAGAATGCAGCATATTGCATGTTACACATCCCTAGGTAGAATGGAATACTGCTTATTCAGTAAAACACCTGATTTCACTTTCACTGGAACCACAGTCTGAAGGAATGTAGCCATCACCAGAATCCTTGAACATAAGAATTTTGGCAGTAGTATCGTCTTAGAAACTCCAAAGACTCAATAAAATTTCACGTTCCTTCTTGGCATTATGCAGCATTTTGTTCCCTTTCTTTGTTATTGACTGTTGTAAATCACAAGAAAAAGGAATGTGTAGTATTGTACATTTGTGTCTTCTGTTCATAGTTTGTTATGAACTGCCTGAAGATGGCTATGTGTAATGGCTGGAACATGTTACAATGGAGCACAGGTTAAAAGAATGGCAAACTGTTGTGGAGACCAAAATCTATCTTGTCTACATTGGAAGACGTCTATTGGTTTCGTGTAATAATAGTTTCTTTTTAGGCGTGTTTTCACACCGTGGTGAAAAGCACCTTTTAGCTTCATGTCTGTTGGCATGGAACACTTCAGCTTCCACTGGATACGTTTTCAACAAATTTCATATTTGAGTAGTTTTAAAAAATCTATCAAGAAAATAACAGTTTCATTAAAATCTGACAAAAATGAGTGCTTTACATGAAGACCAGCATACATTTTTTATCATATCACACTCAGTTCTTATTAGAATGGGCATTGCTTCAGACAAAAGTAGAAAAAGTCAAAACACACATATTTTATGTTCAGTAACTTTTTTTTTAAAATCATTCCATTTATGAGATAAAGTGGTAAAGTATTGTAGAGCCGGACAGGCCACAGGTGACAGTATGGCACATGTGCATTGCATGCTGGATATCTAAGGCTGCAAACACACACTCAGAATATATAGTACTTACTACTTTTCAACTGCAGGAATGGTTGGATGAATGCACCTCAGTGCTACGTTATGTACATTGCCTGCCTTGTTTGCTAATTGTCCTTCCTTTTCTGTATAGTAACTGAACATTTTGGAAGACTGATTTTTTTCCTTCCCCCCCCCCCCCCCCTCCCTTCAAAAAAGCCAGTGCTCCTGCAGCCCGTGCCTTGGAAATATTAACACCCTTGTTAAATTACAGTGATCGGTT
>Ga0131853_10014575_pt1 | contig 14413 bp, 8 predicted proteins | sample TergutLab28metaG_FD_92764 | JGI IMG/M metagenome (GOLD analysis project Ga0131853, IMG submission 92764) | Labiotermes labralis P1 segment gut microbial communities from Petit-Saut dam, French Guiana - Lab288 P1 (version 2) (version 2) | ecosystem: Host-associated > Arthropoda: Insects >... | reverse complement strand
CTGGACGAGGGCGGCGCGGGGGTCGTCGGCTTCGCCGACGTCTGGGCCGGAGCGGGCGACGGCGCGTGCGTGGCCGGGACCGAGGCCGGCCGGGACGCGGCCGTGGGCCGCGGCGCGGCGGCAGCGGACGCCGCTCCTGTCGAAATGCCGGCCCCGGACTCCGGGCCGGTTCCGGAGGTCACCGCCCCGGTCGGCGCCGCCGCGGGCGACTGGCTGGCCGCGAGCGACTGGCTCGGGCTCGCGGACGCGGATCGCGTCGGCCCGCCCGTCCCGGGAGCGATGGGAACCGAGGTGCCCGGCATTCCGCCGTGGGTCAGCGTCATCGTGCTGTCCGGGCTGGAGGCCAGCGCCTGCCAGCCGATGACCGCCGCCGCGGCGACGGCGATCCCGCCGCCAGTCCAGGCGAGCACCTTCCGCCGCCGCCGGCCGCGGGGCGTGTAGTCGCCGAGCATCATCGGCCCGGTGATGGCCCGCAGCGGTCCGGTCCGGAGCAGCGCGGCGCGGTAGTGCTCGTTCAGGCCCCGGTCTCCGCCGTAGGGGCGGTCGTCGTAGTACTCCGGTTCCCCGTCGTAGCCCTGGGCATCGCCGTACCCCTCGGTGGCGGTGGCGTAGCCCGCCGGGCCGTCATATTCCGGGGCGTCGTAGTCCAGAGCGTCGCCGTAGCCCGGGCCGCCGTGAAACGCCCCCGGGACAGCCTGGTCGAAGCGGGCGGGGTTTCCCGGCTCCGGGAAGACCGGCTCCACGATCGTCGCGTCCGGGGGCGGCGGGAGCGTCTGCCGCTGCGGGGGCGGCAGGGCCGAGGGAGGCGGCAGCGCCACCGACGACGGCAGGGCCGAGGGCAGGGAGGACGGCGGGGGCAGCGGCGTCCGCGGCGGCTGCTGCGTGTGCGGCGGGGCCGGGGCCTGCCCGGGCAGCGGCGGCTGGGCGGCGTCGGCGAACGCGGCCGACACCGGGCCGGACAGCATCGGCAGCGACGGCGCCGGCTCCGAGGCGTCCCGCTCGAGGGACTCCTCGGCACGGATGCGGAGCTCGGCCCCGCCGAACTGGATGAAGCCGGCCTCGGTGGCGCACACGGCGACCGCCCGGACGAAGTCCAGGCCCGCCTGCGCCCGCAGGTCGGCGGCGGCGTCCAGGCCCAGCTGGAGAATCTCCGCCATCTGGGGAAGCGTCAGGTTATTGTGCGGGGCGCTGAGGATGTACGCCTCGCGCACGTCCGGCGCCAGCCGGGCCACCGCCCGCCGGGCGATCTCGGGCAGCACCGGGTTCCCGCTCCCGGTGACGACGGTCCAGTGCTGCCCGGCCCCCACCGCCTCGGCAGACTGGTGCTCGTGGCATTCGGCGTGGGCCAGCATGAACAGCCGGGGCGCGTACTGATCCAGGTCGCGGGCGCGGCCCGCTTCGGGCGCGGCGGCGGCCAGCGTGTTCGCGAGCGCCCGCCTGGCCCCGGAGTCGCTGCCCAGCATGAACCGGAAGTATCCGAACAGGCGCCCGCCGAACGACCGGAACAGGACATCGGCCGTCCGCGCGTCGGCCGGGCTGAGCTGCGACGGCGCGCGCGGCTGGTCCGGATATCTGTCCACGGGATCACACAGTAGTGATCAGTGGGCGTTTTAGGGATACAACTCGTATTTGAGATGCATAACCGATATTTGAGAGGTTCCGTTGGCGAACGCGCTCGACCTGCTGGCCACGCTTCTGGACGACGGGACGTACCGGTCGTGGGACACGGCCCCGGCCGGCCCGCGGCCTGACGCCGCCTACTCGGCCGATCTCGAGCGGGCGCGGACGGCGACCGGGCTGGACGAGTCGGTGATCACGGGCGAGGGCACGCTGCGCGGGCACCGGGTCGCGGTCGCCGCGGGGGAATTCGGGTTCCTGGGCGGGTCGATCGGGGTCGCCGCGGGCGAGCGCGTAACCCGAGCGGCCGAACGGGCCCTTGCTTCCCGTCTTCCCTTCATCGTGGCACCGGCGTCGGGCGGAACCCGGATGCAGGAGGGCACCGTCGCGTTCGTGCAGATGGTGAAGATCACCGCCGCCGTCACCGCGCTGAAGAACGCGGGGCTGCCCTACCTGGTGTACCTGCGGCACCCGACGACCGGCGGCGTGTTCGCGTCCTGGGCGTCGCTCGGGCACGTGACGCTGGCCGAGCCGGGCGCGCTGATCGGGTTCCTCGGCCCCCGGGTCTACGAGGCCCTGGAGGGCACGCCGTTCCCGTCCGGCGTGCAGACTGCCGAGAACCTCGCCGCCCTCGGCCGCCTCGACGCGGTCGTCCCGGCGGACGCGCTGCCCGCCTACCTGGACCGCGTGCTGACCGCCCTCTCTCCGGGCCCGGAGACGGGCGGGGCCGGCGGGACCGCCGCCGCTGCCGCCGGCCCTTCCCGCGAGGCGGCGCCGACGGCGGACGCCTGGGAGTCGGTGCTGCGGACCCGGCAGCCCGGCCGGCCCGGTGCCGCGGAGCTGATCGGGGCCGCGGCCACGGACGTGGCGCCGCTGCGGCACGAGGGCGGGCTGCTGCTCGCGCTGGCCCGGATCGGCGGCCGGCCGTGCGTGATCGCCGGGCAGGACCGGGGGCCGGCCGGAGTGAATGGTCCTTCGCTGACCGCGGGCGCGCTGCGCCAGGCCCGGCGGGGCATGCGGCTGGCCGGGGAGTTCGGCGTTCCGTTCGTCTCGGTGATCGACACTCCCGGTGCCGAACTTTCCCGCGGGGCGGAGGAGGACGGCATCGCGGGCGAGATCGCCCAGTGCATCGCGGCGATGATCACCCTGCGGGTGCCGACGGTCTCGGTCCTGCTGGGCCAGGGCACCGGCGGCGGCGCCCTGGCGCTGCTGCCCGCCGACCGGGTGATCGCGGCCGGGCACGCGTGGCTCGCCCCGCTCGCCCCGGAGGGCGCCAGCGCCATCGTCTACAAGGACACGGCCCACGCGGCGGAACTGGCCGGGCGCCAGCGGATCGGCGCGCCGGACCTGGCCGCCGCCGGCCTCGTCGACCAGGTAGTCAGCGAGACCGGGGCGCTCAGCGCCGACGTCGCCGCGGTGCTGCGGTCCGCGCTGGCCGTCCTCGCCGCCGAAGACGATGACGCCCGCCAGGCCGCCCGCCTGCGCCGCTACCGCGACCTCGGCCTCTGACCGGCGCGCGGCGTCAGCGGCCGATCGCCTCGTACCTCCGCTCGGCGGCGGCCTTCGCGCCCTCCCACGCGGCGCGGTGGCCGGAGTACCAGGCGACCGTGGCCTCCAGGCCTTCTTCCAGGTTCCGGTAGCGGGGCCGCCAGCCGAGTTCGCCCCTGATCTTCGACGGGTCGATCGCGTACCGCAGGTCATGACCGGGGCGGTCGGGGACGAAGTCGAACCAGTCGCCGGGCTTGCCCATGATCGTCAGGAGGGTCTGGACGATCGTGAGGTTGGCGGCCTCGCATTCGGCGCCGATGAGGTAGGTCTCGCCGGCCCGGCCCCGGTCGATGATGGCCTCCACGGCCGCGTTGTGGTCATCGACGTGGATCCAGTCGCGGACGTTGCGGCCGGTGCCGTAGAGCTTCGGTTTGACGCCGAGAAGGATGTTCGTGATCTGCCGCGGGATGAACTTCTCGACGTGCTGCAGCGGCCCGTAGTTGTTGGAGCAGTTCGAGATCGTCGCCTCGACGCCGAACGACCGCGCCCAGGCCCGGACCAGGAGATCCGCGCTGGCCTTGGTGGCCGAGTACGGGCTGGAGGGGTTATAGCGCGCCTGCTCGTCGAACCGTCCCGGGTCGTCCAGGCTCAGCTCGCCGAAGACCTCGTCGGTCGAGACGTGGTGGAGCCGGGTCCGGTGCTTCCGCGCCGCCTCCAGGAGGTTCCAGATGCCGATGACGTTCGATTCGAGGAACGGCCGGGGGTCGGCCAGCGAGTGGTCGTTGTGGCTCTCGGCCGCGAAGTTCACGACGATGTCCGCGTCCTTGACCAGCCGGTCCGCCAGGCCGGCGTCGGCGATCGAGCCGTGGGCGAACTCGATCCGGTCTTCCACCGGAGCCAGGTTCGCGCGGCTGGCGGCGTAGTTGAGGGAGTCGACGACCGTGACGTCGATGTCCGGCCGCCGGGGCACCATTCTCCGCACGAAGTTCGCCCCGATAAATCCGGCACCGCCGGTGACCAGCATCTTCACGACCACAGAGTCTAAAACTCCCGTCCCGCGCGGATCACCGTTTCCCTCTGGTCCCGGACTGCTCAGGCCCGCACAGGAGGACGGTTGACGCTTGACGGTTTGTGAGCTGATATCTGATCTATCGGCCTTCGTCAGGAGTGACAATGAAGTCACCGCGTCTCGTCCGTCTCGCCGCCGCCGCGGCCGTTGTCACCGTCGCGGCCCTGCTGCCTTCCGCGGCCCTCGCCGCCGGCCCGCCCGCGCCGTCCGCCTCGCCGCCGGCGGCGGCCGGATCCCAGGCTCCCGCGCCCGCCGGCGCGGGCTCGAAACTGCCCGGGCGTCACGCCACGCGCTGCGAGGCCACCGCGGCGGGGAAGGTGTCCGACTGCCCGGCTCTTCCGTCGTCGGTCCACGTCCCGGCGGCGGCGTCGGACAAGAACCCGGTCACCAGCGCCCAGGCCGCCGACCCGGCGTCGCTGGTGGACACCCGGACCTGGACCACCGGGGGCGGCAACACCTTCCCCGGCGCGGAGGCGCCATTCGGCATGGTCCAGTGGAGCCCGGACACGATGCCGTCCTACAACGCGGGCGGCGGGTACGGGTACGGCGACGAGTCACTGTGGGGTTACAGCCTCACCCACGTGTCCGGCCCCGGATGCGGCGCGGGCGGGGACGTGCCGATCCTGCCGATGACCGGCGGACTGCCGTCTGGAACCCCCAGCCAGCACACCACGTCGTTCACCAACAGCGGCGAGGTCGCGCAGGCCGGCTATTACAGCGCGCAGTCCAACGGGCCCGACCCGATCACGTCCGCCTTCACCGCGACGCCGCACAGTTCGATGGGCCAGTTCACGTTCCCGTCCACCACCGCCGCGGACTTCCTCGTAAAACTCGACGCGTCCCAGAACGGGGACGCCGCGACCAGCGCCACCGTCGTGGGGAACAACGAACTCCAGGGCTCGGTGACGTCCGGTGACTTCTGCGGCGAGTCCGACAACGACGGGCAGTCCCAGCTGTACACGGTGTACTTCGACATCGTCTTCAGCCAGCCGTTCACCGCGTCCCAGGTCGTGCCCGGCCCGGCCGGGACCGGCCCGGACTCGGCGTTCCTGACGTTCGACACGACGAAGAACCAGACGGTCGACGCGAAGGTCGGAATCTCCTACGTCAGCGCCGCCGGCGCGAAGGCCAACTGGCAGGCCGAGAACCCGGGCTGGGACTTCTCCTCGGTCAGGAAGTCCGCGCAGTCGTCGTGGAACTCGCTGCTGTCCCGGATCAAGGTCGGCGGCGGTTCGGTCTCCCAGACCCAGGAGTTCTACAGCCTGCTCTACAAGGACTTCCTGCAGCCCAACATCACCAGCGACGTCAACGGCCAGTTCATGGGGGCCGACGACAAAGTCCACACCGTGGCGAAGGGCCAGTCCGACCAGTACGGGATCTTCTCCGGCTGGGACATCTACCATTCGCTGTCCCAGCTTCAGGCGATGCTCGACCCGTCGGCCGCCAGCGACGAGGCCACGTCGCAGCTGAACTACTACGCGGAGAACAAACTCCTGCAGCAGTGGGGCTACCTCCAGGACGACAACTACGTCATGGTGGGAGATCCGGTCGCCGCCATCATCCCGGATTTCTACTCCTTCGGCGCGCGGGGCTTCGATACCAAGACCGCGCTGAAGGACATGCTCGCGCAGGCGGACACCACCAACGACGTGCGCCCCGAGGAGGCGGCCGAGCAGAAGTACGGCTACATCCCCGAAGACGGCGCCTACGGCTGCTGCAACGCCCACGGCTTCGTCTCCTCGCTCCTGGAGTACGACACCGAGGACTTCGCGCTGTCGCAGTTCGCGTCCGGTCTCGGGGACTCCTCCGACGCGGCGGCCCTGCGGGACCGGGCGAACAACTGGGTCAACGTCTTCGACTCCGCCACCGGGCTGCTGACCCCCCGGAAATCCGACGGGTCGTTCGAGCCCGGCGTCGGGCCGACCGACACCGCCCCGTACGTCGAGGGCGACGCCTACGAGTACCTGTGGAACGTGCCCAACGACTACGCCGGGCTGTTCTCCCTGCTGGGCGGGTCCTCCCAGGTCGCCCCCGAGCTACGGCAGTACCTGTCCGAGCCGAACGGGTTCGGGATGTACGCGCAGATGACCAACGAGTTCGACGAGGGCGAGCAGAACGCCCTGGACTACGCGGGCGACCCCGCCGGCACGCAGGCGGCGGTGAACACGATCCGCAACGGGCTGTACCTGCCGGGCCCGGCCGGCCTTCCCAACAACGACGACCTGGGCGCGAACAGCTCGCAGTTCGTGTGGGAGATGCTGGGCCTGTACCCGGAGAACCCGGGCAGCGACACGCTCCTGCTGAACAGCCCCGGGTTCCCCTCGGCCACGATCACCCTGCCGTCGGGCAAGAAGATCTCGATCAGCGCCCCGGGAGCCTCGCCGTCGAAGTACTACGCGGATTCGCTGAAGATCGACGGACAGCCCGACAGCAAGCTTTACACGACGTTCTCCGCGCTGCGGAGCGGCGCGAGCCTGGACTGGGCGCTCGGCACCAAGCCCACGTCGTGGGGCAGCGCCCCCGCGGATGCCCCGCCGTCGTACGGGCCGACATTCGCCGACTCCGTGTCGGCCAGCCAGGGCACGCTCGACGTTCAGCCGGGCAAGTCGGCGACCACGACGATCACGGTGCGCTCGTCGTCCGGCTCGGCCCAGACGGTCAACTGGTCCGCCGCCGCGCCGTCCGGCGTCTCCATCTCGCCGTCGTCCGGGAGCCTGTCCGTCCCCGCGGGCGGGTCGGCCAGCGTGCCGGTGACCGTCACCGGGGGGTCCTCGGACGGGAACTACGCGATCCCGGTCACCTTCACCACGTCCGCCGGCACGGTGCTGCCGCTGCAGCTCAGCGTGGTCGTCGACACGCCGGGCGACCTGGCCCCGTACTACAACATCTCGGGCATCAGCAGCGACGGGTCCCCCACCGCCGCCAACTACGACGGAGACGGGTACAGCTACTCCCAGCAGGCCCTGGCCGCCGCCGGGCTCAGCCCGGGCGGCACCGACACGGTCGGCGGGATCACCTACACCTGGCCGGACACGCAGGCCGGGCAGCCGGACGCCATCGGCACGGCCGGGCAGACCATCCCGGTCAACGCCCCGGCCGGGTCATCGGCGATCGGGTTCATCGGGAGCGCCGTCAACGCCGGCACGACGCCGTCCACGGGCACGGTCACCGTCACCTACACCGACGGCTCGACATCGGCCGGCACGCTCACGATGACGGACTGGACCCTCGGCGGCGGAGGGGGCTCGGTGGCCTCCGGCGACACCGTGGCCGCGAAGACCCCGTACCGCGATTACAACGGGGGCAGCCAGCAGATCGGCACGTACCTGTTCGCCAATTCAGTCAGCGTGGACAGTTCCAAGACGGTCTCCTCGGTGACCCTCCCGGCCACGGCGGACAACGGATCCATCGCCGTCTTCGCCATCGCCGCCGGCTGACCCCGGACGCGGCCGCCGGGTAGGCCGGGCCCGCGCCGCCTGTTACCGTGATCGTCGTGTCAGTGCGGGATAAACGAATCGTGGTAACCGGCGCCGGGCGCGGCATCGGGCGGGCCATCGCCGCCCGGATGGCCGCCGACGGCGCCCGTGTTGTGGTCAACGACGTCAACGCCGACGCCGTCACGGCCGTCGCGGCGGAAATCGGGGCGCACGCCGTCCCCGGGAACGCCGCCTCCGCGGAGGGCGCGGCGGCCCTGGTGTCGGCGGCCACCGGGCACCTGGGCGCGATCGACACCTGGTTCGGCAACGCCGGCATCAGCCGGTTCGCCGGGCTGGACACGCCCGACGAGGACTGGGCGGACGTGCTGGACGTCAACGTCCTGGCGCACGTCCGGGCCGCCCGGCTGCTTGTCCCGGACTGGCTGGAACGGGGCGGCGGGCGGTACGTGGTCACCGCGTCGGCGGCCGGCCTGCTCACCATGCTCGGCGACGCGTCGTACTCCGTGAGCAAGCACGGCGCGGTCGGCTTCGCCGAATGGCTGTCGGCGACCTACCGGCACCGCGGCATCGTGGTGCAGGCGATCTGCCCGCAGGGCGTGAAGACCGACATGCTGTCGGGCTCCGGCCCGCTCACCGGGCTGCTCAGCCATGACACCGCGCTGGAACCGGCCGACGTGGCCGAGGCGGCCTGGCGGGCGCAGGCCGACGAGCGGTTCCTGATCCTGCCGCACCCCGAGGTAGCGGGCTACTACGCCGGGCGCGCGTCCGACCCCGACCGGTGGCTCGCCGGGATGAACAAGCTGCAGCGGCGACTGGAAGAAGGAGGCCTGACATGAAGGCATGGCGGGTAGCGTCGCTCGGCGAGCCGAAGGACGTGCTGACGCTCGAGGACGTGCCGGAGCCGGTCCCCGGGCCGGGCCAGGTCGCGGTGCGGGTGCTGGCGTCCCCGGCGAACTTCCCCGACGTGCTGATGTGCCGGGGCCTGTACCAGGTGAAGCCGGAACTGCCGTTCACGCCCGGCGTGGAGCTGTGCGGGTCCGTGACCGCCCTGGGCGAGGGAGTGAGGAGTTTCTCCGAGGGAGACCGGGTCATCGGGTCCGCGGTGCTGCCGGCGGGCGGATTCGGCGAGGTGGCGCTGATGAACGCGTCCGAGACATTCCCCGCTCCGGACGCGCTGGACGACGCGGAGGCCGGGTCGCTCTACATCGGCTACCAGACCGGGTGGTTCGGGCTGCACCGGCGGGCCGGGCTGCGCGAGGGCGAGACGCTGCTCGTGCATGCGGCGGCCGGCGGCGTCGGCTCGGCCGCGGTCCAGCTCGGCAAGGCGGCGGGCGCCCGGGTGATCGGCGTCGTGGGCGGCCCCGCGAAGGCGGAGGTCGCGCGGGAACTGGGCGCCGACGTGGTCGTCGACCGGCATTCCGCGGACTTCGTCGAGGTCGTGAAGGCCGAGACCGGAGGGCGGGGCGCGGACGTCGTCTACGACCCGGTCGGCGGCGACACCTACAAGCGGTCGACCAAGTGCATCGCGTTCGAGGGCCGGACCCTGATCATCGGATTCGCCGGCGGGGAGATCCAGTCCGCCGCCCTGAACCACGCCCTGATCAAGAACTACTCGATCGTGGGCCTGCACTGGGGGCTGTACGCCAAGTACGAGCCGTCCTCCCTGGGCGAGTGCCACGCGGCGCTGACCGCGCTGGCAGGCGAGGGGAAGATCAAGCCGGTGGTCAGCGAGCGGCTGCCCCTGACGGAGGTGGGCGGCGGCGTGCAGCGCCTGGCCGACGGCCTCACGACCGGCCGCGTCGTCTACGACGCCTCGGCGGGATAGGCGGTCGGTCGCGGGCCGCGGCTCCGTGAGCGGCTACCGGGCGGCGTAGCGTTCGCGGAGCTTGCCCTTGACCAGCTTGCCCGTGGGGGTGCGCGGCAGGTCGCCGGTGAACTCGAACGTGGAGGGCACCTTGTAGTGGGCGATGCGTTCCCGCAGGAAGTCCCGGAGTTCGGCGGCCAGTTCGTCTCCCCCGGCGACTCCGGGAGCGGGTTCCACGACGGCGAGAACCGACTCGCCCATCTCCTCGTCCGGCACGCCGATGACCCCTACGTCGCTGACCTTCGGGTGCAGGGCCAGGGCGTTCTCGATCTCCTGCGGGTAGATGTTCACGCCCCCGGAGATGATCATGAACGCCTTGCGGTCGGTCAGGAACAGGTACCCGTCGGAGTCGAGGTAGCCGATCTCGCCGAGGGTGCTCCATTCCGGGTGTTCCGGGTGCCGGGCGCTGGCGGTCTTCGCGGGGTCGTTGTGGTACTCGAAGACCGGCTCCTCCCGCGCGAAGTAGACCGTGCCGCTCTCGCCGGCGGGCAGTACCCGGCCCGCCTCGTCGCAGATCCGGATTTCCCCCAGGCCCGGCAGCCCGACGGAGCCGGGCTTGGCCAGCCACTGCTCGCTGTTAATGAACGTGATGCCGCTGGACTCGGTCCCGGCGTAGTACTCGTGCAGGACCGGCCCCCACCAGTCGATCATCGCCCGCTTGACCTCGACCGGGCAGGGGGCGGCGGCGTGGATAGCGACCTTGAGGCTGGACAGGTCGTACTTGGAGCGGATCGCGGGATCGAGCTTGAGCATGCGGATGAACATCGTGGGCACCCACTGGCTGTGGGTGATCTGGTACCGCTCGATGGCCTCCAGCGCCATCTCCGGGTCGAACCGCGGCGGCAGCACAACCGTGCCGCCCAGTTCCTGAACCCAGCCGCAGAACCGCAGCGGCGCGGCGTGGTAAATGGGCGCGGGCGACAGGTACCGGGTGCCGGCGTCGAACCCGAACACCAGCCCGAAGAGCGCGGCCTTGCTCTCCGGGTCGTCGATGTCGGTGTCCGGCAGCGGCGGCTTGATGCCCTTGGGCCGTCCGGTCGTTCCCGAGGAGTAGAGCATGTCCGCGCCCCGCGGCTGCTGCGGGAGCGGCTCCGGGGAGACGTCCCGGAGTTCGTCGGTGAACGACAGGTAGCCCTCGACCGGGCCGCCGAAGCTCAGCCGGATCCGCACGGCGGGCGTGGTGTCCGCGACGCTCCGGGCCGTCTCCGTCTGGGACGCCGCGACGATGAGGGCCTGGGCCTCGCAGTCGTTGACGATGTAGGTCACCTCGTCCGGCGACAGGTGCCAGTTCACGGCCGTGACGTACAGGCCCGAGCGCAGGGCTGCCCAGTAGACCTCGAAGGCTTCGGGCCGGTTGTCGGTCAGCAGGGCGATGTGGTCGCCCTTGCGCAGGCCGCGCTCGTGCAGGTAGCGCGCCAGCCGGGCCGACATCTGGTCAAGCTCCGCGTAGGTGAGCACGGCTCCGGTCTCGGCCATGATCACCGCGGCGCGGTCCGGATCCTGCGCGGCGTGCGTGCCTGGGTGCAATTCGGCCTCCTCGACCTGGGGTGAAGCGTTCTCGCTCAGTTAGGACCTTAGAGCGATACCCCCGGCGGCGTCGAGGCCGCTCCCGGACGGCCGGTAACGATGCCGGGGCCGCCGACCGGAGGGCGGCCCGGGCCATGTCAACGAGCAGGCCCGCCGTCGCGCCGGGGTCCAGTTCGCCCCCGCCGCCGGAGCCCCCGAGCGCGTACGGCGTGGAGTTCAGGAGGCCGATGGCGGCGTGGACCGCCGTTCGCAGGCGGGCGGCGGGTACCTGAGGGGAGAGCTCGGCCAGGACACCGACCCATTCCTCGACGTACAGCCGCTGCAGCCGCCGGATCCGCCGCCGCGCTGGCTCGGCCACGTTGGCCAGCTCGCGCCCGTGGACGACGATCAGGGCGGGCTGGCTGAGCGAGAACGCGACATGGGACCGCAGCAGGGCGTCCAGCGCGGCCGCCGGGTCGCCGGCCGCCGCGACGCATCGGGTCCCCTCGTCGTGCAGGTGCTGGCTGATCCGCAGCAGCATCTGGGCCAGGAGGTCCTCTTTCCCGGAGAAATGCCGGTAGATCGCGGGACCCGACAGGCCCACCGCGGCGCCCAGGTCATCGATCGAGGCCCCGTGGAAGCCGCGCGAGGCGAACAGGACCGCGGCGGCGTCGAGGATCTCCTCGCGCCGCGTGCCGTTCGATGTCCCAGCCATGACCCCCATGGTAGACGCCAATGTTAGCGACCGTTAACATCGGATGCTGTGAGTGCAATGGTGACCGATACGGCCAGCGAGGCGTACAAGCGCAACTACGCCGCCAACGCCGCCCTGGCCGCGGAACTGCGGGACAAGCTCGCGACCGCGGGCCGGGGCGGCCCGGAACGCTCCCGCGAGCGCCATCTCAAGCGGGGCAAACTGCTGCCCCGGGACCGGGTGGACACGCTGCTGGACCCGGGCAGTCCGTTCCTGGAACTCAGTCCCCTGGCCGCCGACGGCCTGTACGGCGGGGACGCCCCGGCGGCGGGTCTCATCACCGGGGTCGGCCGGGTCTCCGGCCGCGAGTGCGTCATCGTCGCCAACGACGCCACCGTCAAGGGCGGCACCTACTACCCGATGACGGTCAAGAAGCACCTGCGGGCCCAGGAAGTCGCGCTCCACAACAACCTTCCCTGCGTCTACCTGGTCGACTCCGGCGGCGCGTTCCTGCCCCGGCAGGACGAGGTGTTCCCCGACCGCGAGCACTTCGGCCGGATCTTCTACAACCAGGCGACCCTGTCCGCCCGGGGCATCCCGCAGATCGCCGCCGTGCTCGGCTCCTGCACGGCCGGCGGCGCGTACGTGCCCGCGATGAGCGACGAGAACGTCATCGTCCGCGACCAGGGCACCATCTTCCTGGGCGGCCCGCCGCTGGTGAAGGCCGCGACGGGCGAGGTCGTCACCGCGGAGGAACTCGGCGGCGGCGACCTGCACTCGCGCGTCTCCGGCGTCACCGACCACCTGGCCGACGACGACGCCGACGCCCTGGGCAAGGTCCGCGGGATCATCGCGACCCTGGCCCCGAGGAGCCCCGCGCCCTGGGACGTCAGCGTCCCGGCGGCGCCGCTGCACGACCCGGACGAGATCTACGGCATCGTCCCGTCCGACCTGCGCACCCCCTACGACGTCCGCGAGGTCATCCGGCGGATCACCGACGGCAGCGAGTTCACCGAGTTCAAGGAGCACTACGGCTCCACCCTGGTCACCGCCTTCGCCCGGATCCACGGCCACCCGGTGGGGATCATCGCGAACAACGGCATCCTGTTCAGCGAGTCGGCGATGAAGGGCGCGCACTTCATCGAACTGTGCGACCAGCGGAAGATTCCCCTGGTCTTCCTGCAGAACATCACCGGGTTCATGGTCGGCCGCGACTACGAGGCCGGCGGCATCGCCAAGCACGGCGCGAAGATGGTCACGGCCGTCTCCTGCGCCCGCGTCCCCAAGCTGACGGTGATCATCGGCGGGTCGTTCGGCGCCGGGAACTACGCGATGTGCGGCCGCGCCTACTCGCCCCGGTTCCTGTGGATGTGGCCCAACTCCCGGATCTCCGTCATGGGCGGCGACCAGGCGGCCAGCGTGCTGACCACGGTCGGCAACGCTGACGAGGCGGCCATCCGGGACCAGTACGAGTCCCAGGGCAGCCCCTACTACTCGACCGCCCGGCTGTGGGACGACGGGGTCATCGACCCGGCCGACACCCGGCGCGTGCTCGGCCTCGCCCTGTCCGCCACGGCCAACGCGCCGCTGGGAGACCCCGGCTACGGCGTCTTCCGGATGTGAGGAAGCATTCACATGCTGAGTAAGGTACTCATCGCCAACCGCGGCGAGATCGCGGTCCGGATCGCCCGCACGCTGGCCCGGATGGGCATCGGCAGCGTCGCCGTCTACAGCGACGCGGACGCCGGGGCCCGTCACGTCCGGGAGGCCGGCGAGGCGGTCCGCATCGGCCCGGCCTCGCCCGCCGAGTCGTACCTGAACATCGACGCGATCATCAGCGCGGCGCGGGCTTCCGGCGCGGACGCGGTCCACCCGGGCTACGGGTTCCTGTCGGAGAACCCGAAGCTGGCGCGGGCCTGCGCCGACGCCGGCCTGGCCTTCATCGGCCCGCCCGCGTCCGCGATCGAGGCGATGGGCGACAAGATCGCCGCCAAGGCGGCGGTAGCGGCGGCCGGCGTCCCGGTGGTTCCCGGCTTCACCGATGACGACGAAACCCCGGATGTACCGAACGGATCGCTGTTCCCCCTCCTGGTCAAGCCGTCAGCCGGCGGCGGGGGCAAGGGCATGGTCGTGGTCCGGAGCCCCGAAGACCTGCCCGGCGCCCTGGAGTCGGCCCGGCGCACCGCCGAGGCCGCCTTCGGCGACGGGCGGCTGCTGATCGAGAAGTACGTGGACGCCCCGCGTCACATCGAGATCCAGGTCCTGGCCGACACACACGGGACCGTCATCCACCTCGGGGAGCGCGAGTGCTCCCTGCAACGGCGCCATCAGAAGATCATCGAGGAGGCCCCGTCCCCGTTCCTGGACGAGGCGCACCGGGAGGCGATGGGCGCCGCGGCGGTCGAGGCGGCCCGCAGCGTCGGCTACACCGGCGCGGGCACCGTCGAGTTCATCGTGAACGGCCACGACCCGGACGAGTTCTTCTTCATGGAGATGAACACCCGGCTCCAGGTCGAGCACCCGGTCACCGAACTCGTCACCGGACTGGACCTCGTGGAGTGGCAGGTCCGGGTGGCGGCGGGCGAGAAACTGCCCTTCACGCAGACCCCGCCGTTCACCGGCCACGCGGTGGAGGCGCGGGTCTACGCCGAGGACCCGGCCCGGGGCTTCCTGCCGACCGGCGGCACCGTCCTGTCCCTGACCGAGCCGTCCGGCGACGGCGTCCGCGTGGACTCCGG